>Ga0209454_1003967_pt1 | contig 10858 bp, 4 predicted proteins | sample WorMetHERISLAND1_2_FD_187400 | JGI IMG/M metagenome (GOLD analysis project Ga0209454, IMG submission 187400) | Marine gutless worms symbiont microbial communities from Max Planck institute for Marine Microbiology, Germany - Olavius geniculatus... | ecosystem: Host-associated > Annelida >...
ATATTACGTCGGAAGTCTGCTGCCAATGCTCGTTGACGACTGCAAACGGTTGCTTCCATTTGGATTCGTATTTCAGCAAGACGGCGCTCCTGCGCACACGGCCCGTCAGACGCATGGCTGGTTGACGGCAAACTGTACCGACTTCATCGCAACTTTGCTAATGGCCACCAAATTCACCCGACCTCAACCCACTTGACTACCATGTGTGGGGCGCAATGTTTAGGCATTTCACAAACTTCACCCAAAACCAAAGACCATTCCAAAGCTAAAAAGTGCGTTGCAGCAGATCTGAGACGACTTGCCACAGACAACAGTCAATAAAGCTATCAGCGACTTTCGCAAACGTCTGAACTCATGCGTTTTGGCCGGTGGCCGACATTTTGAGCATACGATGTGAACTTCGTACTGAAATATGTTAACTGAACTGTGTGCTGGTTTATAAAATGTCAATTATTTCTGTTTTAAACCTGTTGTTTATCGTTAGTTAGTAAAACTCGGGATGGACGTGTTGTGAAATGTAAAAATTCGGTGGGTGATTGCGCTTAATACGGCATAACTTTGTCAAAATTGGAGATAATTGAATAAAATTTTGCAGGTTAGCGTACATCTGAATGGATAATAGGCGTGTAAAATTTTGTTTAAAAATTTTCAGCAGTTTCAGAAAAATTATCAGAAAACCTCAGAGGGGTAAAATTTTTGGTGCACCCTGTAGGCCTACGGAGTTATGAATTAAAAATATCACTTTGTAAACGTTTCTGTTAGTGTTGATATTTTAGGTACAACTAGAAATACGTTCTGTGGAACAAGGTATCTGTCCCATTGCCACACTATATAGCCTAGCAGCTGCGTATAAGGGGTTAGGTGCAAATAGGGCGCAACTATCTTTCACGGGGGCCAAGTTGTAGTCAATTTTGTCCCAAAATTCGTTGCCATGGCAACAAGGGTCGTCAGGGGAGAAATTCAAATGACACCATCGGATAACGTGGGCCGAAAATAGGGGGTAAGTAAAAACAGCTAGCAATTATCTTTCACGGGGGCCGAGTTATAGCCAATTTTGCCCCAAATTCGTTGCCACGGCAACAGGGGTTGGCAGGGGAGAAATTTAAATGACACCATTGGATAGCCTAGACCCGAAAATACGGGGGTAGGTGCAAACAGCGCGCAATTATCTTTTACGGGGACCCAGTTATACCGCTTTGAAGTTCCATAGGCCGTAATGCAAAATTTTTAAAAATTGGGGGTAAAATAAGGGAAGGAGTTATCAGATTTTTATCCCAAACAAACTCGATCTTACTTTTCTGGCCCCGAATCACTGTGCAAAATTTCATCGAGATCGAATCAAAATTGCGGCCGTAGGAGTGTTTACAGACAGACTGACAAAATCACAGTGTGACAGAAGTGATTTTATAATCTGTCCCATCCTATGCTACAGCAATGGGACAGATAAAAAACAAACATAGATTAAGCGATGGTTTTATTTTAATTTTGTGCGCGCGCGCGTGTGCAGAGAGTGTACGGTTCGTGACGAATCAAAGCGCAGCATCAGAAGACGTCTTCAGTAGACCTACTGCATCGCTTTTAACTAACTCTACGGGGCTGGCCAAAAAACGTGGCACTTTACATCTGTCCATATCTTCGCCAATTATTGACGAATTTTCAAAATTCATTCACTGGCATGCTCTGCGGACAATGTGCAATAATGTGATTAGGCCTATTATATATCCCACCACACCATAAATGCGCCTCTACACTACCTTGTAAAATATTAATGAAATATGCATAGGCCTATATAACGATAATAGCAAACAAACATTTAAACAAAATTTTAAAAAAACACTTCAAACCAACATTGTGGTGGATAATCTGTATGACACTAAACTGTGTGGATCTAACACAGTCTAGTGTCATACGGATCATTCAGTGACTGTTGTTCTGAAGTGTTTTTGATTTACCTAAATGTTTTTATTATCGTCAGCTTTTTCTTACATTTATATTCCACATGGTAATGTCGAGATGCACTTATGGCGTGATAGAATATATAATAATCACATTATTGCACACTGTCCGCAGAATGCACCAGTGTAATAAATTTGAAAATTTGTCAACAATTGGCCGAAATATGGACAAAAGTAGGCCCCCCTAAAGTGCCACGTTTTTATGGCCCTCGGTGTATAGTCAGTCCCATTATGTGACTGTAGGCTACTGACTGATGATTGTATTTCTGTACAGTGAACGCTTACTTTAAGTTTATCATTCTGTACTGACTAGCAGCCTATCACTGCGTTGTTACGAGTTGTTGCATGGCAGTATCAGCATTGTGGCATATAACAGTAATTATTAGGAAAAACATTTTAAGCAAACAAACAAGCACCAAGTGCAGATTGTCAACCAATCAAGTAACCAAAAGGCGCTCGTAAGAGTGCATATCTCTGCCGAGTGAAGTGATTTAAACATTACAACAACAACAACAACTACACCTACCCCTACAACTACAGCTAATAAGGTGAGCAGATATCAGGACGTCTTGCCAGTCCTAATGTCTGCTTGTGTATGACATGTGGAGATGATGATGAGTCATCATGTACACTACCCACACACACATACACATGCACGGAACAATGGACAGAACGATCAATCTCTTAATCTCCTCCAACGTTCACTACGTTCACCTTGGCGGAGATAACTAGCTACATTTTAATAGTGAATTACAAGCAGCATGACTGTATAATAGGCTTAGGCTATATTTGTTCAGCAGCTGAAAAAGCTACACATATGATGTTGTCATTTATCACTGCATATTGTAATCGAGTGTACAGAGGTGTCATAACTTGATGCTGTTTCAGCATAACTCACATTATGAAAAGGCCATTGAATGAAATGCATAGGTCAAATAGTAGGCATACAGCAGTTTAACGTGCTACCTTTATTATTCGCTAAGTTTTCTTTGTTGTTTTTTTGTTATGATATTTTTTAAGTATGTGCTGTAGCCTTACGATGAGCAAAGTTCTGCATTGTACTATCACTGTTGAGTAATAACTAATGGACTTATCTACTACCAGTAACACAATGTAAGCTAGTACAGACCTGTCAGCAGTATTTATTCACTAGCATGAGCAAACAGTTTTCTAATATAAGTTTGACTGATAAGCTAACATCAGTCATAGGCCAGCAAGCAAAGAATAAGGCCTATGACTCCAAGTACAGCCATTAGAACGTATTTATTATGAACAGCTGTGCACTGTTATTGTTCTTGTTGCTTGATAGTAGTAACTGTTTGTTCTCCAGGACTGTCAAATTACTCGACTTTTCCACAACACTTTGCAGCAGAATTAACAAAAACAATGTTCCAAAAATACCGACGTCACACATACTGACAGTGTGGTACCAGTAATGAAATGCAACAGTAATAGCGACATACTATGATGGCCATCCCAAAAGTTTCCGGCCTGGACATATTAGACAATAATATTATAATAATATTTTCCACATCAGTGAAATGTTCATCCTTTACGGACTCTAATGAAACTGCTGTGAATATGACATCATTGTAATTTATGCCGTCATAGATATAAATCGAAACGATTTGGAGCGCTAATACAAACAGCATAAAAGAAGGCTCACTGCTGCTTGACAATTTTCCAGTCTGTAGCTAGATTTGTAAAAGTGGAGCCCTGTGGCATCTGATTGTGTGAAAACCCTAAAAATTAGACTTATGAATTTCTCATTTAAATCAATGAATATAGGCAATGCAATGTGGCAAAATGTTATCATCATCATCATCATCGGCACATACCAATAATAATAACTCTTATTCTAATAACATGCTTGTCTTGCCCTAAACATGAAGTAACAAAAATAAATGACATTTCCCAACAAAATCCTCCCCTTGAAAACTCCCCAACATTGCTCTAACTCTGAGCAATTCTTTGACATGGGGGTACAGCAATGGCAGTAATGCTGATTGTTGATATAAAGTCAGTCAGTCTCAAGATCTTTGTTATTAGCTGAAGTCGCTACAGCTGCTATCTATCAGCATGGCTCTCATTAGATTCCAGAGAATGACGCAAAAGTCGCCGGGTAATGTTCATAGAACGCCTGAAACATGACCACACACACAAAACTGGGATGAACTGTTAACTGAGCAATGTGCAGCATAAATTGCAATGCAACTGGATTTAACCTCCAGTCCAGTGGTGGTGTGTCTAGCTTGTTTGGTTCATCCTCTATTACTTTTTATATACACGTGTGCTAATTTTGGTTAGAATTACTAATTCTGGTAAAAAAAAAGTTGACACCCATCTCTATTTTAACCAGCACTGAGTTTTGCACCTGAAAACTTTTTTGTTACACATTTAGCACTGCTGGCAGGTCCCCAGCCACTGGTCAGGTGTCTTCAACTTGTGCAAGTTTGACCATACTCCGAAGAAAGAAAGAAATTAAGTTACGGCAAGCAATACTGGCAGCCAAAATGCGGTGACAGCTGTGCTTAAACTTGCACGTTGTGTTTCGTGCCCAAGCTGGTTCGGTACACAAACAAAAATATCCGGAAATAGAACCGCAATTCAGCAAAATACAATTACAAATCAAATATCCAAAACAGCCAAAGTGAAATCAATTGCAGTAACGTAACATTAGAAACAACAACAATGACATCAATAACAAATGTGATAACTGAGATAATTAAGTGAAAATTATGTGATGATGACTGGTGACCTGAAAGAGTGTGGTAGCTTGTTGCACACTGCTAGCACAGCTCATCTCACGCACAGAATGCATGCTCAGCTGCGCACAGCCGACATCAACAGTAGCCAGACCAAGCTTAGCTGCCATGATAGGACCGATAGTGCTGCCACATGGCGAATCGTTGCGTACCACAAAGTCCTACCAGCACATTATGATACAGTATTATAGTGATTATACCCGGGATGGCCAAATAATTAAAAAAAACGTTACACCCCTTTCAACCATGTCAATGTTATGCCAAATAAACTGCAAAACGCTGAACATTTACACTGTTTGAACAACTTGAGCATTTGCTACTAATCAATCACAGTTTAAGTGTGCGCATTTATGTGAAAAATTTTTTACAATAATTGTTTCGTTTCTGCACATGCAAACTGCAAATCAAACAGTGTTCTACGTTAGCTTATCCAAACAATGTCATGAAATTACAACGTGTTTGCACAGAAACAGCACTTGCTTAAATGTCAGATGAAGAATGATGTCATTTAATGAAAACAATATGTGAATAAACAAAAACTGCAAATATAATGCACGTAACAAAGCAGGAAATGCAAATGCCCAAAAAGTATCACTTTTTTGGCCTACTCTATCATATAATGACCAGTCACATATTCTCATCCTTTACATGACCAGATCAACAGTGTTGCCACATGGTGAATCACTAACTAACCATAAGTCCTAGCAGTACAGGGTGACACATAACACTAAAACATACACATTTTACATAAATCGAGCAATCAGACAGTTTTTTTTGGAAATGATTAGCCTCAGTCATTGCAGTAAAGTGTGGTCCGGTCATGTTGAACATATTCATTGTAAGGACTAACTGACCTATGCACACCTTTATTATCTGAAAGAAACAGCAAAAGCCAGCTGGTGCTGTTTGACCTGTAGCGGCACTTGCACTTTCTTAGCAATCTGTCGGACAAAGCTGGCGGTGACTGCTGTCGTCGCATATCTCTGATTGGCATTAAACTTTATCACAACTCCCTGCAATCAGTCAATCAAACCACAAACACATGCAACAAATGAATCACAGGCTCATTACATTACAGTCAGACAATGCTGTCAAGCTGCTGGCTACAACACTACTACCTTGTCCATTTGCTGAACAATTCTCAACACTATTTCTCGGTGCAGCTCTAATATGAAAAAGAAATTTTAAAAAAATAAGCTAATTACATAAAAACTAACCTATACATACATGTAGTATGCCATCAATAACTAATATGCAAAACAACTACTATATCAGCAGTGTCAGCATCTTGAAACCAGGCTCGTCATAAAGTCATATTTAGACCTTGTTACTTGTCAGTCTGATTATATGTATTATTTTTGACATATCAACTGTGTAACCTCAAATTACCTTAACTAATTAAGCAGTAATTGTAAGAGATAAACAGACAAACAGATGGACACTTGGACAGACAGACAGACAGAAGGACATTCAAGTGTCCAGACAGACACAGACAGTCCGGTAAGCACCTTGTGCAGAGCAGGTCGATGCTGTTCTTCATGCTTGTCTCTGTTCATATCACATACAATCAGTAATTTTTGCAACTTGTAAGTAAGTAAGTAAGTAAAACGTCGATTTGTATAGCGCATTGTCATTAAGAATTAACCTCTAATGCGCTTGGCAGTCAAGTATGAATACTGCATGTTCATGTGTCCGCTAAAAATGAAATTGCGACAGGTCCGGTAACGTCAGTACTTGTGCAAACTGTTCAAACATCAGATTGTAAATCCGTTGACTGTTCGCTGATGACGTTGTCGGTTGGCTTCCACGATCCATCGTGGTCAGAGGTCTTGTGCACACTGGTCAGCAAGGCACGCCGTCACGGTCGAATGCATACAATCGCAGACACTAGTACGCACAGCCACAGCAGCCTCGCCTAGAGACACGCACGTCCAACATGCCGGCCAGCACGTGTCAGCACAGAGCAAGACATCAAATCATGGTGAAACATTAAGTGTCAACGACGGATGAAACAAGGCATCATTGGCAAACCAGAACAACCAAACGGACTGCCAGATGTAGCACTACAACACTGCAAAGTATCATGTCGCAGAACGCACTCATGCCGTATCAACATGCAGCACTTCTCAAACTGTCCTTGTAGCTATGTTGACAGCAAGATAAATTTGTCGTTTGTAGTAACAATAATAATCAATTAATCAGTCATCATCATAAGTCCAATGCTAGCGAGCTAATAATAATACATTTGTATAGCGCTGTAGTGCCATAGCTTCAATGATGAAAGTCATTGATGAAAGTCAAGATTTATTTTCACAGATTCAGAATGCAACCATGAATGTATCAACCAGTTACTAACAGTCAATCAAGCACTAATAAATACAAAATATTTTCTTCCATTAGTAATGCATTTGACATCAAAAATGGTGACGCATATTAATAATTATTTTACTACTTATAATGGCAAACACTGCAAAAAATGCAATCTGCATAATGAAATAAAATTATGCAGGATACTCTATGTTATGCTGATGCCAGTATTTTTTTTGTCACAAAAAGGCAGGTAGACTGGAGGGTAAATACTGGAAAACCATATAACACGTAAGATGCAAATAGCTCGGTTATTTCACAGCCAATCAAAGGACGAGGGATATTAGACTGTAATAGCAAGATAACACAAGGCAACTGTTTACGCATAGTTGGGATGCACGGCGTGGGCCATGTCTGCACTAATCATCAGAGACTTTGCAATAGCTTCTTCGAATGCTGTCGAGTTCTGTTTATCTGCAGAGAGACGACGCAGAATGTGTTCTTGCAGCGATGAGTCAGCACCCTGAGCACTCGTTGAGCCAACCTAACAGTACACGTCAGTTGATCAGACATTCTATCCTTACTATAATGTTGATTAGTCGTTGATGAGTAGAGTTTTACATCCTGCTTGACATATTTTACTGATTTTAGGACATTCTGGAAATAAGTCTATCCACAAAATCACTTGCATTAGTACTGACAACAAAAAAAAACTGCAAAAACTGAACTGATAACACACAAATCCTATCTGTTCAGTTAATCGATCACTCAGTGAAAATTTTTATAAATGGCCAAAGTAGCAATGTCTACTATGCATGCTGGTGGAACAGCCAAAGCGCAGCAAACAGAAAAGTCTTCAAGTACTCAAAATATACTTCCAGCCATGTGCATTTTCAGTCGCTAACACTTAAAAGTCATGAAGCCACCCACTCCTAGACTAGAGATCTTTTGAATGTTGTGGGTGGCCAATAAACCACAGTTACTGGACACCCTTTTAAACTGTTCAAAAATTTTTACCATGCATGCTTTGAGATATATCACCACAAAAGTTCAACAGTGCCCGCAATAATCTATGCCTGTTAGTGCACATTAATTCACTACACCTGGCTCAGTAAAGATGTAATTATCATGTCAAACACCAACTTGCCTCTTCATTGTCAAACAAGCTGAGGAGACGAATGTTGCCATCGGTTGCGAAACTGTTGTTCTTGCTCGACTCAATCAGACCCTGCTCAGATCATCAGCTAACATTCTAGAGTAAACCAGGAGTGCATCAACACAGTAGCCAGCTCTGCAGATGAAGCAGGTCATGTGACAGTGTTTGTCCATTTGGCTGTTTGCACGTTGGTTGGATTACTTACCAAGCTGCAATTTTCTGAAAAGGGTAAATGGCCCAAAGAAAAAAATAATTCAACTTTGAAATCTTTCGTGGGTCATGTAGATCACAACAATTCTTTAACATTAACAAACATGGCTCAAAGTAATAATAATTGCCTCATCAGTCACCAAATACTAAAAAACACTAACACAAGTCAATAAATCAACAAAATGAATGAAACTAGCAAATTGTAGCAAAAAGGGAGCTAGGCCATAGCAGCAAGTAAAAAGGCTGAGTCCTCTAGCTCTTTCACTTTAAACACCGGAATAGCTGCTGTGACTTCACATCAACATCAGACGACAACTTACCATCATGGCACAGTATGAACTGTGCAGATTGTCCAGACGTCCTGAAAATATAAATTCATTGTAAGCACCACCAAGTGTCTGAAAACACATCACACCGATCATACTGTAGTTTCCTAATAACATTCATGGCAGTCTGACTACCAGTTTTGTTATTATGTATATTTATTCGTGCCTTTTTCAGGTCTCAAATTTTTGATTACGAAAAAAACAAAAAAAGTATAAAAAATAAAGCGTTCTGACTTTACAAACTTGGTCAAGGCTACCTTAGTCATGCCCACCTATGACACAGTCAAATTTCAAATTTTACAATACCTGCCAGTCACAAACACAGCATAACGTTTAACACTCCAATGTAAATCTTATGGGTGCACAGACAATAAATGGTAAATTAAGTAAATTAAATGCACGTGCATTTCTGTGGATTTTCATTAAGTTTGTTTTTTTAGTTCAAAGCAAAAACATGATACCACAACAATGCATCAAGTTTATTGCAGCACAGTGGATATCTTGTACTATGTTTGATTGTAATCCATATACAATTTTCAATTTTTCATACATTTTGGCATAATAAATAATTGATCGACTGATAATAACAGCCGGAGACATACCGAAGGCACAGCATCAACAACGCAGAGCTCAAAGTCAAGAATGTCATCAGGAACGACTTTCAGTTCATCACAGATCAAAGAGATTAGCACTGGTGAATGTTTTGCACCCTGTACACAATAACTTACGTAAACCACCACACTCGATCTTGTCCGTATTTCTGCCAAATACTGACCAATTATCAAAATTCCTTCACTCTCACAGTCATCAACAAATCTGCAACAGAGTCATCATCACAAGATGCCAACACACCCTCTACATGTATAGGATTTGACTACTTGAGTTTCAGTTATGCATATCTATAGTAACCAGGCGGCAGCAAAATGCTTAGTTAATGCATTGTTTCTCTGCGGCAGCTTATTTCCTTGTTTCGCAGAATTATTTACACTTTACAAACTGTCACTAAAAATTCTGAGATACTTCTGTTGTAAATAATTAATTTTCTTTGAGATGTGTATACTTCTTAAATCACGTTATGTAATCATAGAAGCATAGAGAAAAACACTGTTAGATATTTTAGATGAAAAACAGAAACACAATCAGACTGACAGGTACAGACAGACAGAGGGACAGATGTGTTTTGTAATTTGGCCTCCAAAAGCCAAAGATAAATAATATAAACAGCTATCCACTATCACTGACAACTACTACTAAAGCACAAAAAACAAACAGAACAAAGCTGTAAAACCACAGAATTGAGTTAAATAATTATCTCTACCTATACCTTCTAGCAGCAGGAGTAAATAAATAAGTAAAAAGAGTTAACCTGAGGAGCTTGCTCCGCCACGTTAGCTGTTGACATACTTCCTGTCTCCAACTGTTCCTGGACTGACGTCGCCAACACTGGCATTCTGACACACATTATACAAATACTTTAAAATTGCACATCAAATACTTTGACAATGACAATTATCATTGTATTTCATTTGCACATCTACTAGTCATCCATCCATATTCACATCCACATTCATCTACATCCACATCTAGTCTACTAGAGAAAAGATTTCTTACCAAATTCCTTACATCTATAACAAACTGGATGCAAAAAGATCTTTCCAAGGAAAGCAAAAGACAGTAAATAAATACTGAAAGTGTTGTAATGTGATGAATTTGAACAGCTTATTAAAACCAGAAATAGCACCACTCACAGATGATTTTCCTTATTGAACTCGAACTTATCATTCATGTCACGCTGAAGGTGAATTGCAATGTTAGGAATGCGTAGGATTGGTCGGTCAATGTGAACTAAACGATGCTCCACTTTATCACCAGCCTACAATGTCATCATCATCATCATCAAGACAGTGAGGTTTAGCACGGTCTAAATGATAAGCATTATTATCAGTAGTGTCAATTAAGTAGGTCCAAATATGAGTAGTGAATCAAAGAGGTCTTAGAATGCTGACCGGAAACCGTAAGCAATGTCACAAATATCAACAGCATTCAATCTTTGTGCGTAGTGCCTCAAAAAGGCACATGTCCCTAAATACACAGTGTTTCATAAAAAAGAGACCCCTTTTTGTTTTATTCATAATTTAC
>Ga0209454_1003968_pt1 | contig 10857 bp, 5 predicted proteins | sample WorMetHERISLAND1_2_FD_187400 | JGI IMG/M metagenome (GOLD analysis project Ga0209454, IMG submission 187400) | Marine gutless worms symbiont microbial communities from Max Planck institute for Marine Microbiology, Germany - Olavius geniculatus... | ecosystem: Host-associated > Annelida >...
CTGTATAAGATACATAAATTTATTAGAAAACAACCTTTTTAATTAAAAAATTTGTTGACGTTTCGGCAACCGCTGCTGCCTTCTTCGGAACGACTGTCCAACAGGTAAGAACGACTGTTCACCAGCCCAACGGCACCTGTCGGACAGTCGTTCTGAAGAAGGTAGCAGCGGTTGCCAAAACGTCAACAAATTTTCAATTTAAAAAAGTTGTTTTCTAATAAATGTATGCAACTTATAAAGTTATCGTTTTAACCTATGAGTTTATTTAAAAACGGGTTCGATAAGTTTTGGAACTTAACTGGTTTAAGCTCAGTTGGATACGTGGGTTTCGTTTGAAAACCGTTGCACTTGATTTCTCATTATTGATGCGATAAAATTGCAAGTGCAGACTGCAGAGTGCAGGATTGCTATACAATGAATTTCCCGTTTGTCCATTTGTTTATTTATCGGCAGCGTTACTGAATCGTGCCAGTAGATGTTGAGTTAGGTAAATAATTTCACGGATAACTGGACGAGTGAATTGGATTTTCTCCTCTTTGCTTCATCGACGACCAACTCCAGTTCTTCTGTTTTATTCATTTCATTCCACTGCACATTTGCGAGTTCATTTTGGCGTGAAAATACTGCATTATCAGTCCACAAGACGTGTTCGTGCCGCTTAAAGTGTGCCGAATGTGTTTTTGTCTGAGGTTTTGCACCGGTCGCAGCCAGAAATAGGGCCTACTAGTATCTATGGGCGCAGCTGAAAATGCTCATGATGCTTTCCAGAATTCCTCGTCGTGCACTACTGGTCACTGGATATCCTTTCTCAATTTCCCATCATGCTTGACACCTGCTGAGTCTTGGTCTCGGCGTTTCGCCGCACCTGAGCATCTCCATTTTATCCACGCAATGTCTGTCCGTATAGATCACGATCCGCGGCCATTTACCTTCCACTCCCACTGCATGTAAGTTACTATTTTACGCACTCCACGCGACTGCGCGCATCTCGACAAGAGCAAGCATACATCTAGCGTGGTCCTTAGAGTTGTAGGCTACATGGCGTGGTCTCGGGGCCAGGAACATACTGGAGATGAGGGACATGGTAAGAGGGGGGAGTTGCTCATCGGAGGGCCGGAGCCGAACGAAAAGTTTTTTTTCCAAAAACCTCCAAAATGGCTTTGCATTTTAATGTTTGATTACTTTTTACCAAAAATGTGTTTCAACGTCTGAAATTTGCCAAAATCGTTTTCAGTCAAGAATTGTCTAAAACTCCACTTGGGAAGCTTACAGCGTTTCTCATACCCTCAGCTGGTATAGCGAAGAGGCTCTCTCCCTTTTTTCTCTTAGAAGAGTTTTGAGAAGGAGGCAGGGTGTGGACTGATCGCTGACTCTCTCCTTCCTCCAGATAGCGTGTTTGCCGCGATACCGTATGTACGGTCAATTTATTTTGGTCTTTGTGTAGACTGCGGTAAATTAAAATGTTAACGCTGTCGCTGACGCAATTGACTATGACAGCGTTCAGCTAAATATAGGTCTACCATCTGGCAGTAACATACCGTAAACGTTTGACAGCATCCAAAGCATATAATTATACAGCGCGTAGTCAACATTTTACTTCTTCGTACAATATATTTGCCACTAATCGAAGTAAGTGGAGTTTTGGTTTAATTATGCAGCTTACGGCGTAATTATAAAAAAACATCTGAGGAGTATAGCTATACACCTGCACCATATTTGAGCAATGTATTATGTACTGATTGGCATATGTAGGCCTAATAAGTAAACCTGTGTAAGCTAATGCACAATCAATGCAAACAGCTTCTTTTTCTCCTTTTTTTGCTTTACGTCGCAGGGATGCTGTCGACATCGATCCCAGAGCAGACGACACGCCACTCATCACGTGAGTGAGTTAACGTGCTGTCATTACAGGATATGCCGAAAATATTTCCCGTTTGGCAGGTTATGTATAGTTGAATAACAGTGACACCATCTGAGCTGGACGCGCACTGCAAAGGACAACTGTAAACGGACGTCAAGACGAGCATTTTCGGTCGCTGCATGCGTTTGTCGCGGATGCATATTTTCTAATGCGAAAAGTAGACAGAATGGTTTCGACTTTATTGTACGTATAACATTGGACTTGCAGCAGCATCACCAATGACTCGTTGCATGTAATGTGCATTGTGCAAGAAATTAATCGTAATACGTATTATATTGTTAGTTTGTAAAAACAAACTAGAAAAATACGTTCTGTGGAACGAGGTACCTGTCCCATTGCTACGCTATATAGCCTAGGCCTATAGCAGCTGCGTTTCAGCGTTTGACGTTCTTGTGAGCCTGCAGCCAATTTTGTCTTTGAATAAAAACGGTTGGTTGCCATGACAACAGGGGTCTTCAGGGTAGAAATTTACATGACACCATTGCATAGCCCAGGCCCGAAAATATGGGGTAGGTGAAAACAGCGTGCAATTATCTTTTGCGGGAGCCGAGTTATAGTCGATTTTATCCCAAATTTCGTTGCCATGGCAACGGGAGTCGGCAGAGAAAAAATTTAAATGACACTGTCGGATAGCCCGGGCCCGAAAATAGAGGAATAGGTGCAAACCATGCGCAGTTATCTTCTACGGGGACCGAGTTATATCGCTTTGGCTGTAATGCAAAATTTTGCAATATTTGAATGGTTGCTGTAGCAACAGGGGTCGATAAGGGGTAAATCTATATAACACCGTTAGATTGCCCGACCTCGAAAATTGGGGGTAGGTAAACACAGCGCGCAATTATCTTTTACAGGGACCGCGTTATAGTCAATTTTGTGCCAAAATTTGTTGTCATGGCAACAGGGGTCGGCAGGGGAAAAATTTAAATGACACCGTCGGATAGCCCGGGCCCGAAAACAAAGGAATAGGTGCAAACAGCGTGCAATTATCTTCTACGGGGACCGAGTTATACCGCTTTGAAATCTCCATTGGCTGTAATGCTAAATTTTGCAATAGTTGAATGGTTGCTATGGCAACAGTGGTCGATATGGGATTAATTTATATAACACCGTTAGATTGCCGACCTCGAAAATTGGCGGTAGGTAAACACAGCGCGCAATTATCTTTTACAGGGACCGAGTTATACGGCTTTGAATTTCCCATAGGCCGTAATAGGGTAAAATAGGGGAAGGAGTTATCAGATTTTTTATCCCAAACAAACTCGATCTTACTTTTCGGGCCCCAAATCAGTGCGCAAAATTTTATCAAAATCGAATCAAAATTGCGGCCGTAGCAGTGTTTACAGACAGACTTGCAGACTGACAAAATAACAGACAGACGCAAGTGATTTTATAATCTGTCCCATGCTATGCTATAGCAGTGGGACAGATAACAAAGTAAAGGCGTATACACACAAAGCGACGAAAATAAACTAAATTGAACTGAAATATGTCAGTGCAGTTTAGTTACTTTTAGTTCAGTCTATTTCTGTTTTTCTATTTCTATTTTGATAATCTTTATTGACACAAAGCAGTGTAGAGTGAAACAGAGACAGACGCGCCTTAAAGCCGTAGACTTATGGCTTCAGAGAGAGATGCTGGCGACAGATGTGGTGCGTCCTAGGTTTTTATAACTTTTTGATGAGTTAAAGAATTATTGTTAGCAATAGAGAATATAGCAAGTAATTGATTTTAGCATAGAACTGCAGACAAACTGAAGAGCTGCTGCAAAAGATGATGACACTGCGGCATAATTGAAATGGCTTCACATGACGCAGTGCTAGCCAGTGGCGTCATATCAAGGCGGCAGAGGGGCACCACCCATAAATTTTATCTTGTAAAAGCATTTTCTCCTTGTCAGAAACTTTTCTTTTAAAAATGCAAAACTTGGAACTAGAAATAATCAGTTTTGGTGCGTTAGGTTTTAGATTTGTCTACGTATGGCCCGCAACAAAAACCTGATTGGATTAAGAATTAGGGAAATAATTATTTCGTGAGCGAAACGTGTTATTCTGACGGTTTGACCCAATGTCACCGATCCGACCCGAAGGACCCGACCCGACCCGACCACGGATGGATTCGGGCATCGACCCTCGCTCGATCAGGCGCCTTAGCGAAATGGAAATGAGTAGGTGGCTTGCGGAGTGATTGCCTCGTGTGCCTGATTGGGATGTGCATGGTGTCTGCGTACTGCACCGCCGATCCGATTTTCTACTAGTGCGAGCAGTGGATGGCCTCACTATGCGACGCGGCATCATTAGCTCATGCCCATCAGCTGCGACTTCCGACTTCCGAGATTGTCAAATACTGTCTCGCGAATTAGCGCTATAGCAAGATGTCGAACCTTTACTTTTTAGCCGACCGTCTGTCTGTCTGTTTGTCACGGATGTACTGTAGTTAAAAGGTGCAAAATAGGGCTTAGGTTGCTATTGATCATTTATAGGAAGTCGCATATTGGCTTTTAAATGACATGAAAATCATCGACCTTGGATGACCTTGAAGGTTACTGACAACCAGTACGGTCGGCTATCCTAGCGACAGCTGGGTTTTTTGTTTTTACTCCACCACGTCCCCGCTAATACTAACTGGCAACGTGTATACTGAAAGTGAGTTATTTTGATCACAGCTTATGTAAAAAAACGACGCGACTTAAAAGTTCTGTTTTTGAATGAGTTACTCTTCGATAGCTTAGCTAAAAAATTTCTGAGTGTCGTGTAGGCTCCTAGAATAAACTCTAGCGAGCGCCGCTTTCTGTACCTCTTTTCACTTATGCTGTTTATTGCTATGGAAATTCGGACTGCGTGTCTGTAGACCCTATAAGTTTTTTGTTTTTGTTTGTACCAGGAAGAGCTTTATTAGCTCGGGTGATTATAACGTCTTTTAAACCGAAATTTCGTTCAGAGTGAAAACGATTGAAGTTGTTTGAATAGTAGCTTAAGTAATCAACAGCGGATTTTACGGATGTGGGTGTAGGCCTCCTACATATGCGTGAGTTAGCAGCCGTTTTGCAGTAGAACTGCCTGCACGTCGTCGACCGGATTACTTGATTGGGATGTGGGTCGCTCCCGGTGTCCGTCCGTCTGTCTGATTGTCTGTGTTTGTTCGTGCTGTGTCTTTCGCTGTTTACCTGTCATCGTCGACGCCCACAACGAAAGCTGAGCAGAAGCCCACCACCAGCGCCAGCAGCAGCTGCAGCAGCAAATATATTGGATGGTCATTATTCGCGGTGGGCGTCCGTAACACCGACGAGTGTCCGTCGCTGGTATTACAAGCTGGAATGCCGTTAATGGCGCAGCATATCTCACAGCTTTGTGCGCGGCGGCGTAACGCAACATCACACGTATCGGTCATTATCCGGCTTGCAACATACGCTCGCCGGTGTTTTTCAGCTATAGCGAAAACTAAAACGACAAAAGCGATCAGAAAAAACGCAAATAATAGCAGACAAACAACACCGAAAGAGACGAGGTGGTTAAAAAGTCGTCTTACACTAGCAACGCTTTAGTCCAACTGTTACTTTTTATTATGATGCCGGTATTCTGTCAAATCGCTGTTGATAAACAGTCACTAAGTTCTTTTCTGTGACTGCTGAGCCAAGCGTTTAAAAAACTAGTGCACAATGTCACAAAAGTACAACAGAACTGAAACTTAAATAGAACAAGAGTAATGAAACGAATCAAAACATGTACAAGTTTAACTCAGCCTTCTATTCGTCTGGGGTTAGTGAATTGAGTCTGGCTGGAGTAAGCGCATTTACCTCTGTCGGATGGCAGGTAACAGCGTGATCCCATATGGCAGGCGATGCTTTGTAAGTTTGTAGCTCTAAGATGGCTTATAGTTAAGAGCTATACAGTAGCCTATAGCCAACTTCTAACCTTTTAGTCGTTAGCGTCAAATGGCGAAGCAAAGCTACAAGTACGCACACTGCAGTATACTCTCACGCGACAAAGCCATCCTCGCAATTCGATCACTGTTTCATCAGCGCAATGTCTTTTTAATCTGCCTGTCACTGTCTACTTACTGTCAGGTCGGATCCAAAGCGAATTGTAATGTGGGCGACAATTGCTCGAACTTCGGCTTTGCAAACACATTTCTGTGCAAAACAATTAACCGCGGCTGCAACGAACCATGGCCCATATATTATCATTCCCCTAGTTTATTATCTGTTATTTACTGTAACGCATTAACAATATTTTGTGGTTGACTTGTTATTTGGTTTCAGTTTTTATTTGGTAAGACTTTGTTAAGTTTTAAAAAATATTTTACTTATCTTACTGCTATTTTTTACTTAATTGATTGCAGAGTATATTAAATGTACCGATTTTCATTTTTTTTCACAAATGGCTGTCGCATTCGACCTAAACAAAACTATAAATAAAATTAATGAAGATACTGCAGTAATATGTATGCGCTGCGGTAATATCTAGCACAATACACTGCTTAAAATGGGCCCGCACTTAGGTTACACGTCACAAGTTTTCAAGACGTTAAGTGGATATTACGTGTGATTGAAGTACGAAACGAGATTAGCGAAAAAGATCGATTAAATAAAATGAAACACAACTTAGTGTTGAGGCATGTATTTAAACACCGTATTGACAGACCAGTTGTAATTATCGAAACTAAACACGATATGTTTTGTTATGGCAACTGGTAAACGTTCGGCCAACATTAAACAACGCGTCATCAAGGCATTTATCGACAAGCCTGACGTGTTTCTGCTTGCTAATAGCAGATCTTTTCGGTACGCGCCACAATACTTTAAAGAACGTTCCTTAAAACTGTGGTGTAGATTTTTGATACTCAATGCACGCAAACAATTTTGAACACTTTCGAAATCCGAACTAAATAGGCCTATCGTTGCTGTTATGTTCTATTGATCACTCTGGTCGCGGGCGGCAACACATTTGGGGTGAGGTGGAAGATTATATAAGAATTATTGATCTGTCCACATATAGCGACAGGTGCCCTTGATTTCTGACCTTCTAAACTGAAAATTGGCAAGAATTGAAGCCCCCAAAGCGCCAGTTCGCTTACTTACCAAGGATGGAGGCGCCGTTTAAGACATTTTTACGGCTACGAACTCTAGAAACAGACTTACAACCGCTCAACCAGGGACTAAACTCAGCGTGGAGATTAGTCCATCATCGAGATTTGGCGAAGAAGACGACTGCGTGGGTGTTATTTGTGGCCAACGTCATGCGTTGTAATGGTGTAATTTGTGAGTCGTCTTTGCATTAACCCGCTTCAAATTGCTGACTTCGTCGTCTTCGTCGTGGTCGGAAGCAATTTTGGCGCGCCAGTCGAATTTGTTTCGTGCCAGACGGAAATTATTTGGTCAACGCCGAGGTGTGTTACAGCATTTATGTATGGTTCTTAACGGCAGATATCATGAAGTAATAGTAGCAACGGCAGACTAAAATAGTAATTAACACAGACTCGGTTTGTTTTTACCACGCGTTACAAAGCGCGTTGTTGCCATGATAAGTAGTCTGTCCGTCCGTCTGTAAAGGCGCGTACTGAGCGACGTAACTGAACTAAACTGAGTTAAACTGGCATGGTTTAGTTTTTGACGAACTGGCCAATAAGCAAGCAGTAATACATTACAGTAGGCACCGTCTAACGGCGTCGGTGACTACGTTAATACGAGCACGTATGAGTAAACCAATGACATTGGCTTGCTGGCTCATTGGTTAGTTCGTCACAAACTAAGCCCCGTCAGTTCAGTTCAGTTCAGTTTGTCGTTTTGTATGCGCTTTAACGTTAGTGTGTTGCAGCCGTGCAGATCAAGTTATTTGGAAAACAATTAAATGAATAATTCGCTCAGGGCCTTATGTAGTCCTAGAAAAGCACCCGAAAATTTGCGTGGAGAAAATCATATAAACCTGGACTATTTTGTAAAAAAAGTTGTTCAGTTTAGAGTTCCGTTTCTGCAAATTAGTAAAGAAACAGATGTTAGGTGTCAAATTTTATTTTAAAAAATATTTTAGCTTATTTTAGAATAAATCAGTAAAACGTTGTTAAAATTGTTTCATATTGTAGTAACAAAATGGCACCATTTTATAGGCTACAATGTCTCTATTCATCATTTAAATGGGAGACTATTAAATAGTAAAATAGTAATGAAAATCTATGTAATTAATTGCTGATGCATATGTAAGCTTCGTCAATTAATTATTTTTTATATTTGCGACTATGCATGCACGCCGTTTTTGCATCTCTGTTTGTATCGAGTTTTTTTCTGCATTGTGTTAAGAAGTGAATAATTGGGGTTTTGCATAGGCCTACAACGTGAATTATTGTTTTTGTACAATTAATTAAAGTTTGGTTAAGTTATGATTAATTTAGTTTACATTCCTACTTTTATTGTAACTTTTTCTCTATTTTCTACGCAAGCGTGGTGAATAAAAGTTTTTAATGTGGTCGTAGAACAGCAGACCGATTACAGTTTACAACGATCACGTCCACGGCGTGTCAAAAGATATTGCATTTTTGTATCGCCATTGGAATAAATAGCTTGCCATAAGCATTATGTGTAGTTTTTTTCGTGAGTCACAGCTTGAACTTTTTTTGAGGCACCGAAAGATTAATTATATATTCTCGAAGGCACTGTATATGGCCACAGCAGAAGACGTTAAGCAACGTGCAGTCGACATTAAGTTACGGTCGATTAACCAGAAAGAGCAGACGGTAGTGCTATAGTGAGTGTAAGTGCCAAGCTGCATTGAAATAGCAAGTAATGCACTGCAGCAACTCTAAATTATTATTGACTCTAAGCGCAAGCGTCTACTACCGTGTATTTTAACGTCTATTGCTACTGATATTTGCCGGACTTTAAACAAGAAATTTGAGCTAATGCTCACGAGACGCGCAAAAGCTAATAGCAGTTCCGGTTCACGCTAAGTTAATATACAAATACCAAATTCTTTATCTGGATCGCATAACGATAGTAACGTGGCGCCATTTTGTGAATGATATAGACTTGTGTCGCAGCCCGAAATCGCCCAAAAATCCATAAAACCTTTTATTTTGGCGTTCAAGGTCATTCAAAGTCATTGAATTTGGCGCCAATCGAGAGCCAGTGTACGACTTCCTATTAGTGATTAATGGTAACCTAGGCCCTATTTCGCACCGTTACTAAGATACAGCGACTTATTGGCCAAAAATCGCAAATTTTGCCCACACCCCTCTCATTTAGCGCCCTCGTTTGGAGTGACCTCTGTCGAATTTATGGAAAAGCTTTACGGTTCCTGAAACTAGAGTATTTCAGGCACCCGAAGGTGAAAATTTGGTAATCCTAGCTTGCACCTTTTTTGACTGATCCACCCGTGTGACAGACGGACAGGCGGACGAACAGACAGACAGACGGACAGACAGAATTGCGATGGCTAAGACTCGCTGAAAGCAGTAGCTGCTTTCGCGCGTAAAAAAAGATGACTCATCTTGTCAGAACCGTTGTCGAAATTTAAACATGGAACTAGCAATCTACCGTTTTCGTTGTTTTTGAGCTTTCTTTTATTGGCAGATGGTGCTTTGTAGTTCTAAGGTGGGTTTGAAAAAGCTGTACATACTATTTTTCATAACGCCGTTGGATTCAGCAACCACGAGCTCATGTTTGTTTCATTGACATTAGCGCTGCCGCAATCATTGCGTTAAAAGCATCAAGAAACTGCATTTTTTTCCGCTAGAAGTCTACAAGCCTATTTTCATTTTAGGGGCTCCGAACGACGCATGTTTCTGCAATGGAGTGCGTGACGCTTGAGATCATTCGAGATTATTGTTATTAATTAATCGCGAGTAAGCAACTTCCTGTTAACATAATATGCAGAATGATTTGCATTTGAAAAAAAACTAGCAGGCGAGCCTTTAGTTTAATTTAACACATAATATGAAAAACCCATTTTAAACTAAACTAAAATGAGAGAAATGGGACAAGTAGGGCCTATTTTTATGTTAAAAACAAAAACAATCCAGAAATATAGAAATAGTAGCTTAAGATCAGTAAACTAAAAAGAAAGAAATAGAAAATAACAAAAACTGAAACTAAAAATACACTAAAACAAAAAAACTGCAAAGAGAATCGTAAGTAGTTTAGAAAAGTCATCATGATCATCATCCACAGCAGCCGTATAATGACACACTCAGCAAGTGGTGAAAAATAACTGTGTTCACCCGCTCACATCAAAATAGACTTTCAAATTCATTGGATCTGCCGGCAGCGTCAACATTTCCGATGTAACGTGCGTATCTGGTTTCTAGCTCTGAGAAGGATAGAGCAATGAGCTCAGCTGAACTGAACTAAGCCAAGGAGATCTTCCATTCTGACTAACCTAACCTTTAAGCTATTGGCTGTCAGCTGTTGTAAGTGGCTCAGATTCTGGTTTCCAGTCGTCTCACGTTCTGTTGTCGACGTCACTTTATGCCGCTTCATCGTTTTGCGTCGGTACAGAATGACTCATTCGAATCTTCGTGGAGCGCAAACTGAATTTCTTCGATTTATTGTGGAATTGTTTTACAGCGAGAGCACTCAGCGTTGTTGACAGTGTACTTTGTAAATGAACGTATTGAATATAAAATTCTCTCTCTTACCTTTAAACTTTCCTATACCGCTCGACTTCCTTACCTGTATAACTTAATCTCTCTCCAGCCACCACGTAACACTCGATCCTCGTCTGTCGTCACTCTTGCTCGTCTACCCATTCATTCCTCCTTAAAAATTACCACTCGTTCCTTTCGTTATGCATCACCTCATCTCTGGAATCAACTCCCCCACTCACTTCGTCAGCCACGTCTTGATCTATCTCCTCCTGACTCACTATACTTCCATGATCATCTCACCTCATCAGCGTCACCATCACCACTCTTGTTATCCATCACCCCCATATCACCCCCATCATTCT
>Ga0209454_1003970_pt1 | contig 10856 bp, 6 predicted proteins | sample WorMetHERISLAND1_2_FD_187400 | JGI IMG/M metagenome (GOLD analysis project Ga0209454, IMG submission 187400) | Marine gutless worms symbiont microbial communities from Max Planck institute for Marine Microbiology, Germany - Olavius geniculatus... | ecosystem: Host-associated > Annelida >...
CGATGTGTATTATGGTTTCTATGGGCCGAGTCCAAGTGATATGTGATTTTCGAAACTATAACTACTGAACTGGAAATGCTGTAGGCTTTCGCGCGTCTCATGAGCTTTGCTCAAATTTCTTGTTTATCCCTACGTTTTGGCCGTTGCCTCGATTACGTCATCGTTTGTATAGCGTAGTGCTTGCTTATTTTTCTTGTGTCGCTTGCGTCAGCTGCGTCAAAAAAATACGCAAAGGCATTGCGTTACGTGCGTAATTGCTTGCACTGCGTTATAGATGAAAACTGGGTTTTAAAGGCGCGTACACAGCGACATAACTGAACTGAACTGACACGGTTTAGCTTTTAGCGAACTGACCAATGGGCAACCAGGGTGAGTCCATGGTCACTCATTGGTTGACGCGTACGTGCGCCTAGTCACGTAGTTACCGACGCGTTAGACGGTGCCTATTGTGATGCATTATTGCTTGGCCATTGGTCAGTTCGTCAAAAACTAAACCGTGTCAGTTCAGTTCAGTTATGTCGCGGTGTGCGCGCCTTAACGCTGTGTGTGCGTGCAGAAATGCGCTGATGGAATCGTCTCAGGAACGGCTCATCTCACTGCTCGAAGAACTTCTGATTCTGCTCAAATCCGACGACACCGACGACGATTTGCCGTTGAATACGTACGAATATGCAGTCATGTTAATGCGTATGTGTGAAGTATTGATAATGAACAATTGGGAAATAAATTACTAGGCAAAAGCAGAATCGCTCTCTTTGTTTGTATTCTTCGGGTGGCAGCATAGGACTGGCGGTTTGGCTGCAATTTGTATTTTCATGTTTTGGAGGGGGGATCCGACCTAGGATATCTTCTTTTTCTACAAACGTTGTAAATGACTACACGAAAGTATATTGGCCTATTGCCGACATATTACGCGGGCGTCGTCTTAGAGTTGGGCAACTCTAAGCCAGACTTCTGACCTTTTGGGCTAAAAATTGGCACCCATTTTTACACTATACGCCTTTTTCGAGTTCGTATAGTGCGGGACAGACAGACAAACAGGCGTTTTTCTGTACCCCTCCCTTGCTACCATTCTTCACACTTTTCTTTTCTTGTCCAATTCCGATGTTTTTGCAAATGTGTCGTCTTTATGCCTATAGCCACGGCTTCATATTTGACGTCTCGGGATATGTTAATTAAGTTCAGTTTACCGCGTTCCTGTAGGTTCAAGTCGTCTTGCCTTGTTTACAGCCAAACGCTAGGGCCACATCAAGTCAGTCTGGCCATCAGTTAATTACAGGCGTGATAAATATGATGTCATGGATGTCATGATTACGACCACTGTGTCGGGTGTAACGGCGAGTTCTGAGTTATACCCCGTTTACAGAATGAAGCTGGCTCGATGTTAGCTGGACGAGCCAACCCGATGTTTGCTCGACGTTTGCTTGATGTCTGCTCGATGTCTGCTCGATGTTTGCTTGATCGTGTAAACGGGGTATTATATTGAACCCCATAGCTTCCAGTTCATTTCAGTTAGGTTTATTTCATTTCATTCTATTTCTGTCGCTTTGTACTGTAGCGGAAGTCATTGCAGCACGGTCGACTGTAATAGTTTTTTTAGTGTTTCTTTGTAAAGGTTTTAATTGTGACGTATTTTTAACGTAGACACCTTATGAGGCCATTGCCATATGCGTTAATCATTTTCCTTTCTGTATCATCAGAATTTTCACATCGGTTAGGAAAAAGGCTTAAGTCTCCCTTAGATTTCCCAAATTCTTGACCTCCCTTCCGAAAGTTCTAAATACGCCAAGGCTCCTCGATTTTTGAAAAAAAAATACGGTACGGCAGACGTGAATAGTAGACCTATAAAGCATCCCTTGGTATAAAGATGTCGGTTAATCCTTGCGGGATTGCAGAACCGCAAAGATTATGACGACCAGTGAGCACACGCAGATGGAACGGGTATTGACGTGTCATAAAACTTCGCACGCAAGCCGTATGCCCCACCTGATGCTAACTGTACTGCGTATGATGAAGTGTACTTTGTTGGTAGTTTACGGACGTTGTTCTCTAAACGCGCACACTCCACTAGTTCGTGATTCTTCGTGGACCTGTTGTCGGACAACAACTCCAACAAGTCGTACAATGGCCTAAGTTTTTTTGTGTCGAACTGCCGATTGGCCAATATTTTCAGAGTTGTATAAACCGCGAAACAAAGTGGCCTCGTTTTGGTCGGCCGTATTTAGCTTTATAGTCGTTTGCGATCTGTTAGTTGATTACTGTCCGCGGTAGCGACGACAGTATTGTTTTCAGCATCGTCGCTTTTTTGTTAACACGATAACTCATAAACCGCTGCACTTAGCTTCATGAAATGTTGCGCGAACATGTATCTTTACAACCGAAAAAATCCTTGACCTCAACTTCAAGGTCGTAGGTCAAACGTCAAGGTCACAAAACAAAATTTTCGTATACTTTACCATCGCGATGTAGGGCCTTATTTCTGTTAGCTGCTAGCAGGCTGGCCTGCAGCTTGGTCGATGCTGGCATCATCGCTATAAATATCGCAGCATGCCACGGCGGCTACCGCGGACAGCCTTAGCCTTGCGCGAGGCCCTCTAACAGTCTAGTTTTAATAAAGCATTTCGATGAATTGATTGATTGTCTAAATGTCTGTCTAGCTATCGGCGAGGCATCAAACGAAGGCCGTACGATGGAGATGTTCGATCGACGTATAGAAACCGACATTCGCCAAGTCTCAGCTCTAAACTCTTCGGTTGGTGATAGGCACTAGGGCTGCGCTGTATACGAGTATTTTGTAATCGAGTAGTTACTCGGCTGGTAGCTCAACGAGTTCTCCCGTACTCCTTTGATGCATAAGTAAATTGGTGAAAAAATTGACCTTTAGAAATTTAGTAGGCCCTATACATTAATACGTAATTATGCAGAAATTTAAATTATGATTGCATAAATATGAAACGTGCAGTTATTTCACAGCCATTATCTGGTACTGATCTTCGTCTCCTTAGCCCTCGACCAGACACCAGTTTACACTTCCAGACCACGAGCACGGGACTAGTACATCGCGCGGTGTGCCCGTCTGTGCCACAGTTTTCTTTGGTACTCATTGCACCTCCCATGTAGGGATGGCCAGGCTGAGTTGACCTGCGTGGCCTGGATATAGGCCTATACGGTTGCGCATCAAGACGGTCACCCATCTCAGTAATAACCCGGCGCACTGTAGAGTAACTTCCTCGATGCAACCAACGATATAATGATACCGTAAACCAAGTTGCCAACCAACATTTTATTTAAAAAATAAATAATAAAATAAATACAATGGCACAATGGCATACTTATTCATTTACTTAGCTTTGCATTCTGCTGAATAGCCTGCTCGATACAGAAGAAGCCAGCAGCTGCTGACTAAAAAGGCACGGTTTAATATAGCGCGGTTTGTGTAGGCCCTGGAACGTTTGAAATTTATGCTTCGGACATACTTGCAACACTCTTTGTAGCCTATAAAGATCGCTGATAAACTAGAGCTGTGAAAAATAACGTATAATCACAAGATTAGTCGTTAAAATGTTCACGACGTTTGTTTCAGCAGTCCGATGTAGCGAAGACAGTATATTAATATAGGCTTATTGCTTTCAGCACTCTCTCTCTTTCTCTTTCTTGCTGTTTGTCTGTCTTTTTTCCTTTTTTAACACAATAATTTATGAACCGCTAAATACTTAGTTTTTTGCATGAGCATGCATCTCGACAATCACAACAAGAAATTTGGGATATTGCTCACGAGACGCGCGAAAGCCTATAGCAGTTTCTGTTCGCAAACTGTCAGTCTATCTCCAGCCATTTCGTCGCAGTTCATTCCCGGAGCGTGCATGCGCTGAAGCCGGAGATCGCAAAAATCAATAGAAAAGATTAAAACCCCCTTATTTCGGAAGTTTAGGATCTTTCAGAGTCATCGATGTTGATACGACTGAACCGAAAGCCTATGGCAGTTTCTGTTCGCAAACTGTCAGTCTATCTCCAGCCATTTCGTCGCAGTTCATTCTTGGAGCGTGCATGCGCTGAAGCCGAAGATCGCAAAAATTAATAAAAAAAGATTAAAGCCCCCTTATTTCGGAAGTTTAGGATCTTTCAGAGTCATCGATGTTGATACGACTGAACCGCTCGTCACTAGCGCTTGTTGTGATGAGTAGCATGTCCATGCTTATCTGCAACCGTTTTCACGAAAGACTGGCGAACAACGGTAAAATAACGACTTTTACGGGGGTACGGCTCTTTGATGCCCTCGTGCGCAAGTTTCCTTGAGCACAGAAAATCGAGACTTAGACCGTCGAAATCTACGTTCAGTGCTAAAAAATTCATACGCAGATTTTCTATGTCTATCTCAGTTGGTTTTAGCGCAAGTTGCTCTTGAAATGTGTCGCAGCCCGAAATCGCCAAAAAAATCCACGAAAAACCCTATTTTAGCGTTAAGGGTCATCCAAGGTCTTTTAATTTGGTGGCAATTGAAAACCAGTCTACAACTTCCTATTAGTGATCAATGGTAACCTAAGCCCTATCTCGCACCGTTATTGAGATACAGCGAATTATTGGCTAAAAATCGCAAATTTTTTCCACCTCTTCTCATTTACGCCCTCGTTCGGAGTGACCCCCTTTGAATTTACGGAAACGCTTTACGGTTCGTGAAAATAGAGTCTTCCAGGCAGCCGACGGTGAAGATTTGGTGATTCTAGCTTGCACCGTTTCTGACTGATTCACCCGTGACAAACAGACGGACAGACAGACGGACAGACAGAATTGCGATGGCTAAGACGCGCCGAAAGCAATAACTGCTTTCGCGCGTAAAAACCCTGTTGAAGTTTAAGGTCATAGGTCAAAGGTCTCCGACACTTTGCCATTGTGAGATAGGACCATAGTGCTAATATCTGCTGGTAGGTAAGGTTATAGCTAGGCCGACAGCTATTGGCCGACGCTGACGTCATTGCTATAAATCGCAGCATGACAGGACGGCTACCGCGGACAGATTTAGCCTTGCGGAAGGTTTGACAGTATAGTTAAATTAAATGACTTGTGTCTGTGTCTGCAGCGCTGAAGCACGCCGCAGACTGGAACAGCCCGGGAAGACGCAAAAGAGACATTCGTCCGATCAACGATAATAATGGCGACAGCAACAGTCAAACAGAATGACAATAATAGGCCGAATATCTTTATTTATTATCTATTTATTAATACGTTTATTTTATTTCTCTACGACAGCAGCGCCTTTAAACGAAGTATCGCTGGGTCGGATTTGAACCAGATTAGAAACTGTTCGGTAAAAATGTGGGGCCCTGACTCACATAAGTCTAAATTTTCTCACATAAATGTACAACACTTACTTTGACGTACTGTACGTATTTTTGTTGCATTACCTAATTTGAGAATGAGTTTATTGCTTTCTGAAGTCGGAAGTCTTGTTTAAAATAAGTCAGAGAATGCCGCACTAAACCAAGTTAACTTTTAAGTGTCGCAACGCGCAAATGAGGCCCTACAGAACAAAAAAATGTCACGCTTCTGTCGGACATTTTCTCGCCTATGGGCTCCCTTTTCGTAAGCTCTCTGTTCGGCTTCATGTGTCTAAAATCGCCTCTGGCTGCCAATGAAGACTAGTGTTCACTGTCGTTGTGTTTCGATGTGTGATCATATTATTCGTTTTCCACTAAATGCTTTTGGAGCTGTTATTTTATTCTGTTTTTTCTTCCAAGCAGTTTTTGAGAATTAAAAACAGAACATCTGTCGTTATTTTTGTAGCAACCACGTCGACAGTGTTACGTCAGATTTAATTCATAACGGTATACTTGATAGTGCAAACTAACTAAAGCGCAAATCCTTTCTCAAGCCACAAGGCCATGAACGACGCTGATCCCCGTTTCCTTAGCTCTGAGCAATGCAGACACCAGTTTACACTGCAAGACAGCTGCTGGGCTAGTGCATCGCGCACTGTCACCGCTTACGCTCCGGCTGTTGCTCATTGCGTTTACCCACGGAGGGATGGCCAGACTGAGTTGACCACCTGGATAAAACAAATCTAAAGCACACAAAGCTGGAATTCTTTGAGTTACTTGCCAGTACTGTACAAACACAGCAAACTTGATAAAACTAACCTTAGGCCTAGGCCTACATACATTGTAGAGATCGGTCATAGGCCCCCATATAGACTATGAAAACAAGGCCAAGTAGGCCTACTGCCCGCGGATATAATGCAAACATAAAACGCACAAAACCCATACATCACCTTGCCCTTTGACCTATGACTTTAAAATTTAATAGGGTTTCTAGAAATTGCCAAGATACAATGTTCGTGCAATTTTTCATCAAGCCAAGTAGGCAGCGGTAGAGTTGACAAAGCATAGGCTTAATGCTGAAAACAATGTTGCCATATCGCCTCCGCTGGATCTGAATCTGTGAAGACATATCGGCCTATAAATGGCGTATATTATTCGTCGCACACCACAATTTATAGCCGACATGCATCTCAATGTACATGTATGCGCCATCGCTAAAAGCATCTGGGACAGAGGCAGTAAACCTAATGCGAACAGTAGGTTAGGCTAACATCTGTCGCAAATTGCAACAGATGTTAGGTTTATGTTACTATTATAGCTGTATCGCCGCATCCGAATCCAGGATTTATTGAAATGGTCCGTCATTTGTTAGCACCGAGTGGCAATGCATGCACTTCTTTAAAGCAGCACACCTTTGTACGCGTGACAGCACGTATAGTGCTAAACGCGTCTTAGCTATATATCGCAGAGGAGATCCTGTGTGCGTCTGTGTGTTTTTCCGGCACATTCTGCGTTTTTTTTCAAAACGGTCAAGCAATAAGATCACGAAATCTTTAAAGTAGGCTATACTTTAGTTTTTTGTGACAAAATTTCGTGCGGCAGTGTGAAGAGATATAATACTCATCGGTCGGGGGCGTCAAAGAGACGTGCTACCTATAGGAAGTCATTATTTATTTTAACCGTCATGGACTTGACTAGTGTGAAAACGGTTGCAGATATCCACAGACTTGAATTGCTGCATATTTCATAACAAGCACTGCTGGCGAGCTTTCCGGATGTACCAACATCGATGACCTTGAGCGACCTTGAACCTTGAACCCCAAAATAAGAGCTTTCAGTGATATTTTGTATTTTACAGTTGAGCATAAAGTGTATCTAACATAGACTTTGCTGCTTACCATGACAAGCAATGCTGACGATCGTTTCTGGGTACAAACATTGATTAGCCTACCTTAAATGTTTTTGATATATAAAAAGCGGGTTTTTGTGATTTTTTTGCGACTTAGGCTAGCTGCGATTATACATGTCAATAGTGAGTCGCTCCGAAATTACTGAAGTTAGACCAATCGAACAACCTGCTTATAATTTTATTACACGCGACAGCAGATACTGCTAGCCTATATAACGCGTCTTAGCCATCGCAATTCTGTCCGTCCGTCCGTCACATCGGTAGATCAGTCAAAAACAGTGCAAGCTAGCATCACCAAATCTTCACTGTTAGCTCCCTGAATAACTCTATTTTCAGAATCCGCAAAGCTTTTCCACAAATTTGAAAGGGGTCACCTCAGGGAGAGCGCTAAATGAGAAGTGTAGGCCTAAAAGAAAATTTGAGATTTTTTAGCCAATAATTCGTCGTATCGACTTTTTCAACGTGCGTTTTCCGTACGGAGGCCTTGAATTTGGGTACTCTTTCAAAACGTATTTTATTTTATGGCACGTTGTACACTGATTCCTCACGTGGCGTTGCTCAAATTACTTGCTTGTTTTTCAGACGCTACTTTTCGTTATAGGCTAGCAAACTTACAGCGTTTTGGGGTTATTTACAGAACGAGTGATATCTGAAACAGTCTCCTGTCTTTCTGGTCACTCAGGTGTTTGTTACTTACTGAATACCGTTGTTCAAGTTGTCAATGACGCAATTTCCGTAAAATGTAAATATACAGGTAAACAAATACTGTAACGATAGTAAGATTAAACGTTTAATTAATTAAGTTGTCGAACATGTTGATGGCAGAAGAAGTGCCGAAAAGTAAACGGCCAAAAGGTACCTGGTTTTCTGATATTAGTAGGCTTTGTAAAAAAGTGATGCATGAAAATGGTGAATGTTATCTATTGCACCCTGCGACTCTCTAAGGGTAAATTTTTGCTCCATTACATTCGCAGTCTGCTTTTAACCAAATCTCAGACCGACGGCGCGGCTTTGTCACTTATTGTACATAGTTGCATTAGTAGGTTGTTTGTAGTTGGCAAATATAGTGGTTGTAGTGGTGATGCTAGTATGGGGTCATCCACAGATGTCGTCACGCTCTGAGTGGGAGGAGGGTTCACATTATTGTGACGACGTGTGACGTAGGGGAGGGGGTTGGCCAAGGGTTACCAACCTGTCCTCAGATCATTGCGTTCTAAATTACTTATTTGTATACTACTTCGTCTTAGTAGTCGATATCTAAAACAAAATTTGCGGGTTTTTGCTTAATTTTTGCTCACAGTTGGGGTTAGGGTTAGTGTTTAGGATTAGGGATAGAGTAAGGGTTAGGTTTTAGGGTTAGGGTTAGGGTTAGTGTTAGCTAAGTTACCTGGTCATGTATTTCCTATTTAATCACTCACATTTCATCTAACACGAAAACGTAAACAAGCGTAGAATATTGACTGTTGACAGACTATGATAACTATAGCTCGCATTTGCGAATACGTTACGTTACTTTGTGACGTTTAATGTTTTTCTGGTTCAAATGTTTATGTCAACAAATTGTGTTTCGCTTGCATTAAAACTCGAATGATGCTAAGTTAAAATGATTAAATCATTGACTGCAACGCCAATCTGTCAAAAAAGGTACGTTTAATACGTTACATCGAACAGAATTTCACTAAAATTATACATGACGTTGCATTGGCTATCGAAAGGCATAATGCCATGCCTACGCCAATTCTTGCTGTTTTACTGTAAAAAAATCTCTCTGAACAAAAAAATAACAAAAAACCGAACAATTTTATTACAGATAATAACTCATAAGATGTAAATCTTTGTAAAAACACTTTTTGAATCACTAAAATTTGAGGACAGGTTGGTAACCTTTTACCAACCCCCCGGGTAAAGGTAGTGTGATGTCACAAATTTTACATCTGCAGGAAGGCACAATGGACAGCCAAATTCACGTCACAAACTTGGTGTATGTGACAGGTGGCAGGACCAGTAAATCTAGAAATACTTCAGAACACTGCTTAGTTGTACACAATTTTCTGCATTAAGTTGACAGTAGACAATTTGGGTAACATAATTTACATTTGGTGAAACTCATCTCTGTAGACTACACTACAGTCTGGCGAGTTGGGATAGACGTTTGTGATGTCATTTTTGATGGGGGAGTCCAGAGTTGTGTGACAAAATGTGACAAGGGGAAGGGGGTTAATTTTTCCTTAAAATTGGGTGACATCATTTACGGACGATCCTTATTAGTACCATCTATCGAAGTTGAGTTTTGTATGTTCTGTTTCTGAATTACAATTGATTAGAGTTGATGACTGACACGCTGTTATTTATGGTTATTTGCTGGACAGACACAAAGTTCACACAGCAGCAGTTGCCCGCCTGGCAGCCGATACTAACTGCCAGCTCTGTTCTACCGCTGCTGTTTGCTATTGGAGTCGGCTTCATTCCTCTAGGAGTTGCTTTCCTCATCACCGCAAACAATGTACGTATCGATGAATAAAGTGTCTGGAAAGTCTTCAATATTTTTATATTTTGTTCGGTTCTGTTCTGTTAAAAATGCACACTAAATGTGCCAAACAAAATCTAAAGATATTGAAGCCCTTCCCTTCCAAACATATAAATCAGAACCACTATAAGGCGATGGTACCAAAAATCCTATTTAAAAACCCTTCAGTCAGATTACTGTTGATTATCTGCAAAAGTTGTAGAACATTAATTGGGACATCACGGTTTTTGACACTGTTTGTTGGGTTGCACATAAAATCTAAAATGTCATGTTCAAACAGTTCTTGCTAGTTTATTTTTGGGGTACCAGGGCTAACCTCTGGTTACTGCAAAAATTAGACAGGTAACCGTAAATAAAAATTTAAAGTGAGCTTTGTAATAGTATTAGTAGTGGCAGTTGTGGTGGTTTGTAGTTATTATATCGTCATAGCATTTATAGGAGGAGGAGAGATTATTATTTTTATGCAGCACACAGATGAGTTATCAAGCCTGTTTGTGATGTTAATGATTTTAGATTCATGAGAAGGTCGTGGACTACACTTGGTGTACAAGTGACAACAATGTCCAATGTGCAGAGTATATTGAGGCTAACCTTGGTGCCACTAACTGCTCATGCAGAATCACATTCGAACTATCTGATGATTTTCCGGTATTTATCACACAAGTTGTAGCCAGCTCTCTCAGAGCTACGACATTTCACAGGCTGAATGGTAGTTCAAGCCCTGTGTTAACGGCGCCTTCTCTTTCTTATGGGAAAGCCAAAAATTCGACCCCCCACAGAATCAAAACCCCTGACCGGATTGAGATAAAATTTGGCATGGTTGATTATGTCGGCGAGGGGACCCGTCGTGCAAAATTTTATGCAAATCCCTCCAAGGGGCGCTTCCTGGCAAATGGGTAAATATACGCAAAAATTTTTATAGCTGTACATATACCATTTTTTTCAGAAACTCACCTACAGGTCAGACCCTTCGGCGGATTTTTGTACGCGATGGCTCAAACAACGCGGTCTCACGCAAGGATGTGCCTTTTGGGGGTTAAAAAATTTGAAATTAATATTTAACGTATTTATTCGCAAAAATCAAAAAAATTACAATGGCGCCTAT
>Ga0209454_1003974_pt1 | contig 10854 bp, 5 predicted proteins | sample WorMetHERISLAND1_2_FD_187400 | JGI IMG/M metagenome (GOLD analysis project Ga0209454, IMG submission 187400) | Marine gutless worms symbiont microbial communities from Max Planck institute for Marine Microbiology, Germany - Olavius geniculatus... | ecosystem: Host-associated > Annelida >...
GGGTAGAAGGCTGAGTTGACCTTGATGGTTGGCTTCTTTCCGAGATGGTTTACCTGCCCGTAGACAGTCACCCATCTAAGTACTAACCAGGCCTGCCGTAAAGTAACTTTATTGATTAGACGAAGCGCATTACCACTACGCCAAGCCACCAACCAGTATATATACTGTGTACTGAGTGCTTCTTTTTTTCAGTTTTCGATTTTGCCGTTGCAAGTGATTGCCTACAGGATTGTCTTTGAAATGACCTGTACTGGGTTTTGTGGGACGTTAAACCCTACTCTCTCACTCACTCACTCATTCACTCACTCACTGTTCACTTTTGTTAGTACTGTTTGGCATTGTGTCCAGTGATTTTTGCTATATTTTGAGTTAGTTAAAAGAATGGAAAAACGTACTCTGTGTGAAATGGAGACTGCTAAGGCTACAGGTCTATAGCTTTGTAGTTAATTAACATATGACAATGACAAGAAGCATGTTGCTTTAAATATTCATTTAAACGTACAAGTTTTTGGTTGGTTGTAGTGGTATTCCGAGCAGTGCGGCGGAATCTGTCAGGCCGAGAGTGTCTCTATGCAGATGGTGGAATACTCGACCAGTATCCCATTTACTGGTTTGATGGTAGACTATGTTTTATCTCTTTTTATTGATGCTTTGTAAACCATTTTTTTAATGGGCAGCTTGTGGATTAGTCTAGCCGTAGTTGCAACAAACGTTTATATACTCTTTAGGTTTTACATGTATTTTATTTTTTTAATGCCTGTGGCAATGTAGTGGCTTTAGGCATTATGTTTTCAGAGTCTTCGTGCGTCTGCGTATGCGTCCTGAACAAACATTGTTAGCATGATATCTTGGGCATTCGTTGACTAAATTTGACCAAATGTCCCTGGAATTTGACCAAACTTTCACCACTGATGGACTTCAGGGCAAGGATGATCGCATCAAATTTTGGTGTCAAGGTTGAGTTGGGGTCAAATATGCCCCAAAATGTACTTTTTCGCCATGTTAGCACAATATTTCAAGTGTTAGCTTTTTGTCACATGTTGGCGGAGGCATAATATTCGACGGTGTCGTAGCAACCATCTAGTTTGAAAATCAGATAGTCATTGTGGAAATGAAGGAGATTTAAAATAATTCTATGGAAAAAATTGAAAAAGAAAAATCTTGTCAGGGAAAATTTCCCAAAAACTTTCCTAAACATTGCATCAACATGCTTTTTAGTATAGCTCACTTAGTACTCTGCCAAATATTTTATGCTGTTTATTGTTGAATGTTGCTTACTTATTTTTTTGTTTCTAATATTTTTATATACGTTGTATTTTTGTTAATACCAGGGTTAGGTGTTCTGCAAGTCATCAGAGAATTGTCAAGGAATTTCATAGTGTCTGGAGAGTGATTACCGCGTTATTAGGAGTATAGATTGTTTGTTATGTTGTGTAAACTCTCAGGCTGTGAATACGAAGTTAATCACAATGTGAATGGAGCTGATAGTTTGTCGGACAAGCTCAACAACAAAACATTAGGATTGTATTTGGTAGGTAGTCATTGGTGATTGACTATCGTAGTTACGTAACTTGTCCGGTTGACATTAGCTGCTTGTATTAGATGGTCTTAGTCTGTCAGTTTTGCTTTCTAATCCAGTTACTGTGGCACCAGTTTCTCTTCAGGAGAAATGTGTGCATTTTTTTACTAACATCGGTGTCATTAAAACTATTGTTTGCAGTTGTGATTTCTGCACCTATCTCTGTACAGTTGCACTGCAGTTACTACTGCATTAGGTTTTTTTGTTTAATCAGCAGTTTTCTTTTCTGAAATTAGTCCAGATTAGGTAGGGTCCCAAAATGCAGATTGGGAATTTTAAAGGTTGTTGCAGCCGCATTTTTTGGACTTTTACATTGTCGAAACTCTACAGAGAAGAATTATAATTGCTGACCTTAACTTACCTCCGGGGTGGGCAGGCTCTTACACCTGCCCAGCGCTTAGGTCGTATTAGTTCGGCCCAATGCATGTCCCCGAATGTAACCATAAGGTTACGGGTAACGGCTATAAAGCCGTAGACGGCTGTGAAGCCGTAAATAGATGCAATAACCAGCACAAAAACACTGGTAATGTGTAGCAAATCTGCTGTCACGCTGACATCATAATGAACATGCATTTAGCTACAGCTTCTGAATGGCAGTTCTACCTGTTTGGCCCATCACTTTGATAACTAAGCTGCAGCTGCTATAATAGATGGTTTAGATTGTGCTGAAACTGGGGAAAACTGCTTTAGGAAATGACTGGGTTTTTTTGTTTCAAATTTATTTTTTTGTTGATTTGCTGAAACTTGTTTTAGAAATGTTTCGGTTTTGGCTGTGATGGTGAGTAGTATTCTGGCTGAATTTCAGGTGTCTGAGAAGGCTTTGGACTATAAGATCTGGCAGACTTTGTTCGGCAGAGAAATCCCATACAAACCGACTTATCTGCCAAACACTAAACTAGCACGGTTGGTACTTGTCTGCTGTGATGCGTACTGACATTATCCGTTTTCTTAAATTATAGACGGAAATATCAAAGACTGTTTGCGGCTGATTTCTATACGAAAAAAACTGTTGTAGGAAAGCAAAGAAATATGTCACAAACTAAATGGAGGATTGGAGGTGTTTGAAGTGTGGTGTTTGACAGAATGTTTGGATTGTCACAGAGACAAGGTCACACTGGTGACTCAATACTAAATGAATTAAATGTTTGTTTATCAGTTTTTAGCTGCAGCATGTTAGGTTATAAACTGTGCAGTTGTAAATGCATGTATTGTATAGTAGTGTGAAAATAAGAAGAACGGCTTTTTTAGTGTCTGTATAATGTGGAGATGATCGGGTACTAATAATGGAGTCAATGCAATGCAGGGCTCGGCTGGATCGAGAATTGTCGAACCGAAAGCGAGAAAACAAACAGTTCAGCAAAAGAGAGGTATACAAATGACTGCTGAAATGTGACGTTTCATTTACACTAGAAAAGTTCCCGCCTACGGCTGGCAGGATCTTTAAGTGACCGTCATTCGCCAGATGGCACCGTGAAGCACTACATGCTGCGCTAAGCACTATGGCAACTCAACCGCCCTTAGGGAGGGAGGGAGGTTTGGGCGCACGTACCTAAGGCCTAAGGAATTGTGATCTGCAGTCATGCAACACAGAAGGAGCCAAAGGGGAATGGCAGACAGACAAACAAACTCTCCACACACTATAGGAAGATTTAGTACAATTGTATAAGTTCTTGTGTCTTTATTTTTTTCATTTATTTTAACTAGTTTTTATTATTTTTTTTGCTTTTCTTGGCAGTATTTCTGATCTTGGTGTCTCAGAGAGCAATACTGTTGTTAGCATAAGTCACTGTGTAGTTTGTCAGTGTTGTCATGACTAATGATCTGTTACTGTCAGTACGTGGACGAGCTCCGAGCCAGCAGTGCAATGTGGGATCACTACGAGATCGCAAACAAGAGTCACGTTGACATCACCAACGTTGGCGAATACTTCATTACGGCAATCGAAACTTTGCTCGTCTCACAGCGCCGAATGCATGTCAAGGTGAGGAGCTCTTGATCACTGTTCTTGCTTGAATAACCAGCGACAATGATGTTTATGGTCCTTTCATCATGGCACCGTCATTGTGATAGTTCAGCCAGTTCATTCAAGAACCAGAAATTGACACATCTGATATTGAGTCTCCCAGGAAGGCTTGTACTGTCTGGAGGATAACAGGGAAGATTATTAGAACTACCATTATGTTAGTTACATATGCACGCATATAATGAAGTTCTTACAATTTTAGGTTGACCTCATTTTTGTATTTTTGTGTTTTGTGTTTCTGTAAAGGTTAAACTTTCTGTTTATGGTAAAGTTTAAACTTGCTGTTCCATTATTGTGTTTGTGTGCATTCTGCCTGAAAAGGCCGTACCCGAAATGACCTATACTGTGTCGGGTGGGACGTTAAACCCTACTCACTCACTCACGCTCGTACTTTTCTAGCACAGTTGGTATCTGGCTACTGTTCTCGGCTAAATTCTTCCAAACGCCGAGTGAACCCAGCAGTTCCTGACAACTGCCCAGATTGTAACACGGCACCTCGGACACACCAGACCGACCTGACACCCATGGACCTTTGGCAGCGACTTGCTGAGTTCCTCAGCACCTGGCCTGAGCAAGATGAAGAGCAGGCTACTACTACTACAACAACAACAACATCAACCCGATTCATTTGATGAATGCAGCATGAGCGCTGGGTGGCCAGTGACCTTTGGACCAAGCCGATCATCCACACATCTTCTTAAACTGGCTAATTCATTGTTACTGTTTAGTAATTCTGAGCATGAAAGCTCATTTTACCATTTTACAAAGGGTAGGAGGCTGAGTCGACCTGGTTGGCTCTCTCATACTTGAATTACATTTTCATTTTTTCATATCATTTGTGACAGATCAAGCAAGCTGAAACTCGGTAGTGCTTTAAATCATAAACGTTATTGTAGTCGCTACTATTTTCAGACAAGAATGGATTATTGAGTCTTGTCCTTGAGAGCACCTCGTAGCAGTTTTCTCTTTAAAAACTAAAACTGTGTGTTTTTAAATTAAATTAAAAAGTCAGTTTTGGGGTTTTTTTGCAACTTCTGCTGTGTTTTGCAGCCGAGTGACGTGAAGCGAACGGTGGCTATTAACTGCGGATACATCGGCACCAATGACTATGAGATTGAACCCGGTGACAGAGAGTTCATGATTAGGGTAAGATGGCTCACTGCACAGTTGGCTCTTAGGCTGTGATCACAAACGGTGACATTTCGTCATTGGTCATTATGTTTATTTTATTACTCACTTTTATAGCTTCTGTTATCTCCACCAAGTTGAACGTAGATGAAATAACCACAGTTTGATTGAATACTGGAATTCATACTTCATAAAATTTGTGTACGTTCGTTAATTTTTAGCAGCGTTAATTTTTTAATTGCAGTCAGTTCTTTACCGTGTCAAAATAACGTGTTAATTTGTCAGCACTAGCAAAATGTGAGTCATTTGTTGCTATTATGTGATGTTGTGTATTAATTGCAGCAAGGATACGAATGCACGAGACGATTCTTGACAGAGTTAATCACGTCACCGTCAGACGAAAGTCGACAACCAGACAAGCCTCATGATAATTGTCATACTGAGGCCGATCATGAACACATTGCCCAGAATTATATGCAGGGTACTGCAAACCAAACCGTCCATGAGTTCAGTGTTACGAAGCTTGGCAAATTGTGCATGTCGTGTAACGGACTGGCGAATTCAGTTCGAACGACGCCGGCTTTTGTTGACTGCGCACCCGGTGATGATGACAGTGTGCCCTGGTGCACTGCTCCATGGCGCACTGAAGGCACTGGTGCCGCTGGCCTCGATTCGAGCTACAGCGAAGCTTCTGTACTGGAAACACAAGTCTGACGTCATTCCACATTGTGCCAATGTTCGTTGTGCTCTGGTGAATAACCTCGTACTGTTTCGTTTGAATTATCTTCATTGGCGTCATTTCAGTAAATCATCGGGGTCTCCGTCTATGTAACGTATTGTTTTTGCAGCAGTAACACTGTTTCAAAGGTACAATTTACAGGGAAAAAACTAAAATCATGTATTCTTGGGGGTCCATAGACCCCTCTAGCCTCCCCCACCCCAAATGATGCCCCTGATTATCTCGTATTGTTTTCATTATTTCAATGCAAGCTGTTGTCGAAAACAGGTGTTTTATGATAATTTCCAATTGTTTCTTGCTACTGAACATTGTTTGTGATTGCATACATGTAACTAGCTTTCAGATTAGCAACTGGTCTTTTTTTTACTTTTTTTAGCTTGTAGTATAGCATTGATGCTCAGTTATAGCTTGTCATTGTGTACTTTTATCATTACCAGCAATGCAACTTTGCCGGTTTTGTGTATAGTTTGTTTCGCCTGGGCCCATCTCTACAGTAAGTTATGCTGATCAACCCCCATCGTGTTAAATGTCTGGTTGTCAACTGTTTTCTAGGTTTGTTTGATGTTGTGATCAGTGGGTAAACTTGTGTTTGGAAGTACACCGTGTCCGGAAAAAAACATCCGGAACATTATCAATTGTAACGTGAAGAAAAATTGTCAGATGTTAATAATTTTTAATACCAATTTTTCTGACACAACTGGCCAACAAGTGATTGTCCAATTTTTCACTGCACCCATTGTCTGTTTCCGCACTGCCTGGGGAAACGAAATTGATGAGACATTCAATGAGGTGGGAAATAAAACGATCATTTAATGGCAAGTAGTGTCAATAATGTTTGCACTAAAAGTTATCAACAGTTGTCAATTTTTTAGTCACAATTGATAATGTTGGGGATGCCTTTTGACATATTTTTTTGTTAATTTCAGCTCATATTTTGTTGGTTCTGTTTTCCCCGAAAAGTGCAGAAGCAGCATTGGGTAAGGTGGAATATTGAACAGCTATTTGATGGCCAGTTGTGCCAGAATTATTCATACCCAAACTTATTAAAATGGGATATCTCTTTTTCAAGTGACAATCAATAATGTTTGGGATGTTTTTTCCAGACACTGTGTATATGTGGGTAGTGTATGTTACTGGCATGTTGTTGTGCAAACCTAAATTGTTTCAGTTAGATATACTGAGCTTTTAGTATAAAGTAGACAGAACTAGACATGTAAGGAAGTTTACCAGTGTCAAAACATTGTGGTATTAAGTTAACCATGGCTTTGAATTAGAGCTGTCGAAGCGTTAATTTTTAAAATACATTAATGCACTGCATTAATTTTTTAAATGCATTCATAAACACGTTATTAATGCATCCAGGCCCATCGAGAAGGAGAGTAGGGGGTAAGTTAACCCGGGTCCCGCAACGTTTGGGGGCTCCGCCTGTAGAATATAGAAAGTAAAAAACACATTCTTAATGTATAATCAACAATAACTGCCATCATAGCTAGCATAGAAATCTATTAGTCATCAAAATATTATTTATTTACACTAGTGATAGAACGGCAACTGCAGTTTAGTTACTTGAATTCATTCAATTGTCAAATAACCGCAGTCTAATTTTTTAGGAGTCAAATTGGCTGATGTCATTTAGGGTTTAATCTGGGTCACTGTTGATGGTATTTTTTACATTAGCGGTGCAGGCGTTGGCATTGTTCATCTTGAATTGTCCTGTCCTAACAGATCTAGGAATTTCTATTGTAATTTTATTTCTAATGGTGATCAAGCTTGTTTTCAGTGTATTTGGTTATGGTAGTATCGACTTTTAAAATGTTTAACAGACCGACGATCGTTATTGTGGCAGACTTGTACTTAATCTAGTTTTCAGATGTATTTTTGTATCGTGCTTTGCTGCTGAATTGTGGCCAAATAATGTGCCGCCGAAGTCATATCGGGCATTTGCTGCTTCGTCATTACTTCTGCAGGTCATATCTGTCACTAGCTGATGGCATCAAAACCTAGATTTGTATTATGCTTTCATAGTCAAGCCGTTATAATTAGCTTAGTGCTGAACACCATATCGCCTTGAGTGTATACTTGCATAGAGTTTTGTGCTGACTAAAACTAACATCTGTGAGCTATTTTATACTATGGACTGCCTGCCATCCATAGCCTGCTGGTATCAAGAAATGGTGTAGGAAGCATTGTTTTTGAAATGATATAATTATGTATCAAATGTGATGGTTTACTTATCACTGATTCGTAATGATGCCTTCGCAGTTGTACTTTATTCAACTGTATTAGTCTTTTCCTATTAGTTGGTTTAACAAAATACTGTGGTTGCAGTAAAATTTTATGTCGATTATGGTAGCTGGTATTGTAAGATAGTATTTGTGTGAAGAATCTCTGTTGTTTTTTAACGTACTGACAGCTATTGGCACTGGCAGCTGCTGGTGGTGGTTAATAAAGGCAATGAGCTGTGATATATTGTAAACAGTGTTGTTACAGTGTTGAATTTTGTACAGCTGTCCATCGTTATTTCCACTGCATGATGTGTGGTCGGCTCATGTTAGTGTGTAATGCTTGTCCAGTGAATTACTTGTTGATTCTTGTTTTGTGCTGTTACTGAAAGGCTCATTCTCATGCTTCCCACATCTTCTGAAATTACTGGAATTTGGAGCTTGTTTTTAAGTGTTCTAAGGTAAGCAGATTCGTCCTGAGAGTCTAGGAAAATGCAGCAGGATCCCTTGCAAAAAGACTCAAACTCCACTATAATTTTATTCACAGGCAGGGTATGCAGCAACGGTGTTATATGCTCCAGGCAGTGGCGATCTTGCCTTTATGAGACTTGAAATTGTTATTCTCTCTGTTTAAAGAATTTCCAATTTTGTAAGTTTTCAAGACCTAATTCTTGTACACTTTCATTGTACTTGCTGGATCAAGTGATTGTAAAATGTCCAAAATCTTGAGAGTTTTGAGTGTACTGGGACAAATATGCAGAGTGGCAGGCCTCAGTGTTTTATTGACTTGGCTTAAAAGGAAGAAACTTCTCGTCCATCTGTTTGCAGAGACTGATTGAATTGTGCGAGTTTTATGTGCAACGGAATAATATCTGTCGGAGACGCCTGCTGTAGCATTGTATGTACACTGTGGGCCAATAAAAAACGTGGCACTTTACTTTTGTTTACATATTCGCCAATTATTGACAGATTTTCAAAATTCTTTCACTGGCAAACTCTGCAGACAATTTGCATTAATGTGATCGTTATATATCCCACCACACCGTAAAGCATCTCTACACTACCTTGTGAAATATAAATGTAAGAAAAAACTAATGATAATAACAAAAATTTATTTAAGTGAAAAAAACACTTCAGACCAACATTGCGGTGAATGATCCATATGACACTAAGCTGTGTTAGACCCATGCAGTTTAGTGTCATACATATCATTTACTGCAATGCTTGTCTGAAGTGTTCTTTGAAAATTTTATCAAAATGTTTGTTTGTTATTATCACTAAATATGCATATTTCAATTATATTTCACAAGGTAGTGTAGACACGCATTTATGGTGTGGTGGGATCTATGATAATCACGTTATCGCAAATTGTCTGCAGAGTGTGCCAGTGAAAGAATTTTGAAAATTGGTCAATAATTTGTGAAGATATGGACAAAAGTAAAGTGGCACGTTTTTTTTGGGCCCACCTTGTATAATAATGTCTGCTGTAGATGCCTGCTGTATGTGTAGTGAACAGTAGCTGGTTTTGCTGATGTTCACAAGTGGCCTAACTGCATTCTGTTTATTATGTTTCACCGTGTGACAATGCAGCATTCAGTTGCCATTTGTTAGTTCACATTTCGACCTCATTCTGTTAAGGCGTGTTCATAGTGACAGAAGTGAGCTGAACTGTGCTCACATATTTTAGTCCGGTCCAGTTCTTTTCTGTTGCTATGTAGTTTGTACACGCGTTTAGTTTGTTAAGTTATCATGTTACTAGCCTACTAACACTGCAATGAAGCTGCATTGCTTTGGCAAAGATTAACCGATATAACGCACAGTGGTGACAGCAGTGAGTTAAAAACTTCTCAGCACATCTGAAACAAACTAACGTCAACTTTGAACAGTTTAAGCTGCTGCTGAAGACATTTTTGTTCGGGTGCTGAGATCGCGGCGCATGGTGGCTAACTGTTAAATTGCGCTTACTTACTTACTAACGATTGATTGTTGTTACGAATCAGGTCCACATCATTTTACATCGTCAGAGAGTGAGGATTGTAAATCAAGTTTTTTTCTGATGATGCCATGGGCCACTAACATGATGCTTTTTCCATCACTGCATTCTTTGCAGTTCGCACTTTCCTTGTTGCAGTGTCAGTTATCATGTGGTCAAGCTAATCCTAGAATCTCTGGCAGTGTTAATGTTATCGTGCTTCCGCAGCTCAGGTTGAGTTGCTGCATTTGTGAGTTTAGATTATTAATTTATCATTGTGAACGTTGTGTGCATATCGGTGGTACATGCATATGCATGAATCGCTATGAAGAATCAAATCTGTTACTGATGTGTGAAACTTAATACATCAGTTGCTCGGTTTAACATCTTTTGCCCCATCAGTTTCGGTTTTTTCCGCTTTTATAGTGCAGTAAGTAAGTAAGTAGGTAATTTATGTAGCGTGTTAACTGTAACAACCTCAAACGCATTTGTAATAGTCATAACCGACGTTAAATAACACATGTAGGAAATTATTGTTAACTGTTTTTAACTGTGGATTTGTCGATAAGTGATTTAGTAATAGATTATTGCGTGTTTATATGACAAGTATTATTGTGTGAGAGAGTAGGAAAGCGCAGTTATAATAAAGTGGAATATATCATCTTAGCTGTTTCGTCCGTATCTCTTTACATGTTTCAGTATTTTGCTAGTAAAACTATGTTATCTTTGCTTTTTGTCTGTCCAATGCAATGCATAGCATTGGACAGAGTATAAAATCACCTTTGTGTCCATGTGTCCGTGCGTTCTATATTTCTTAAGCTATCTTTTTTCCACCTTCCTTCCCCCTTCCCTTTTCCCTTCCCCTTCTCCTTTTCCTTCTCCTTCCCCTTCCTTTCTCTTTTTCCATTCTTCCGTCTTTTTTTGTGTTTAGGTCGGTGCGTCCAATATTTGAGGTGCCATAGAGGTGCCAGATGGACGCATGGTCACCATGGACCATGGATAGGAAGTCGACCCCCGGGAGTCGAATGGTCACGTGACCGATGACGTCACGTGACCCCAAAAGGTCAAACTCGTGACCCCATTATCTTTGAGGCGCCATATCTCCATAAAGGTGCAAGATGAATGCATGATGACGATGGACCTTTTATAGTAAAGCGCTGGTGACAAATCGAGTGGTCTCGTGACTTACAG
>Ga0209454_1003975_pt1 | contig 10854 bp, 10 predicted proteins | sample WorMetHERISLAND1_2_FD_187400 | JGI IMG/M metagenome (GOLD analysis project Ga0209454, IMG submission 187400) | Marine gutless worms symbiont microbial communities from Max Planck institute for Marine Microbiology, Germany - Olavius geniculatus... | ecosystem: Host-associated > Annelida >...
TCTTATATACTCCTCTTCGCTACGTTAGGAACGTAGCGCGCGAAGAGTAAAAATGACAAACTGTCAACATCAGAAATTGTTTAGCCAACTGAAAGACAACAATTTCCACTGTTTATTTTATATACAGCAATAAACAGTTCAGTTAAATGTATGCCACATGACATGATTTAGTAAAATAAAATCAACACAATTTATGACGAATGAGTGAATAGCTTCTTAATAATAGCATAAATTATTAAAAACACATGATGCAAAGTCTTAATCAGAAATGACAAATTGGTTTCACAAGCCTATGCTATTGAGCTAACATAAGATAAACAGTATAAGCAAGGCAAATGGTTACATCTTAAACAAAAGCAACAATGTTGTAAAAGTCGGACAATTTACAAACTATGAGATATACCAATAGAATGCATAAGGCTCACATAGAGGCCAAGCTGAGCAGCAAGAGTAGCAACACGTGCTTCGAGCTCTGGCTCGGAGGCAGAGTTTCGTAGACACATGGCGCCGCGGGCATTACGCATGCTGCCCAGACAGACCTTCGCCACATCCAGACGACGGGTCTTCACACACATCTTTGCCATGTTCTCCCACACGGAGTCGCTACAAAACCAACCACACGTATACGTAGCACACGAGTGACAATAAAACATCCAAGTTATAACGTGCCGCGACTGGGACCAAAACAAACGTCGACATTAATACCGGAATTGTTTCCAACGAAAAAAACAATGTTTTATGATCTTGTTGTCACCAAATCCAACAGCACCAACGCACCACTCCTTTTTTGAAAAATTCTCGAAATTTTTATGGCTTCTGCTCTCTGTGCCACCCTGTATCTGGATCCTGAACCAGATCACCACGAAACTCTAAACGGTTGGTCACTTACTTCCCTGGAATTTCATCAAAATCCTTTCATAAGTTGCTGAGTTACACTGCAAAGTGTCCGTTCACATCCTGACTCGCAGCAGTGAAAAATCTGCATAATAATCCAGAATTCACAAAGAAAAATCCGGATCATCACCGAAATCAAATCGCTTCCTCCATAGGCCATGCCAAGCCAAAAAACTGCATCAAAACCCACTAATAACTTTCTGAAGTATCTGGCACAAAAATGGACAGAAAGTTAGAAAACAGGCTCTGTCATTATTTCTTGGAGTCAACGAAATGCAGAATTGTTGGCTTCAGTGAACAGGATAAGTCAGTAAAAAACCACACGATGACAATGAACAGAATTGTAGGCTCAAACTTAGAAAAATAAATGACTAATAAGCTAGAATCTTCCTCACATCTACGACAATTTGTTTACTGCAGTACCATCTAGCAGCACGCAGACATCACTCCGGAGAAAGCAACACTATAGTTGCTAAAACTTCAAAAAATCAGCAAACAAAGTTTGAAATTTTTACAAAAACATCAATCTGGTAAAACCTCAGCAAGAGGTTTAATCAGATTTATGCTTTTGTAAAAATTACATTTTAAAATGTAATTTAAACACAAACAAATAATGTTTACGAAAGCATAAATCTGATTAAACCTCTTGATGACTTTGATGGCTTTGAAAGCCTCGTCCATGTCTCCAAGCGTAAGGTAAAAGCTGAAGTCCATCATGGCAGCTTTGGCCGGTTTCTCGGCTTGCTCCAGACCAACGAAGTCACGATGCACTCGCTGAATGACCATCGACTGTTGCTGTGAGGCCGCACTGTTATCACTTGCCTTCACCACATCGACCTGTCCACAGCATGCATAACACTTATGCCTGGCCCCAAAAGGATTAATGCAAGAAATCCAAATAATTGTGAGTTAGAAATTAAAGGCACTTAGTGAAAAAGTGAATAAGTGAGAGGGGTTTAGGTCCGGTTTTTCCATGCACATTTGATCGCCGATCAAATTGATCTCCGATCAACTTCGGTACTTGATCTGAGATCATCTCAATAACCGTTTTTCCATCGCCAGTTAGCGACTGATCGTCCATCAAATCTCCCATCAAGTTGATGGCCGAATATTGGCGGATCAAGTCAGATAATTGGCGATTAAACGTGGCGATCTGCAGTTCGTTGCTTATTCGCACCAGAAACATTGCTTCACGTCGCCAGTCAGAATGGCAATTCACGCATTAAAATAAAGTTCCAGGCATGGCGATCAATCACTGATCAATTTATACTGCGCATGGTATTTTGTGAAGAAATAAAATGAATAGATGCTCCCGTATTGATTTGCGATGGAACATAATTTTGACAGCAGACGATATGTACGTTGATATCGTTGCTATGACGACGTTACTGGCTAGCGTCCACTCGCAGCGCATGCTGGGTAATTTAGCGCAACACCGCAAATTGAAGTCACTGTCAGCCAATCAGATTGGCATAAACTAGGCTCAGTTAACGGCGGATCAGCTAATCGCCGATCACGTAATTGGAGATCGAGAATGCCTGGAAAAACGAAACACAGTTGATCGACAATCAATTCTGAACACCAAGTTAATCGAAGATCAGTAAATTGGAGATCAAATTTGATTTGATTGACGATGGAAAAACGGGACCTAAATGTCCCACCTGACACAGTATAGGTCATTTCAGAGACGACCTTTCCAGACAGAATGCACGTTATAAACACACAATAATGGAACAGAAAATTTAACCTTGATAGAAAAAAACACAAAATAGAAGACATGAAACACAAAATTCAATCATAAGCCAAAAAAATGGTAAGAACTGATCATTATGACCATGCATATGTAACCGGAATGGTAGTTCTAATAATCTTCCCTGTTACCCTCCAAAAAAACCCCATCACATATCCATGGAGCAACACCTGCCATATAGAATCACACAGTGTTACCAGAAACCCAACATATATAAACACATCCCGCCATAACCCCAGCCAGAAGGGCCAGTACTCAATTTACCTACACCAGAGGGATATAAGGCTGAGTTGACCTTGGCGTTGGTCATAATACCAATCAGAGCAAAAAAACTTCAAAAGTTTACAAAGCTATGTAAGGGCGATATGAGTCAAAACTCGAAAACAGCAGTAACCACTTGATAGCAACCCGACTGAGAATTAAACTTGCAACTTTTGATCTCCATTGTTACTCAGACAAGAAACAGCAGTGTTTGTCTTGCCCAGAGTTATCCCAGCATCAGCACTAGTGATGGATCAAACTTGACATAAACTCTTTTGCTTCCTAGTCGCGTCAACCTAAGATTCCACCCAAGAGTGGGTCTTTCGATTAAACTGATAACGAGACGTCAATAATTTATTCAATGTCGTCGTTCACAGAACCTAATCAGTTTATCTGCGCTCAAAGATGGAATGCAGCAATGGCAAAAGTATCCACCAATGCATGGCACTGATTCTGTGGAAATTGTGTAAACAATGTCAAGCAAAGACTCACACACGTGAATGCATGCATGAACGACTAAATAAAAACAAATACCACTGGCACTGTGGCAAAAGGTGAAGCAATAAAAATAACCGGTTGACATTGTGCACTCTAAATATGCACTTACTTACTTACCGGTACTTACTTAGATTACAGTTACTACAAATCACAGCATTTTGTCCTATACAACAACTATTCAAATGCCGCCTCAAAGTCGCTGTTTCGTCTCAGTCTTTCCAGTGCCCACAAACTTAACTTTCCACAATAGCACATCGTCAAAGCCGTTACGTTACAATTACAATTACAATGTAACCTTCTTAACGAGGTAGTAGTGTGGTATTTCGAGTGCGATGACGTGGCTGCACAGCGGATCAAGCGGAAAGTTGTCTTGGACCATAAAGCCGTGTTCAGATGTCACAAACAATGACACGATCACCACGGCAGCCTTCACACATCCAGCACACATTACACTCACAGAGTTACCACTTACTGTCTATTTACCATCTGTGTTTACCACCTGTCTCAAACCACATAACACTAACGCCGACCGTTCACCTATTCAACTGAAAATTGTCACACCTGTTATTACTGCCAAATGAAAACATTTGCACTAATTTTGAATTTTCTGCACTTTTTCGTTTTCAGGATGAGATCGTATACTGGACAGACGGAAAGCAGACAGGCAGATAGACAAGATCTGTAATGTGGCCTATTAAGAAAGCCACACAAATAAAATAGACAATGATAAGCATATGAAAACAATCTCATTCTTCAGAGAGGGCAACAACTAAATGCTCTAGTATGTTTTTATGGATAAAAAACCATGCAGGCCTACTAATTACATTTCAGTACATTTGTAACAACTGTTAGCGCCAGTGGAATACATTGCAAAGTTGCTAGACAAAAACTTTTACTTTTTCGGTCAATTAGCAAGATTAAACTTTAATCAAAATTAAGAAAAACGTAATTAATCAAATGCAATCATTTGTTAACTTATGTACAACAAACTTTAACTATTACATATTTTTATCATTGCCAGCCCCACTCTAAAGCGCCAATGGATGACAGTAGCAAATCAGATAACATACAGTTTGTAGGGTGACAGGCTTGTCGCTGGTCCTTATGTTAGCAGCAGTGCTGGCAGCTGCAGGGTTCTTCTGGCTATTGGTGGGCGTGGCTACAAACTCCGCCTCACAGACGAGCAGCCTAGGCTCTGCCCAGTCCCAGTAATGTAGCTTCCCTGGCTGACGACCCGCTACCTCACTTGCTGTCTGCCGCTTACCTCTGTCATTGTCAGACACACAGCACACTGAATAAATAAATGCATACAAAAAATTAATAAATAAACAAATAAAAAAACGAACAAATGCACAAATAAACAAATAAATAAATGAAAGAAAAAAAATTAAAAAATGAATGAAGACAAGCAATACTTAATTAAACTGGCTAGAAAAATACAAGGCAAGCTACTGTGTAAATGAAAAAAACTTAGGCTTTATAGCTACGAAGAAAATATTAAACCACAATAAACAAAAAGTCACAATATTTTCAACATTTTCTTAAAACCAGACTTCGTTCACAAAGCACATATGTCTCCAGGACAATATCACTGCTTAAAACCAATGCTCACGACACATTCACTATGTCAATAACAACAACGACGACAAAAACTATACATGAGTAAAAACCTGTCAGCATCTGCATCACCAGCGCCACTTGCTGAGACAGGACGACGTGTGACGTCATCGGACTCGTCACAGCCAGTGGCAAAGTTGAAGAACTGGATGATATCCATTTCCACGTCCCAGACATACAGCTTCGGATCACGTGTCCCATTCGCCTGCCAAACCAAGCAATTGTGAAAGAATCATGTGTTATAAAATGTCGTTAACCAACCACCTTGCATAAATATCAACAGCTGGTAATGATTAAACATTTTTTAACAGTTAACTTCACCTAGATTAACAATTAATTATATTCAGTCATTAATCTTGATTAAAAGCTAAAAGTGGTGATGGAAAAGAAGTGACTACCATTTACTTCTTTTTTATCTTAGTTACATCTGTCTTATGTTAACTGTCCACCATCTGTCATTCTAACTTCTACTGTTAATTTGCCAGTCTTGGTGAGTAAATGTCATTAATATCCAGTTTCACGTATAAAGCATGCACAAACCTTGTCAACGACGACGCTGACTCGCGTAGCACTGGCATTGCACTTGGCTGAGATGATGCGTCCAAAGTCGGAAATATAGCTGAGAAAATATCGCGGCCCAGCATGCTGCTTTGCTTCTCTATAAATATCAACCAATCACAGCAGTCAGCTAGTTCCAACAGCATCTGCAGGTGTTTACAACCATGCTAACACACCAGCAAACTAGACAAATCATAAACAAATATCACTAATCAAATTACAACCTGTTTCGCTTGACATAAATTCTAAGAAGCTTTTGATATGGATGTGCCTGCCATCAAAACCAGAAACAATCATAAGACTTAGATTAAACAGGTTTATGGTGTACATTTATGGTTATTTTATAGTCATGATTAAAGGTCCCTAGACACCAAAATTAACGTATACATTTGTTCCATTTTTCTAAAATTGCATAATGTTCTGATAATTTTGACAGTAATATCAGCGGCCAGCATTTTGTCAACACGGAAAAATTTACCTTAGAAATCGACGATCTGCAAAAATCACGTAAAACACGCGTCGCCATATTGGCATGTAGACACCCCATGTGACGTCATCATGCTAGCCAATAAACATCATGAATATTAATGGCCTAGCCTAGACTGATGATGTTACCAGCTAAGCCATTAATATTCATGACGTCTCTAGGCTAGGCTCGTGACGTTACCTGGGGAACAGTTCCCCAGGTGACTTTATAAGCCTTTTCGCCTAACATAACGTAATGCCGCATTTCGTTTGAAATTGCAAATTAATTTTGTATATTTATAAAGCTCAAATCAACATATTATATATGCGAGATTAGATGTCTAATTTAAATCTACATAAATTGCACGAGTGAGTTTGACCGTGGCAGGGGACCATTAAGAATCAATGTGGTATTGGTGAATTAAGGGAAAATGTATGTTTAAGGGCAGGATTTTGGTTATTGGGTCTGGTCTAGAATTAAAATAGAATCGATCAAACTTTTCCCCATTTTGACGATATCACTTCTGACACAGGAGTTGTTTGAAAAAGATATGGTCAGACTGTGTTGAAAGTGGACAGACCGAACTTTGTGCTTTCCCGTGAGGATGCGCATGACAAAGGATCTGTGGAGATTGGAAATCAGATCAGGGGCAAACCAGTTATCCGAGGTTAACTTAAACGAGCCTTAAAACAACGTTTGTTAACAAGAAAAGCAAAGATCACATAGAAAGATCACATAAGGTGGTGTACGGCCACCACACTGACCTGCGTGAAAGATCAAAAACTTTGACAGCACTAGCAGCAGTTGCGACGACCAGAAAGTGAGAGCAGACTTTGAGACTGACGACCTCATCAGCGTTATCGGGCAATGGCAACAACTGCTTCACAGTGCCCTGCCAATCACAATTATCATACAATGCACAATATATGACACATTATTTGTTGTTGTTGTTTTCTTCTGGTGCTCGATTGAAGATCGTATGCGACCGGGCTTGGAAAAACCAGCATCCCTCAGGTAGCTGAGCACCACTGAGGGTTTTTCAAAAAAAGTGATTTTACTAGATTTGATGTTCTGTGTTCGATAATAACAACAAAACCAAAACAGTGGTGGCTAGGGTAAAATACATTATGATGACCAAAACAAAATTTGCCATGTGTCATAACTAGATTTTACTAGATTTGATGTCCTGTGTATTTGTGTGTCACTCATGATGTTATGATAGTAATTACATCACTAAATCACTAGCGGATTGTATATTGTCTGTAACGTCACCAGCAGCAATGTTGGCAGTAAAAGATGTAAGCGATATAGCGATACAAGCCATTAACATTAAGAAAGAAGAAAATGAAAATAATTATTAAATTAACAAACTCATAACAATGCTTTAATATTACTCTCCTGTAAAAATTCACTGGGAAGAAATACATGCACTCTTGCAAGTGCCTTCCAGTTATTATTTCTTTCTTCCCCATTGGAGAAAATCCCGGGGGTAAAAAGCAGTTCGGTGCATCACTTTTAGCGAAGCTATCAGACATTATTATTATTATTATTATTAGTAGTAGTAGTAGTATTATGACAGTTATTAATGTGGAATAAACAGGATGATGTAGAGCTGATAGTAAAATCTGACCTGAAAGTTGCGGACTTGAACTTTGCCCGGCTCAAGACAGTATAAATTCTGTTCGTACATGCACATGAACTGTGAGGGCGTTTCAAAACTGCCAACAGCGCGAAATGGAACGCTCCCACCTGTGGCCTCGTACACAACCACACGACGACCGTTCGTTATAGCGAGTGCTTCCTACAGCAGCAACAACAACAACAATTACTACTACTACTGCTACTATTTTTTCTTCATCTTCTCGTTCCGTGGTTCAGGAACCGTAGGGGCCAGCTACGAAAGTCCTCCACTTCACACAATCCTGTGCATGGTGTGGCGCTTGTTGTAGTGTCATGTTGCACCACTTCAGTATATCGTCGACCCAATGCTTCCTTGGTCGCCCCTGGTAGCTGTGACTTTCCAACATCCCGAACAACACTCTCTTTAACGTTCTGTTGTCTGGCATGTGACCAAAGAGCTGTAGCTGGCGATGTAGTGCAATTATCACAGCCTACTACTACATCAATAAAGTCAGAGCTGCCAAAATTAACGGAAAAAAATATCAATTAATAAAATTTTAACTGTTAAGATTTCAATAAAAAGTCATACATAACGTTATAAAGTAGCTACAAAGGCATTATGACAAGCATTTGAAATCATCTAATATGTTATACTCCAGAAAAATTCAGCAGAGTTATTAATAAACAGTGAACTGGCTAGGACTCAAACTCATGACCTCTTGATCACAAATCCGATACTCTAACCACTGAGCCATCAAATCACCTACTACCATGCACCAGCACTGGCTGGGTTAGTACTTGGATGAGTAACTGCCCGTGAGCATGTAAACCATCTTGGTATGTAACCAACCACCTAGGAAAACTCAGCCTTCCGTCCCTCCAGGGTAGGCAAATTGAGTACCGGCCTATCTGGCTGGGGTTAAGGTGGGGCGCGTTCACCTCTGTCAGGTGGCAGGTAACACTGTGTGATTCCATACGGCACGTGATGCTCCGTAGCTCTGAGGTGGGCTTCCCATTAAGAGCTATATCACCACCCTTTTCACCTTCAAGTCTACTATTACCAGTACAGCTGATAATGAATGACCTACCCTAGTAACACAGACGCTTTTGATCTGTATGTCAGTTTTCAGCTGATGCTGTTCTGGTGTAGTAGAGTTATTAAATATGTCAATAGTCAGTTGCATTGCGCCTGTCTGCACAGCCGCCACCTACACACATGCAGGGTAATTATCACAACCTCTGATTCATTTGCACCGATTGATTAAAGCCCAAATTCCATTACGCTGCCTTTGTGACATAGTCTGCGATAAATCATGAAAGTCTGCGACATCAATCACGTTGCCAACTTTCATGATTTGTGTCGCAGACTTTCGTGATTTGCGTCCGCAACAAAGTCGGCGAGAAAGTCTGCAGACTTTGTCGCCGACTTTTCCCGTGCATTGTAACAAACGAAATTCCATTACAGCGACAAAAACGGGTTTGTCGCAAACTTGTCATGGACTCTGTCGCAAACATCTCGACATGTCGAGACGGTTTGTGTCCTCGACTTTCGTGATATGTGTCGGCAACTATCACCGAAACTTCATGATTTCATCATTTCATGATTTATCACTGTTTATGTCAGCGACTTTCATGATATGTGTCCGCGTCTTTCCCCGCAGGGAAGTTTCAGTGAAAGTTGGCATAATAGAATTTGGGCTTTATTGTGCAACTTCACACAAATAAAACTATACTGTGCTGTTACTTAAACAATTTTAAAATATTTCCAAAACAAGCATAAGTTTTAGAAACTATTTTAATCCTGTGAGGTTGTTTATTGTTTTTGCATTAGTTATTCTGTTGTGGAAACCGTATCTAGCAATTTCATGGCTAGCCTACCTGTGTGAACTGTGACACAGTACGGATTTACACTAGAAAACTAATCTAGCACAAACAAAAAAGAACTAAAATGTTATAAATGAAAATGAAACGACTAATGCAAGTCAGCTTGTAACAAATCATTGGAAGAAAATAAACTGCTTAAAAATCTACTTCATAAAGGACAGATGTAAATGATAATAACAACAAAACCAAAACAGTGGTGGCTAGGGTAAAAATACATTATGATGACCAAAATAAAATTTGCCATGTGTCATAACATGCTCTGTAAATTTAATTACTCAGCTAGTTACATACTGTTACTTACTTATTGTATTATTTTTATTACTAGTGTACTTACACCGCTGTTGCAGTGCAAGCTAGTCTGCTGTTCCACAAGAATGTAGACATTCTCGATCGTATTCACGGCAAGCAGGCCTTTGCTGGAGCCAAACTGCGACACATCAAAACAGCGACGATCAACAATTTCATATCATTCTGCCAACAACAAAATACCACCGCTAACTAATGGCCAGTACTGCGAATGTATAAAAGCTTGTAATAAGCCTCACAATATCCCCCAAGTCTACTGCTGCATTGCAGACATCTGCAGAGTCTAAACTAACCTTTTCTCTAATTATGTTGATTAAATACGCAAACTTTCGGCAACAATAAAGAAAAGCAGTAATTTCTTAAATAGCTTCACATTAGCTGAATGAAATGAATACTAAAATCCACCGTGAGCAACGGCCACTTTATGTTTTCCTAGGTCAGACAACGTCTCCAGAATCCAGATGTGCCCAAAGAAAGTCGCATCTTACCATTTTACAGGCTACAGCCTTTTTTGCATTCACCCAACAGCACTTTAGTCTAAATAACTGCAGGCAACACTGACCTAGTCTACAGGGGTCACGTCAAAGGATCAAGGAGCAACTGCCCCCCCCAATTTTAGCCTTAAAAAATATGAAATAATCGAAAAAATTCTCCATTTGGTTAAATTAAAGAGCACAATTGAAATTATGAGCACACCACTCATAATCTTCTCTGTTGAAAATGTCAATCAAGCAATCAATAAAAACGCACTTATTTTGTGTAAAAAGACACGCATAATGACAGAGATTACAGTGAGTGTCATGTCTATTAAAACAATATCAAAAACACAGTTTTTACTAGAAATTGCACAACATGTCCAAATATTGCAACTTCTGCCCCTTTTACGAACTTATTTTGACCCACAATCAGTGGCATAGCCAGAAATTTAAATTGGGGGCCTCGACTCCCTTTCCCTCCTCTCACCTTTCCCTTTTTGTCCCTTCCCTTCCTGCCCCTCCCC
>Ga0209454_1003976_pt1 | contig 10852 bp, 9 predicted proteins | sample WorMetHERISLAND1_2_FD_187400 | JGI IMG/M metagenome (GOLD analysis project Ga0209454, IMG submission 187400) | Marine gutless worms symbiont microbial communities from Max Planck institute for Marine Microbiology, Germany - Olavius geniculatus... | ecosystem: Host-associated > Annelida >...
ATCGTTTTTGTTTGCAGTCGTAATTGACTCAAATGCTGTTATTTGCGGCTAGCGCAAATGCAGGCTATTGCATATTCACATATGCAAATGAGAAATTCAAAAACGTATTTGTTAGAGCTTTCACAAAATCAGATGGCACGGGGCTCCACTTTAGTACACTTAGCTACAAACTGGAAAATTTTCATGCAACAGTGAGCCTGATTCTATGCTGTTTGCGTTAGCGCTTCAAATCGTTTTGGTTTAGAGCTATATGACGTCATAAATTACAACAACGTCATATCCGCAACCGACTCATTATAGTTTGTAAAAAATGTTATTGTCTAATACGTCGAGGCCGGAAACTTTTGGGATGGCCCTCGTATATACGTCGCTCGGTGCGCGCCTCAAGAGTTTATCACCATTCATCATGATCATCGACGCTTCTGAATGCAAGAAAACTTTCTCGCATTCGGGTGAGTGTCCAGCGTCCATATCCGGATAATCACGTTTTCAAATCATTTCCATATAGTCATATAAAGCATACTTTATCGCCACACATTGTCCAGTCTTGCGTTTTACATGATACGACAACGACAGTTTGTGCTCAGTGATACAGGACATCATCCGACAATAAATTCAGGAAACCGTATACTTTCTTACACCACTGTTATTTTCTTAGTTACTTTCTTACACACTGTTATTTGCAAAATTTTAAACAAGGAAGCCGTGGTTGCAAAATGTGAGTTACACATGTAAAAAACATACATTGTTATTTCGCAAGTGTTTCGTGTGTTATTTTGCAGCTAACACTCAAAAAGCGGCGGGAAAGTGGGGTGAGTGTCCAGCGTCCACGCAGGCGGAAATGCTCTTCTTGTATGCGCAGAGCACACCCGCATCGCATATAAAAGGCAGTCAAAGTCAAATGCCTGCTGAGAGGTACGTGGGACAAAACGAGCAGAGAGTGACAACAGAAGTAACCTGGCGCGCATTGCACTGCGGATGTACGCAAGAATGACCAGCGAACAAATAAGAACGATACAATCATCCAGGGATGATGCTTTGATACGGCTGTAGCGTAATTGCAAGGGGTGGTTGAAAAACACAAAAGTTCGTCGCGCACTAAGCCATATGGAGAGTAGTAATGCAATGATTTGTATATGTCGTGTTTACTTGCTGGGTTTGTCACGTTTGGTCCACCAAGAGGGCGATCCTGCGTTGTTTACGACTGAGGCTGCGATTACATGCAAAACGCACAGAAACATTTCAACAGAATGTTTTGCAAGTGTTTTGTGATTTATTTCGCATGTAACCACGTCTACAGCATTTGCAAAAACGTTTTAAGTCGAAAACGTTAACGTTTTGTAATGATGTCTTAAACGTTTGGGTTGCACTTATGTCGACTGTCGGAGATGGCGCGGCTCGATCCGCAGTCACCACAGCGGAATTTTAAAAAAATGAAATTGATGCAAAGCGACGGAGGAAACAGGTGCGCCATGCAATACCCCGCAGCTGACAACGCTACAGGCCTATTGTCTTGTGCAGTCTGCAGCAGTTTCGACTATCAGGCCTACATGTAGACAGAATGGCGACTCGTATAAGAGCAGAGTTTCTGGGCGTCGCAGCATGGAGTTGCCTTGACGTTGCAGGCTGTAATTTGGCGCCGCGCGACATTTCGTTGTCACGACAGCGTGACGTCAGCGAGCCGGAAATTACGACATGGAGGAGAACACGTGCGACTTGGGAGTAGTAAACGAGTAAACATCTGCAGACTTTGATCGTTTGTTCGTTTGTGTCTGCTGACTCTGCTGCTGAGATGTGATCAAAGACCTAGCTGGGACACAGCGTCACTAGTCTGTCGTAAGTCGTCGACTCTGCGTCTCGGCTTTCACACGCACGACTGACTCAATGACCGAGTGACTGACGGAGTGCTTGGACGGATGCGCATCAATGACTGACGTGTCGCTGCTATTCAGTATTCACGTAGCCTGCGCTCGCACTTCTGACTCAGCCATTATGATTAAGCGGCGTATTTAGGGGGCCCGCACGTCTGCCCCAACCCATGCTCTCCTCGTTGGCATGTTAGGAAATTCTGTCTAAAAGTTGTCAAAATTGTGATTTTGGAAAACACTATGGGTGCTTGAATTGAATTCAGCATGGCGACTTGCGAAGGACAGAGGACGGTGTAGACAGCTCGTGGATATGGCTATACGCTCCAGCCTGGGGCACGCCGGTGATGATGATGATGATGATGATAATGGGTGATACCTTGATAAGCGCAAATTCGCAAAGCGAACACTTTTGAAAATGTTAGCTTACAATACATCTAGAATGCACACGTGCTTGCCACGTGTCTAAATTCGCCTCTGCATGGTCGTCGCTGCTATACATCTACGCTCAGTCAGCTGTGATCACTCGCCCGCGACATGAACTCTCGCTACTTGAACTGCATGCTGACGACGCTGTGCTGCAGTCCCTTCAAAAGACATCACATCGGTAACACGACTCAAGTCATCCCACGGACCACGCATTAGTCAAAGTCAAACTGACCACCCAGTAAGAAACTTCACCCGCAGCGCACTGTTTTGTCGCGCAATTTGCAACAAAACGATAAATTTAGCTGTCTGCACATGCAGACTATTGTAGCCAGCTATATGTCGAGAAATCACACGAAATGGGCAAATGGATGACCCATTGTTAAAAAAGAACAGCTGGTGACATAGGCCTATGCGAAGCACGTCGACCACGTTTTGTTTGACTGCAACAGCATAAGATCTAAGATATGAGACGACTCTCATCAATAAATTAACCTCATTATAATGTAATTTTAACAAAACAAAAATTAGAGATATAGAATAAGTACAGAACGTAGTCTACAGAATCAAAAATTAGGCATAGGGGATAGCAGAGCACAAAGCCAGCGATAGAAATTACTATATAGAATGAAAGAGATAATAGTAAACGGCAAACATTAGAAGCAATTGCCGAGACACCGTTTAGTTTGTGGTCGGTCGTCCTGGGCGTTTGTTGGTCGCCGGGCGTCACGTGACCTCGTAACCTCGTCGCCCGGATGTGGAAACAAAGCGGCGCATGGTGGGCAGAAGAAAGACAGACAGACGACTGACCGAACGGACGGACAGACAGACGGCTGGCAGTGACACATGGACAGGTGGGCAGACAGCCGGAAACACAGATAGACCGACATCGCAACATCTTCACATCACAGCTGCTACATTAAATGAGCAAGTTACAATGATCAAGGCAAGTCTGCGGCACCAGCCAGCCAATCCTCACTAATGCTAGCAGAAGGCTACTGGTTACAAGAGGAGAAACTATCAAACTGCCAAACTGGTCCAACTTAATATCGTATACTAATTTCTTTCACTTTTTTCCGTTTTCTCAAAGAATCTTACCAGCTTATTTCTGCTACATTAATTTTCTTATTACTTTCACAATGTGTGCGTAAGTTACAGTTAAATATGCAACATCGCATCGTATCATTTTTGCAAGCTCAGTCAATTACTTGCACGCTTTGGCTGTATGTGCAGTCACCAAATGATACTAGTAAATAAAACCGACCACAAACATATAGATTCTGTATTGTGTATTTTACGTATCTTTCACAAAAGTATCGACATTCACGACAGCGGCACACCATTAAACTAAAAAATACAACGGTCAAGTACCGACATATGCGGCCGTCCGCACTCCGCATCCCTAATGCCAACCATAATCTTGATCTTTGATCTTTTGAGCTAAAATTGGCACACCAGTTACCCATGCCCTGTGGTACGGTCACAATAATTTTGGTTTTTTTGCGTCCTTTTGTTTTTTGAGTTATAAAAGCGCGTACGGGACAGACGGACGGACAGGCAAGACCCGTAATGTGGCCTGTTATCAGTCCGGCGGCACAATGAAACTCTCAGAAGCAGCAGCAGCAGCAGGGAGGCAAGACAATGATCGATGAGCGTTCATGCACGGCAACTGAACTGACTCTGCATCCAGTGTCAAGCACTACTTGCACATCTGTCAACTTTGTTCAGCGCAGTCACGATGAGCGACTGGATCAATCTATAAACGATGATGACATACAACACCTCGCAGCCGGCCCACCATTAGCTACTTCTTTCGAATGACAATAACCGCTGCGTGTATAGTTTTAGGCGACCTCCTCAAATCGCTGATCCACGTTATGCATCGTCCGTCGGTAAGTAAGTAAGTAAGTAAAGTGTAAATTTATATAGCGCATACTCAAAAAGATCTCTAAAAGATCTCTAAAGATCTCTAGATCCGTCCGTCTTTATTCTTACGGACAGCTGCGTCGATTATAATTATTTCGGAAGTTCCTACTTTATTTTAAGCTACGGATAAAACGTGCGTTATATGTTAGTACCATATAAGCCTAAATCAATCAAACGACTTTACCGAAATCTTTCTCAGCAGTAATCTCTTCTTGCAGCAATAATCCGGCGAAGTCATTCGTTTTGCTTTGCTGCCGGTCCGAAAGGTACAGCCAATAAGTAATACAGGTGTCAGACAGTTATAGTACCTGGCAGGTAGAGCGACTGCGAGTCTGTTGTCATGGTGATAGCACGCAGTGATCCAATAGTCATTGCAAACTCACCTGCAGGCGACGTGCTGATGTCACGAGACAGACGTGCAGACAGACAGACAGAAAGAAAAACAGAGGGAGTTCTATGCGAAAGATAATGTAGTAATGACGTTGTACACCTGACGACGGTAGATCACGAACTCTTCCATGCACTTTAACGATTGCTGGCGAATTTTCTTTTCTGTTTTTGTTAGGTTTTATTGTTATATTTTAGGCGTAGTGTTTTTCACTTGTTAAGCGCTGCCGTTCAGGACTGTAGGACGCGCTATACAAATTTATTCGATTGATTGATTGATTGATTGATTGAGACGTAATATTTTATAACAATATTTGCTAAGCCCTATTTTTCGAAAAAGCAAGGATAGAACCGGTTTCCGGGCAAAAATTAAAAGTCAAAGCCCATCCAACATCGCTGTAAATATTTGCCAATTACAGCCATATTCACGAATGTCTGCGACTGCAACAAGGCTGGCACATGCAGCAGCCAATCGCCTTTTTGAGGCCGGCGAGTTTGTGTCTAGCTTGTTGTAGTCAGCGATAAATTGATACACGCCAGAATTGATTAGCCTACTGCAAACGCTGGTGACATTGCAGACTGACAGATTGTCAGTCAGAGGCAGACTGCATGGGTCCATGCGGCGCGCTAATAGCTTAGCTCAGAGCTACTGTATACAATGTCATGTACATAGGCCTATAATGTACATATAATTCACCGCGTTATACAGTCAAGTGGGGAATGAGCGTCAATATTCTAAAACACGTCAGTTAACAGCCAGCAGGTTTCGCCGTGCGTTTGCTTCATGTCGTGGGATTTCTGTGATCGACGCGTTATGACGTTTGGGGGTATTTATAAGCAAACGACGCGCGCGAATTAACTCGCATATGCCTAGATGCAATACAGACACTTAACTACTGAAAACAGTGCACTTGTACTACGATATTTAAGCTTATTTAAAATAATCTTGATTGATTGTCAATTTTTACGCCGCTATTGCGGCTGTTTTACCGTGTTTAACATAACCCGAGACGTCACATAATGTGCAGGTGTTGCATAAATCGAGTTGTAATTTTTGCTGTTCGTAATAGTTTTTTTTACATCAATCGTATATTCAATTTGTATACTACCATGTATTTTGTTTTTTGTCTGATTTTGCGCTACCGTCTGGCGTAATCAATGACTGAGATAGGCTGTGCATCTATTGACTATTGGTGCTGTTTTACCAGTCTGTGTCGCGTAGCCATCGTGAACCGGTATAATCGCTGGTTAAATACTTTAAAGACGTCCGCATATATGGTGTAGCTAACCAACTTCAGACGGTGATCGTTTAGCGTCATTAACACACCTCCGGGCATGCCAGGCGCGGGTGGCACGCGCCGGTACCGCCGTGCAGTTAACATGTAAACACCGACACAGATGCCGAGCTGAGATGATTCGGAGCCATAGGACGACGTATTGTATATGGTTAAGGTGTGAATGACTCTGATCTATGGCGCTATGAATGATGACAACCATCGGTTGATGTGTGCGCCGCCGCTGCATTGCCGCTCGCTAACGCGTTTCGTATGCCACTGCTGCAGCAAATCAGTTGGCGACTGCTGCTGCTGCTGATGGTGATGATGATGCTGATGTTTATAATCGTCACAGAAGTTCGCCGAGGGCGGCGGACCTTATACTGCAAAAAGGCTGCATACAGTGGCTTGCAATGCCCAGTTTAGTGAAACTCTTGCCGCCCGCAAGATTTTAATCTTGCGGCTCTTATACTTGCTCGTCTTGCCATTTGCAAATAGGTTTGTTTTCAGACTTATTACATAGGCCTATACATTTTGGTCGTTTGCGGTGCGAGCATTATAGTGCTGTGTAGTGTGTACTGTATAATCTGCATTCTTTGTGCTCCAATCGTTGCAGAGGGTGGCGAATTCTTCTGCCAGCGTCACTAACACTCGAAAGTTCGATAGCGGTTTGGTTTGTCGCGAGTCGCGACTGCACGATGAGCTTCACTGGTTCATGTCGCTGATCGAATACGCAGCTCGCAGTGCTCATGTATCGACGCCTCCATGTAACCGCTCCGCAGTACTTGATGGACAGTAAGTTGTACGCTAGCTGCAGACTTCACTGGTCGTCAACATCTGCGGTCTGCCACTCAGCGGAAGTTGGTCGTCCCGCGCTTTCGACTGAACAGTTTCGGTTGTCGGCGCTTTGCTGTTGCAGGCCGGTCGACTTGGAATTCGCTGCCTGACAGCCATTCTGACCCAGAACTGAGTCTTGAGACTTTCAAAAGTCAGTTGGCGGCATAGCTTTTTTCGCGAAATATTGACGACAAAATGTATTAAGCGCATTAGAGTTTTTTTGGGTATGCGCTAAATAAATGTGCACTTTTTATTTACTTACTTAGTCCTGCCCGGTTTATGTGGCTTACCACACATTTTGACGCGCTACAGCTATGCTGTAGACGTCTATATGGTACGGATGTCGTCTGTCCATCTGTCTCTCTGTAGGTAACGAATGTTTTGGGGCTAAGCGTTGAGTCATACGGGGAAACTTTTCACCCTGTGTCGAGGCTCTGTCGATGCAAAATTTGGGCGATGCAGCGTGACGGAAACTTTTTCAAATGTTGGGTTAAATGGCGGGGGTAGGAAAAATGTGGGCCAAGATTGATATTAATCACTCACTAATAGGAAGTGGCATAGACCTACGCCGTTTCAGATGAGATGAAAATCATCGACATTGGATGACCTTGAAGGTCAGTACTGCAACACGTATTCCTTAGCGACAGCTGGGCTTTCTAATTGTTATTATTTACAATCATTGTACAGCCTCGGTTTAGACTACTGCAACCGAACGGAACAAACCATCCACATATGCTAGAAAATTAGCGGAGGGGCAAAATCTGCTGTGTGAGGTGTGCATAAAGACGGTGACATATAGCAAATAAAATGGCCTATTAATAAGACCACACAGCGACAGACTACTGCATTATGATGTCAAAATCTGATACATTACAATGTATAATCCTACACTTACCGGCAACGAATAGAGCTCAGAGCCGCGGCTTCAGATGTACGGTCAAATAGCAGCAACAGGCTGAAGCAGTCGATCAGCTGGCTAGAAGAATATGAATTCCATACGACGACGTCGACAACGAAGCAGCACGTCAGCAAACAACAGACAGTCAGACAGAGCGAAGACGCAAGACAAGACTGATCGCTCGGCGCGCTCGCTCGCTACTCTGTCAGTCGGACGCTAGGTCGACAAGTGTTGCTGCCTGTCAGTCGCTCGGCGCGATGTCAGTTAGGGCTGGGCTGTACGCGTGATTTATTACTCGATCGAGTACTCACTCAGTAGCTTAACGTTTACTCGTTCAATGCAAAAGTCGTTAAGCAAAATAGTTATAAACGGTAAGCCGCTAATCGTAGCCCTGAGTTACACAGTATTATGTAATTATGCAATTCAATATGGCACTGAACTCTTATTTATTTCTTCGCCATATATTGACCGATTTTCAAAATTTTTTGCATGGCAGATTGGCCACATACTAGAGATGACCGGGAATGGCTTTTTACATTCCCATTCCCTCCCATTTCCATGCAGTCAATTCCCATTCCTATTCCCGAACAATCGTTTTATCATTGTGGCATAAACACTTTTTGGCTAATCAAAGATTCAAGTCTAACACACAATGTCATATTGTGCTGAGTGCTCTGCTTGTTGTTGAATCTAAAACTTGTCACGACAGTCATTATTACTGAACATCACAAACTACAAAAATATATGCTGAATTGTATTCGACTTTGACGAAAAACAGTATCTTTCTTTTTCTAGCCAGAACATAAGATTTATTTCCTGTTCCTCTGCCCATAAACGAAAGCAGAATTAACCTGTTTAATTTTATGCCGAAACGTAGTTATGTGCCGTCTCAGTTTTGGCTCGGTATTATTGTTCCCCTGGTCAACAACAAGAATGGAGATGTTTTGCAGATTCAGATAACTAGAGCAATACAATCAATCCTCTTATGTTCAAAGTTTTTCAGCAGTGTCTTGTGGCCAAGTTTAAGCATTTTCTGTACAATAATAAACTTCAAATAGGATTGAAGAAAAATTTTTTTGAATGCTTTTTGCATTGCTTTAATAAGCACTTGATGTTTTTATGAGTGAGCCATGTTTGACGCTTTTGCTCAGTGATGTGCAAATAAGACATTTGATTGTGCTGAATGTTGATGCAAATATAATTTGTGCTTTATTGGAACACATTGAGGCAAGAGATTTAAAACTTCATGAAATACAAGAGAGTGAGTTTAAAGTTTAAAAAACATCTAGGCCTATAAAAAGTAAGCTGTACATTTTTGGGCCTTGGCCTCGGCCTTGCCTTTTAATGCTGTGGCTTTGGAGGTACTGTTGCAGCCTTGGCCTTGTACCCTGTGGCCTTATTAACATCCTTGCGCGACACTACCTTGCGAAATAATAATTTTCAAACATCGCACCGAACGAAGCACGAAGCGCACATGATCAGAACAAAATGCGATCAATGATTGCGGTAGATGAGCTTGCACCAGGCCAGTAAGACCAGCTACAAATTCATCGTTCAATACACCAAGTACATATACACCAGCTGGCGTCATGCAGATCATTTTTTTCACCGCGATCATAGTTTAAAGTGCTTTCGACACGTCTAGTAAAGAAATGACTGAAGCAAACCGACGGTTATTCGAAATTTAGCTGTTCGGAACAGTTCTAGATTGACATTTTTGCCGACTGTACTTAAGTAACTGTCGAGCTTTATGGTACGAGTTGTCGCCTGTCCGTCTCGTCTGTAACGGATGTATTGTGGCTAAACGGTAGGTCGTAGGAGAAAACTTTTTACACCAGTAATTAGCCCTTCGGACCGGAGTAACTCGAGTACAGTGTAGTCGGCACAGCCGTGATGTCGGTGCTGACTGCATAGGCCTACGCGTCGGACGGACGTCGATGTATGACGTTACACGACGGACGGGCGAGACAAGCGGGCGCCGGCCGGCACCCCGCGCGCTCAGGCTTAACACATCTATTAACACTCGTCTAGCAATGCTCGCTCCAATCAGCGGCTCCTTTGTGCTGCAATAAATCCCTGCCTGCTGGTCCCCCGGGAGACGGCGACTTTGACTGAAGCGAGGGCGGAGCGGAGTAAGATCATGGCTCGGGTGGGGGTCCCGCGGGGGTGATCGGCGCACATAAATCACCTCTGAGTACGAGGTGCTCACTGCTCGTGCAGGGTAACTACCGACTCACGAACACGCCTCCTCCTCGTATTAGGCCTCAACGTTCGATCAACCGAATCTTATGATATGAAATGGAAACTCTGCTGCCGACATCATTATCAACATCATGTAATTATTAGCAACCCATAGAGATCAGTTTTATTTAATGTCATATTTGCCAAACTAATGCATTATTTCCACGTTCTTTGCTATAGGCTACCTGGTAGACCTACCGGTTCTGTGCCCGTTTGTATTGCAAAAGTGTTGGTTTCCAACTGATGCAGTAAGTGCGTGACTAGAGCAAAATTTTTATTCGTAAAGTTAAGTAGAAGAAATACTATTAAGGTCAGCATAAAAACTAGGTCCCCTAACAAACAGAACTTCATCAACTTATGATTCCAGTTCTGTTTCAGTAATGACTTCTATAACCACCTAAATGAATGACTTTAATGCCAGTTGCAGATAGAAAATTCTGTGCTTTGGCACATGTAAAACAGACTTTTTAATAATTCCTTCACACAGTGGCCTAGACAAGAGGGCCCAGCCCCCAATCTTCCAGACACAACATAAGCATACGTTTAAACTGCACAAAATTTGCCAATTTGGTCAGTTTTATTTTTCGGAAAATAACCACTGTTGCCACCAGATCTCATCTTTTAAAGCTAAAATGCACCAGATTTGATTTCAACTGGGGCTCCATCCCAGACCCTGCAGAGGAAGCTCACAGTGCTCCCCAGACACCATAGCTGGATTTTAGGGGTTCCTACTTCTAAGGGAAAGGAAAGGAAGACAAAAGAAGCAAAAAAAAGGGGTAAAAAGGGGAGGAAAAGAGAGGGGAGGGACGAAAGGAGGCAGAGAAGAGGAGGGGAAAGGAGACGAGGTCCCCCTAATTAAAATTTCTGGCTACGCCACTGCCTTCAGATGCCACAGCAGACGAAGCTAGATTTACACAGAACTACCATGTCACTTGCCATATCCAGTGGCGGTTTTAGGCCCGGGCCGAGAGGGGGGCACAGGCCCCCAGTTTTTCTCC
>Ga0209454_1003978_pt1 | contig 10851 bp, 8 predicted proteins | sample WorMetHERISLAND1_2_FD_187400 | JGI IMG/M metagenome (GOLD analysis project Ga0209454, IMG submission 187400) | Marine gutless worms symbiont microbial communities from Max Planck institute for Marine Microbiology, Germany - Olavius geniculatus... | ecosystem: Host-associated > Annelida >...
CCACTGGGACGTCCTCGTATTACATGGATGAAAACCATTCAGCAGGATCTGAAATCCAGCGACCTTAATATGGACGACGCAGTTGACTTGGCTCAGAACCATCCACTCTGGAGATTGATGTCCACGTTCGGTGCTACGCGCTCTTAGTGGTGCTTGCCAGAAATGATGATGGGTTAGTATTATTTGCCATGTGGTAGCAGCATATTGTCAGGGGAAAATAAAACGTCAGATATCTTGGCAGAGGCGTGTTCTTTCTGAGTACTCGTATATCGTCGGCACTCGGCAATGCTTGTTCTGGAAATTTGATTGGCTTGGGTTTTCTCTTTCTTTCGTCCTTTGAATCTTGCTTTCAGAATGTCAAGAGATAGGCAACGATCGGCGTAACTGAAGTCTTGAATGTGTGCTGCATGAGGTCATTATTGCTGATGACTGCTTTTCTGGAATATTTGGAGCTGTCGGTGAATTTAGCAGTTGTTAGAAAAAAAATCGGAAAATTGTCCAGAATTTCAGGAAATGTCGGAAATTTACAGGAAAGAAATACTGTCAATGAAAACTGCTTATTGCTGATTTTATGTTATGTGCCACTGTTTATTAGCATAATATTACGTGTTTCGAAAAAACAGTCAAAATTGTTATTCTCATGAATTTGTTAAATTTTCACCAACTTTGATAATTTTTAGCACAAAGATGGCCAGAGATGATAGAATTGTGTAAGGCGGACTTATTTTCCACCTCACCTAATTTATGTCAACGCACTACCATGTGAAACACAGATGCGCCAAATGTTACATTTTTTCGGTGATTATTTGTATCCGATTGCTCATCTTTGCATCATCAGTTCGTCAGAGGGCGCCACGTGATTTATTAATTTTGTGATATTGAATATTTTAATGCGAAAATAGCAGACATTAAAATGGCTGACTGATGAGCTTAAAACACGTCTAATCAATGAGTGAATGCAATTTGATCAGTCAATTGTTGATTCCGCTATCAGCCAGTGGCGTTGCATCTGAACCATTGTGTTCATTTATGCTGGGCACACTTTGGGCATAAACTCTGATAATTTGCAAACAAGTTGTTATACAAACTTGCACTTCTGCCAAATGATGTACATTTCACTTATTGTGTGCTTAATTAAGTTGTTACGACGTTTACTGGAGACAACAGCTCAGCATTATGCAAAATTGGAGCATTTGTGTTTCACATGGTAGTGTGTTGACGTAAATTAGGTGAAATGGAAAATGAGTGCATCTTACATATTTCTATTGTCTTGGCTGTCCTTGTGCCAATAATTATCAAAATTGGTGAAAATTTGACATAGTTATAATAAAAACAATTTGACTGTGTTTTTCACACTGTGTAGTATAATATATTGCATAGTACTGTTACTACTGTTACATTTTGTGCGCTGGATCGTTATTAATGTTGCATTTTGTTATTGTGCTGTTGATTGCGTTATTGTGGTTACAAACAGTGTTGGGAATTTCACAGTGCCGGATGGTGTTTTGCTAAAGAGGTGTAACTAGTTACGGATGTCGCTACATAGTTATACTACTATCATTCTGTGCCTGTGCAGTTTTTATAACTTGTACCGTCGAGTGAACTGAAACCACCAGACTTTTGTAGTCAACGTTGATTTGATGACTGGTTAATTTTCAACGTTGTTTGTGTCCGTGCGGCCGAGCTAGTTGAGTGATTCATGTTGAGCGCATTTAGTTTGCAATGCTTGTATAGCATACGGAAGCGTTTAAGGTGTGCTGGGATCTTTCTTGACAGTTTTGTACCAGTCTTTTAGGAGTTCATCATCATCAGGCTATTCGTTTAATGTAAAGATGACAAGCACAACTTTCAACAACGCAAGCACAAGATACATAATAAATCCAAAAGCATGCAAGTGGAAGCGTCTCATAGTTTGTCGAAAAGCTAAAACAATTTTAATGAAACTTACTTTCAAAAACTATCATTACAGACAGAACGAATGGGTGGATTTATGGCTAAAAACACTAAAAAACAGACAACAAATCGAGTATCGTAATAGGTTTGTTAGCTAATGACCGTAGATTAAAAGAAAGTTCGTCGCCTATAAAACAATTAGTATAAAAAGCAGCGATTCACAATATTCACATCAGTTCAGTTTAGTTAGGCTGCATAATTTAGTTTTGTTCAGTTTAGTTTGCAGTGGAAGAATTTTGAAAACCTGTCACCCAAACATATCAAAGATATAGACAAAGATATAGTGGCACGTTGGATGCAACAATCAAAACGTCGAGAGATGTCAGGTGGTTATCACATGGATAGATGGATGGCTGACCGTCCGTCTGTGAACAGGTAAACCACGTCGATGTCTAATCAGCCACCAAGGTTGACTCAGCCTTTCATCCCTGTAGGGTATTTAAATTGAGTTCTGGCCTGTGTGGCTGGGATTAAGGCAGGGTACATTTACCTGTGTCGGTGCTCTGTGTTCTCATGTGGCAGGTGATGTTCTGTGAGGGGTTTATGGGTTACCATTAAGAGCTGTAGACGGCTGGTGGCGTGGCGTAGTTGGTAACGAAGTTACTCTACCCCAGGCCCAGTTAGTACTGCGATGTTTGACTGCCTGCGGGCAGGTAAACCATCTTGGTGCGAAGCCTGCCAGCTAGGTCGACTCAGCCTTCTACCCTCCATGGGAAGTTGGGGACCTTGGTACAGCTGACTGGGGTTGCCTAGCCGGCCGCTGCGCCAGCCTGTGTCTGCAGGCTGCACACGGTGGCCGTGCGGCAGGCGGCTTTGGTTAGTGACGAAAGCGCATTAAAGGCGTGTTTGCGACGATGCGCTATACAAATTGGTGACCTTTACTTTTTTTACCTTGAATAACTTTCATTCAGCATCAGAAGCTCCAGTTGCCCAACTGCACTAGGAGTGGGAACTCTGGCGACAGGAATGCCGTTTATTTGTTTGTGTTTACAGTTGACTGTTGGTTTGTTTTGTGTATTCCTGGCAAAATGCTGGCAGCTGGCTGGCACTGCGATACGAGTATCAGTGCCTTGTTATCGCTATCAGTTGCAGTATTTGTTGTAGGTGGATTTCTGACGAAGAGGTTTAGGGGTCAGAAGCTGTTTCAGTTACGCAAACGTAGTATGCATCCATATCTTTATCACTGTGTAATGTTGTCCCAACTAACCGTTTCATGCCTTTGCCTCTGGTAGGTATATGTGTCATATTTTTGGGGTTAGGAATTTGGTGCAGGGGACTGTTTAACCTCCCCCAGCCAGAAAAAATTCAGCCCCGTATCTTTCAGTGTATTCTATGTTGAGTAATTGCTGCTTGGTAGTCTGTCCATGTTCTAATGTGTTCTTGTAAACCATAATGTGTCTAGTCTATTTGTCACATCTCGTGTAGTAGGTGTACTTTTGATGGCTGCCCGATTCCAATTGATGTTAGAAATTGATATAATTTATACTTATACTGTGAGCAACAAAGCTGTCGGGAAAACCGGGAAACGTAATAGCATTTGACTGCTGTCAGGGAAATTTTAGGAATCATTTGCTGGGATATCTAACTGTTTATTGTTAACTTAACCTTTCAGGCAACATTGGTGTTGAATTGTCGGGGAAAAGTTCCTGGTCGGTTAATTTATTAATATATTGCATGTCTGTCTATCTATGTCGCAGAAACGCATCAGTGTTTATATGTGGGTGTCAGTGTTGACTGATATGGAGTTGTGTAACTTGTTTTTGGGTTTTTTGCAGTGCATGGAGAATGTTCATCGTAATTACTTGCATAGCAATAAATGGATCTCTTTGTTCACGTTGCTTGTCGTCTTTGCTGCAAAGTTCAGAACATGGTTCTTACAGTCAGGGAAAGTCAGGGAAAATCAAAGTACAAGGGTGCAAAAGTTAACAAAAATGCAGAGAAAAATTTGAACTGTTGTACGCACACTGTGTACAATGGTTCAAAATTTGTTTTGCTCGCTTCGCTTGCAGATTATTTGTATGTCCGCTTTTGAATTTGTTCCACCACCTTTGTTTCTATAGCACGATTGCAAGCAATTGAAAGCCAACATTGGTATTTCGCGTGAACAGAATATTCAGGGAAAACGATTCATTTTGTCGTGGAAAGTCAGGGAAAATGAATTCTGCAAAGTAGTAGGAACCATGTCAGAAATTGTTGATTTACAGTGATGGGCACAGGTTAGCTAAACAGTGGCCAGTAGTTTCGACTAATTATTTTAGTTAGGCCATGATTGCATAATTTTGGCTACTGGGAATTTTTACTCCTCGCGCGCTACGTTCCTAACGTAGTGAAGAGGAGTATATGAAATCAGTGAGTTTTTCAGGACCGACCTCTGTTCCTGGAAGAGCCTTCCTGGAAGAACTTCAAACGGCCATATATCCATATGGGTGCCAGATAGACGGGGAGACAATTTCCAATAACGAGCTTGACGCCAGACAGCCTATTAGTATAATATTAGACCGCTCTCAAATAGACGCTGAGTCTAATACAAATTTCAAGAAATTTGAGCTAATGGTCACGGGACGCGCGAAAGCCTATAGCAGTTCCTACCCGCTGGCAGTCACCCATCGCAGTACTAACCGGGCCTGGCGTAGAGTAACTTCGTTTCAGCCGAAACGCGTACCAACTACGCCACGCCACCAACGCCAGTACCGTGGCGCCACCTTGTGTAGGCTTATGATATAGCCTCGTGTCGCAGCAAAAAAACCATAAAACCCTCTTATTTTGGCGTTCAAGGTCATTGAATTCAGCGCCAATCGAAAGCAAGTATACGATTTCCTATTAGTGATTAATAGTAACCTAGGCCTTATCTCGCATCATTACTGAGATACAGCAAGTTAATGGCCAAAAATTGCAAATTTTGCCTACCCCCTCTCATTTAGCAACCTCGTTCGGGGTGACCCCCTTCGAATTTATGAAGAAGCTTTACGGTTCCTGAAACTATAGAGTCTTCCAGGCAGCCGACGGTGAAGATTTGGTGATCCTAGCTTGCACCGTTTTTGACTGATCCACCCGTGTGACGGACGGACAGACGGACAGAATTACGATGGCTAAGACGCGCTGAAAGCAATAACTGCTTTCGCGCGTAAAAAGGAACGAAGAAGCATTTAGAAGAATAGGCCTACGGGAGAAAATAATGCGCGCGAGAAGTACGTTAGATTGGTCACAATGTAATATTTCTTGTATTATATGATTTGTCATTTCCTAATTAAGCTCTTGCACTCAAAACTTAAGCGATCTAGTGCAAAGGGAATATCCTCACATTTAGAGTTCAACTGAAGTGGCTAGGGAAAATTGGCGTTTTCAACCAATAGGGCCTAAGTCGCAGTATTTCAAAGTCATCACATCAGAGGGCCTAGGTTACATCACTAATAGGAAGTGGGCGCCTATTATTTAGGCCTACGCGCTTTCAGATGACACTTAACCTCCTTGGCGGTATGAATTTGGACAGAGTTTGTGTCTAAAAGCGGTACGTATATCTGCCGTGGCGAGTTCACCGCGACATTCGCCTAATGACATTTAAATGTACACTTGAGCGTTCGACTGTATACTCCCACTGGACCTGCACTCCCAGTACAGCCGCGGCGCTGACGGCAGCTGTGATGTTGATAAACTAGCTCAACACAGATGACATCTGGCAGTCGGATGGAAGGGAAAATAATTTTATCAGCTGCAACTGACCACTGACTGCGACTAACTGACAGCACAACAGACATGGACATGGTCCGCCGACGGTTCTGGACATGCATTAATGACTGGCACCCCGGCACCTCACAGCACAGATGGCAGGGAGACTGCTATAGCTGCGCTCCGAGTCTCAGTCGGGGTTACCGTTTTTAGTACATAACAACCGCCCCGAATAACGCTCGGGATTACCGCTGAGGAGGTTAAATCATTGAAAGCTTGAATGTAGTCCCCAGAGTCAACTGCTAAACAACTAGCGCCTGATTTCGCGACTTGCTATCAACTTGCTGTCTACAGTGGCATTGCTCACTAGAAGCTCAGCTATTGCGACTAGGGTAGGCCGACCGTACATCATATCCGAAGGCCAGCATCTGACTTCCGATGGATGTGAAAAGAAAGCAATTTCTCAGAGTGACTATCGATCCATACATCCCCTGGTGACGTTGCTATATCGAACGCTACAATCAACGTTAACATATGATACGGTACGGCCACGTGCATGGGTGATGGCTGCAGGCTGCAATTTTGCGTTTAAAATTGCGGCCAAACCGCTGCAGATAGAGACGTGGTTACTGTTGAGTATTGACATTTGACATGAACTCATCGTCCGTCTGTCCGTCCGTAGGTCAGTGATGTATCGTGGCTCAGCGTTGGGCCGTATAGGGGATTTTTTTTGCAAGAGTGTCGAGGCTCTCTGTGTACAAAAATGGAGAATGCGGTGCACAAGGAACATTTTTCAATTTGGGGTTGAATACATGTAGAGTGTAGGAAAAATTGCGTTTTTTCAACGGAAAATTTGCCATATCTTGGAAATGGTGAAAGACAGGGCCAAGGTTCCTATTATCATTAATAAAAAGTGGCATACGCCCTTTCACATGAAATGAAAATCAACGACCTTGGTTGACCTTGAAGACCAGTGCTACCATCAGCTGGGCTGTCTAAAAAACTACATTAATTTTTTGATAAGCGAGAAAACCGAGCGCGATTCACCTACGATCGAGTGAAAAAAAATGTTGGTCAGTCGCTTACGGTCTAACGGAAAAAATAGGCCTATAGTGCAGCAAAAGCGCGACTTTAATGCGGTCGGCCCGAAATCGAAATGTTTGCATGTTTTTGACATACTACATGATTGCGTTGATAGTATGTCAACTGTCATTAGGCCTAAACGAATATATATGATGATGATGATGGATGCCAATTGCTTGAAGGTTTTAGCCTTGTATATATATGTAGGCCCTACTGTACTGTAGTCTTGTAGAGATTCTCTTGCGAGCATTGCGTCACTGTTGGATGAGACCGCAAAAGCATAACGGAACATAGGCCTGGACCCACAGTCATCAACATTAATTAATGTCGACTCTGCACAGCGTAGAAACGTGTCTTATTAGTAGGCCTATCCTCGTGCATGGATAGGCTGGATCTTCGGTCAGTGCGCGCTCAGCTAGCCTAACGTGTTGATCCTCCGCCAGCTGCATGGGCGATAAAAACGTCGCTTTCATCTGAAAGCGGCCTGGTCAAATTGGCGTGGGTGGACCGCAGTAGGACGACACACGGTCGGTCCGTCCCGAGCTTTCCTGACGGTTGTATCTACCCGTCAGCTAAAGATGGGTCAATAATATCGAAATATCGTTTCGATATCGATACATCGTAGCTTATCGTCGATTTGAATAGGCCTACAAAAGTTTTGATATATCGATATAATAGTTTTTGCCGATCTTTGCTCGAGGGCCTTGGATACGTTACGTCTGTCTGTCGTTTGTCGTTTGTAACGCATGTATTGTGGCTAAACCGTAAGTAAAGTATCGGCGATGGTACCGTTGGATAGAGCGATAGCGAGTTCCTGTCGGCTGTCAATAGTAACCATTACATCTCTATCTGCAGTTGTTTAGCCGCGGTTATGAATGCAAAGTTTGCTGCCTGGAGCCACGTCCATCCACGTGTGCGCCGAATTACCGCATCGTATCCATGTGTTGATTGTGACGTTCTATATAGCAGCGTCGCCATAGCGTATATAAAATTGTGATCACTCTGGAAAATTGCTTTTTGCGACTATAAGTCGGACACTGGTCTTTGGATATAAGCATTACGGTCGGCCCATCCTCACTGGCGAGATTTTCTGTTCGTTTAAGTCAACATGTAGCTGATTCATTGAAGTTTTTTGACGTTTTCATACCTAATTAATTGACCAGATACATCTATTCACGCGCTCACTTGTTCAAATCGGTGTCTCAAACTTCGTCCTCCTTCCATGTCTTGTCAAACGTGGAAAGACATCTTGAACAGCTGCACAATTGTACGCAATAGCAGATTCTACCTTTCAGGAGCATAATAATAAGAGACAAAATTCGAGCAAAATAATTTGTTGCACTGTTAACTGGGTTAGGCAGCGCAATATCTACTTATTCATAAATGTAATATACCGATATTTTATGGAAATCGAAATTGTGAGATTGACCCATCACTACCGCATGCAGGGCCGGTGGTTATCGATTTTTGCGCGGTGACGTCAGGCCGACATTAGCATTGGCCTACGCTGCAGTTTTTGCTCGGCCGTTTTTATTAGCAAATGCTGACACTGATTTATTGTATCGCGTCGCTTTCATGCCAGATAATGCGTCTTCCAACGTGATGTCCGTTTGTTCGGTAGGTAGGCTATATTTTGTGCTTTTTAGTCAGGTAAACAGCTGTGTTTTGACGTTGTCTTTGCCGTCAGCTGTGGAAATGTCGTCTGGTGTCACAGAGCTATTTAAAGTTCCAGACTGCGGTCGGCCATATGCCGTGCATAATGCGTTGGCTACAGACCCGTGATTAACGTTTTTGCTGTCTTTAAATACGTATTAAACAGCAGTAGTAATCGGTAATCGTAATAGGCACACTGTCGTTATTCTGTCTGATGTCTGCTTCAAGTAATTTCGCAACATTTCAGTCAAACTCCAAAGGAAAATGTCACCTAAACTCGCTATAATCTTACATCAGGAGATTAGGTAATATATGGTGTCGGTATCCTTCCATTTTGGGCTTAAAATAGAGTTGCCGCCCAATGAACTGGATTGGCATTTGACATCTTTGTGCCCGTTAAATACATTTTCATTTTTCGTGAAGTGTACATTTTGTTGGCATTGTGTTGACATTGTTTTGTGTGTAGGTTTTCGACCCGTGTCATCTGGAGTGTATAATGGAAAGGACAAGATAAAAGCAATTACCATCCGATCTGGATGTAAACGTCGATTTTCTCTCTGGCCCCGCCCCTGCAAGCCACGCCTCCATCCTGTCAACCAATGGCCGGCTACGACTACCAGAAGAAGTACTTCTGTCCACGCCTCCTCGACTACATTCTGGTCGTCGGCTCACGACATCCAAACCGCAACGACTCGGTCGTGCAAACGCCAGAGCTGCTACGTCGGTATCCGCTCGACGACCACCGGGACTTTCCCCTTCCACCCGATGTGGTCTTTTTCTGTCAGCCAGAGGGCTGCGTCAGCGTCGGTCAGAAGCGACTGACCTTGCGTGACACCACATCCTTCGTGTTCGCGCTCACCGAGAAAGATTCCGGCCGGACTCGATACGGCGTCTGTGTCAACTTCTACCGGTCGTTTGAGCGGTCGCGGACTACCCGCAATCGGACTGCATCTGTTGATACTGAAGTTCCTTTGGTTACCCTCCAGCCCCCCGGCGAGGCATTGGCAGCGACATCGCGGTCCTCAAAACGGCAGAAGAATTCCTCGTCGAAAAGTTGCGTCCGAAACAACACATTGACGTCACTGTGCATTGTTAGTCACCATCCGTTTTTCTCGTCTTTTCGCGAGTGTTTGTTTGTCTTACGTCGGTTGATCAACGCCTGTTCTGAGCGGTCGTGTGGTCGAAGGGTCAGCAGCTCCAAGGTCAACCCGAGGTTTGTTGATGTCACCATGTGTGAATTATGATTGAATTAAAATAAAGAACCGCAGACACATTCGCTGTCATGGGTCAAAAGCTGATCGTTGGTTCTGTGCAGTCAGCTGATGGGTGACGGTCATGAGCTAGACAATAGTCACATCTGCCGCCTGACATGCCCGAACCTTAACTCCAGCCTAGGATGCAATACTCGATTTGCCTACCCCCGAGGGATGGAAGGTTGAGTAGACCTTGATGTTAGTTATTCCAAGATAGTTTATCTGTCCACAGACAAGCCACACATCAAAGTAGTAATCACTTGAATGGCAACCTGATCTGGAGTCAGACTTATGCCCCTTCGCTCGATCATAAGTCTAGCATTCTAACTGTTGCACAAGTTCAGCATTTTGACTTGAAAGCGTGGGACTCAAAGTTGCAATTTTGTCACAGATAGCTGCGAAGGTATGACAGGACATCGTGGGTACTCAGAATTTTAATTTTGTTTCCAAATCTCCTCAAAATCGGGGCTTTTCAGTCCCAGAGTGAAATTTTGCATTTTTAGACAAAAATTTTCGACATTAGTAAATTTTCCAACTGTTCAAAACTTAGGGAGGGATTGCCACCCTTGCTACGATGCCACAGTTTACCCCAGCCATCCAGTGAAGTGATTATCTTATCACTTATGAGTCTGTGTGTGTGTGTGGCGATAGGGAGTCTGTGTGGGGAGTGCTAAGTGGTCAGCTGCCAGCCGACAGTTGTCCCAGTGCCGTGATGCATGACGTCCGAGAGCTTGAGACGTGGATCCTACGACTGCTGAGTGCTCCCGTCCCAGTGCCTGGAAAAACGCGAGTTGAGGTACTCCGCATGGACTACCATCACTATCATCATCATATCTGTTACCATTTTTGATTAACATGTAAGCTGTAGATAGATATTTTGGAGATATTTTGGGGTGGACACACTCAAGGACGTTTTTGAAAAGGTTGCATCTCGCAACATCATCGCTTATGTTAAAGATGTTGGCTTTTACAATCGTATATAATGTTGTTTTTACATTAGCTTAATAGCCTTGATATTGACAAGTATTTTAACTTTGCTTTTAATACATATATCAATTGCTTTTAACTAATTTTAACCATGTATGGCACTGAATGGCCTATTTTGTGCTGATGTGCCGTTAAGAAACTACTCACTCATTCAGTTCACGTTCATTTGGGATAACAGTTGACTGTTTGCAAATTAAAATAAACTAGGATAAGATAAAGTTTGAGTCAGGATAGTGGCAATGCCAATAGTTACAAG
>Ga0209454_1003981_pt1 | contig 10847 bp, 7 predicted proteins | sample WorMetHERISLAND1_2_FD_187400 | JGI IMG/M metagenome (GOLD analysis project Ga0209454, IMG submission 187400) | Marine gutless worms symbiont microbial communities from Max Planck institute for Marine Microbiology, Germany - Olavius geniculatus... | ecosystem: Host-associated > Annelida >...
ATTGCTAGGTGGTTGGGGGAGGTTGAACCCCGCAACTGTTTTCTCAAACCCCCTAACACACTGTCAAATTATGTTCTGGGGGGTCAGCTATATACTGTATACATAAGATTTACATTATAATTTTGGTCGGGCTCCGACAGTCGAAAAGTTCAACCCCCTAGCTAATTTTTCACAATTCAAACGCAATCACAGCGTTTCGTGCTGAAAAGGTGAAGCAGTTTAATTCAACGACAAATTGGCTTGTGCCTCGCAAAGTCTGCTCTTCTGTGTGTCTTTACGAGGCATCAGTCACATACATTCGTTGTATGTATGCAATACATTTAGATCGTGCCTGATCATCAACAGCCCTTCAACGTCTCAGATATAAGAACGGTGCGCATCAATACCACATTCCTCACTGAAATGAACATAAATATAAATGTACGACTTGTGCGAGATCTGCGCGGTTTGGACTTGAGTTGTACTGTACGGTGTTCAAGTAAACACAGCTATCATCTTGCCATTTAAGCGACACACACGTGGAAAAAGGAAAAAAGTGGCTGCATCGCGAGCAAGCGCATCGTTCGGTCGGTCATCGCTATTCATTGCACGTACGCAGCCTGTGCTACATTTGCGCTCTGTCTTAAGCTGCTGATGCTCGTCTCCGCTGCCTGTCTGTCACAGACGTCGCCTATAATTACTTATCAGCGCCAGCAGCCGGCACGACGACCACCGGTTTGCTGCCTCTTCCTCCTCTTCCTCGCAATTATTTATTTATACATTCGCGACATCAGACGGATCAGGCGATGGATTGGAGGACGGGACGCCGTATCGAACGACGCACGTCACGCCGATAGCGGGCGGCCGTGGAAGCGGATCGCGTCCACCGTTCGTGTCCACCGCCATGCAGCCGGACTGCTGGCCGTTCGTCCACCGCCCCGTCCATCCGTCTGTCCGTCCGCCTGTACAGGACGCGCCTACCGGTCGACGGCCCGCAAACGTCGTGGACGACGAAATTATCTGTCCGACGGCTGACAAAAGCTGACAAAAAAATGGACATGGAGGCTAAGCAGAGCTGGCAGTCGGCTGGCAAATTTATATGTCAAGTTGCCTGCTTTTTTGTTACGAAGCCTAGTTGGCGGTCGATAAGTGGGACGAAGAAGCTGATGATAGATCGGACGAGAGCGAGCAGCGCGATAACGCGATAACGCGCTCAGAGATTCGCGCCAATAACACAACGACTCAGGAGTAAATTCCCTTCTGATCACTATCAGTAGTAATCCATCTGACTGGCATTTTGCTTGTCTTCGTTTTATACAGCATCTATCACAATACAAACTATAAATATAACGTAACCAGTCAAAGCTACTGACAAAATTCGGCAGCACCCAAACTAACGGGTTTTTGATGACGTTTTTGCGCGACTGCTACCCAGATCGTCCACTGTGGTCTACAATGTTCCACATTGACTGGTCGGTCGACGAGGCTTGAAAGGAAAACTGGTTTAAAAGCGAAATACTTAACCAGTTTCCAAGATATAGCCAGTTTTTTTATTGAATTTCTTACCCCTCTTTATTTAACCCCCAATTTAAAAATTTTTCCCTTGCACTAGATCGCTGAAATTTTGCATGTCTAAGTTTGATTAAAGCACATGTGTAATTATTCGCGTAAAAAGTTTTTTTATACAACCTAACGCTTAACCACAATACATCCGTGGCAGACGACGACGACGTCGACAAACGCACGGACAGACGACAACCGTACCAATAGCTCGACCGTTACTCAAGTACGGTCGGCTGAAAAGTCAAATGTTTGTGGTGGGCTGAAAAAGACGAAGAGTTTTGCAGTAGAAGGTGTATAAGGTTCATGATTATGATACCAATCAAAAGCTATTTCCTGTTGTTATTTCCTGTTATTGTTGTTTAATACTGCTGTATAATTTTGATACCGTTTGTCAGCGCTTCGAAGATACGACGCTGATACGGCGACTTTTTTGGTTAAAATTGCTTAATTTTCCTTAGGGGGCCTACGTATCTCTTTTATATTAGGTTCCCGATCGAGGTGATTTGTTTCAAATTTCTGGGAAAACTCCACATATCCATCGGTCAAATCCTTCAAAAAGCCGACGATAAAAACCGTGTGATCCTGGCATACATCCTTTTGCAGAATACCAGCGATTAAAAGACGAACGGACGGGCAGAGAGACAGCCGTCCCGATCATAGCTAATACAGGGCTCTGCACGCAAGCTATATTAACACTCAGATCTGTACAAAGTAGGCCAACGTGTAACTAGATATTGACAGACTTGGCGAATTATTTCAGTGGCATTGCGCTGGCATGCTGAAAATTACGAATAGTCACTTGCCACACTTCTGCAGACGGTCAGACAGAAAAGCAAAAAAGATTTATACTCTGTGAAAAAGCTGGCGTGAGCTGACGCATTAGACATCAGTCTGCATGACTGCTGGGTTCTGCTTCTAGGCGTCACACATCAGCCGTCACTTAGCGTCACTTCGCAGCACGGCTCAGCAGCAGCAGCAGCAGCAGCAGTAGCAGTCGTCTACAGTGCCGTCTCGCCATCCTTTCGATATGCGATGCCTGCCGGAAGCATCTCTCAGCCTTAACGACGCCGCGGCGCTCAACACAGATCTTTTCCGAGGCTTTATACTCTGACGGACGGAAAACAATTCTGAGAGTTGATATTCTACACTATGCCACTGCTTCTGATGCTGCTGATGATATGAAGACTAACGAAGATGTTGTTTATCTAGTCGCAATGCTGCAGTGTCGTTTCAGCGCAGTTCACTGACGTCGATTGTTTTCGATCGTAACTGGTATGTATACGACTGCACGCTTTTTGCTTATGTAAGGAAACACTTTTCCGATACGTCCTGTGTTTTTTTTTTTGGGGGGGAGGCTAGAAATTTTAAGCACAATACGGGTAAATGCATATTTGTGTTAACGCATAAAATGTGCTTTTTGCTTGCCAATGTTCTTGCTTTTATGGGCGCCGCAAAAGTGAGCAAGAAGAACTACATAAATTCAGCGAAAATACGACAATTGGTAACACGAAAATTAGTCATGCGTTCCCCCTGATTTAAAAGCTTACAGCATTTTTTCTTCGGCTCATTGACGGTCGAATCTTCAGATTATCGCCTGATATTGTTGTGTCTGAATGCGCGTGCAGGAAAGCCAAAAATTTTCAGGTCTGCGAGTAAACATACAAATTAATTTTATAATACGATTATTACATCCTGTAGGCCTATACAAATCAGGCTAGCGTATGCTAAAGAAGCGCTTAACTTGCATCGGTAACGACTTTTGTAAACTTTATTTTCTTACTGAAAGGCATGACGCATTTGCAGGATCGCACAAAAAGACACACTATCGTTTGATTACCGCTAACTGTTGCGAGTATACACTGGCTGGTAGTGAGAGGGCCAGTTCTCGGGCGCAATCTGACTATTTGATAGTTGTCGTTACGGCACTCAGCATTTCGTTGCTTTCTTTGCCGATCATTCGCTTGAGCACGATCTATGGCATCGTAGAGATGGTAGTGGCGTGGTCTGTGACTGCTAACTTGTTTTGCTGTGTCGCCACGGATTTCCTGGTACTGTGCGTGTAGGCTTATGCACTGTGTCTAAGAAAACCGGACCACTGCTACATTTTCAGATAACTTCAACAATCTTCATTCAATATCAACAAACTTTAGTAGAAAGAATATTATTGTCATTCAATCAGCACTTAACAGTTGCCAATTTGTAAAAAATGTTAGAACTGAGACACCACTTCTAATGACTCATTATGAAATGCAAGTCACCGAAAACCTAACTACTCAGTAGGCCTAATAAAAATTTAATCGAAGTTCGTATTGTCTGCTGTACTCGTAGGCCTATCATCATATGCCTGTCTTTATCTAGTGCGTTGTCGCATGCTATATATACAGTTGGAATTTTTATGACTCTAAATTATCTGTAAGAAAATTAGTTGAACTCTAGTTGAACCAAATAAACTACGTCATTCTTAAACGTCAAAATGGCAGACCTAATACTTTTGACAAACGCTGCATAAAATCATTAAAATGGGTCGGATGATCGTACTAGCATTTCTTTCTGTGCGCTGGCGAAACTAAATTTTTTGTGCCTGAATGGATGAAGTCCACAAGTGCTAGAGAGCACTAGAAAGCTAGTATATTGCAGGCCGATTATTTAGCTGCCAATGCTCGCTTTTAAGCGTTGCACACTCTGGCGGATGCAGTGCTTCAAAGTGGCGCGGAACGCCAAATCCCAGTGGATCCGGGGAATTGTGACACCGCCACACGGTAGGCACCGTTCGACCGCACAGAAAATGACATTAAATTGGTTGCACGCCTGCCAAATAATGGCTTCGGCCACCGCATAAATTCGCGGCTATAGTAGTCGCAGCGCATTACGCGACCAGTAAAACTGCAGAATATATACGGGTCTACTATGGCTTGTTCGGTCGCAAGACGACGAGAAATGTACTTTGTGCGTTGGACGTGTACAACAACGACAAATGCATGGAGACCACTGAAAAGCTACATTAAACGTTTTGAGTGCTACAACGGGCGTACAGTGATAGCCTGCGTTTATCGTAAAGCTTGCCATCAGTATATACAACCAACCGTCTTTACTTATTCATGCGTCTGTGCAGTCTTGAAGTCGTTTCAACGATCAACTGTCACTCACAACACTACCCCGTTGCGTACATTTCTGACCACTGGCCGAATTTCGTATTCCACTTAACAGTTTCCAGTCCACTGATACATCCTTTTCGATTTGTCTTAATCGCCTAACCGAAACCGTACACAGTAGGTCCGGACTGCGGACTGCCGTTGCCGACTTAGGTATTTTTGGGTGTTTTTTTTATCGAAAAACAAAAGTAAATATACCTGCATATTAGCTGGCTTGCATGGACAGTCGCTCAAAAGACATGTATATAGTAGAATTATATGAAACTTATTATTTCTTGATTAAAACTTTACTTGAAAAAAATTTTTCAATTAGTCAGAGAGTTATTTTCACTGCAATAGCCTATACGACAAAAGTACTCTTTTTAAGGTCAAGACTCCACAAACGGTCGAAAAATGCGGACGTCCAAAGTTTTTAACTTTCACTGGTGTACAACCTCTGGTCTGCACTCTGCATATAAAGGTAAAGGTAAAGGTCGCCAATTTGTATAGCGCATATCCGGCCCGCGACGTCTAAGAGAAAAACTACAAAATATATGACGTTATGCGCCCTACAAAAACATTTACCTACCGTCTTGCTTTCTTGCGCATTTTTTGGATAGATGTAAGTGTTTTCAGGCAAGAACACATTACCGAGCTGTGTTAAAAACTTAAAATATAATACAAAGTTCAACGTAAAAAAACATACATGGATTACGTATCGGACAGTCTTGGAAATGCTTCAATGATTTTAGTGGACGTGAATCATGTTAAATTTTTAAAACTAATGTTTAATATGAACACTTTTCTCTGCAATGAATGATTTGGGCTAAGTTTGCAATGCTGTAGCTCGTGGTGACTTCAGTATCATGCTACGTGGCCCGAGGCTCAAAAAAGGGTTTGCACTGGTCTAAAGTGTCCGCCTTTGGCGTTGACGCAACCGTTCGCATCACGTCAACTCTTTCGCGCGAACGTGCGCAGAATATAGGCCTAACGATCTTCGCGAGAGCGGGTGATGATAACAAAATTCTCTAAACGTGCCGGTATAGTTCAAAAATCGGGACACAGCTAGCCAATGTACATGACGTAAGTCACTTTAACGATCTCGGGATTATAGATATCCGCTGTACGTATACATAGGCCTAGGCCTATGCTGATTAGCGGGCATCATGCTTTGCCGTCGGAGCGAGGCAGGCAGAAGATGCAGGTCGCCGTGCAGTTGATTTGCGCCGATGCACCGCGTCCGGTCGATGCGATGCGGCAGTTAAACGACAGCGGGTCGAGCGAGCAATGCTGCCATGATATCTGGTCCGGTCGGTGGTCACAGCACAGTGGCGACTCACTCAGCTGTAAGTATGGTAGTATACGGCGAATGCGGCCACGTAGAATTACTACAGATGCGTCGCGTCGTCGTGACGTGGTTGAGTGCGTATTGAGCTATCGGTGCACGGACGGACCGACGGACGGACGGACGGACTATAATACAGTGAGTGGGTGGGACTACGGACTACGGCATGAAGACGTAGTCCAGTCCCGTTGTCAGCCGTTTGACCGAGTCAGTCGCTGCGTGGATCGCTGCAGACAACGCTCGACTTGACTTTAACCGCTCTCGTCGTACGGTCCGGTATATATCGTGTGAGTTATTGTACCCTTGGCGACCCAGCAGAGAAAGCCACGCTGCGGTCAACTTAACTCTCTTCGGTGCAAGCCAGCACTCCAATCGCTCCTTCGCTCGCTGACTGACTCTAGCTCCAGCTATTCATTTCACTAACAGTTCCAACGATAAGAACTGGTTTGTTGCCCTTTGTCTTTAAATAGACTCATAGATTGAAACGTAACTTAATAAGTTGACAAATTCATCAAAATAAAAACTTTGTGTTCATTGTTATTGCTGACGTTTCGGCAACCGCTGCTGCATTCGTCGGAAGGACGAAGGCAGCAGCGGTTAGGGTTAGGGCGGATACAGACCACGCTATCTCTCTCAACCACGTCATAAACTAGGACCGCGCCAAGGTGATCGACAGAGAAAGCAGCAGGATGGACCGGTGGATCAGGGAAGCGATACACATTAGAAAAGAACAAGACAAGTCGATGAACCGAAACGAGGGGTCCTACCAACTTCCACACATCTATGAGTACTTACTGTCCGCCACAGCGACACCTGGTGATGGTGGACAGTCGTTCCGATGAAGGCAGCAGTGGTTGCCGAAACGTCAACAGTAACAATAAATACAAAGGTTTTATTTTGATGAACTTGTCAACTTATTGGTTTGTTGCCCTTAGATGGATTTCACAATTCCTACATAGCATTGCACTGTATTTGCCTGTAGATTTACTACAGCGACGGGCCTATAACTCAAACTACAGTGAGCCATAATCCTCGTTGACACATCATGTCCAATTACTCCCGGACATTGCTTGGAGAGAATGAGGCAAATACAGTAACAATACTTTATCATCGCAGATATTTAACATGGCCAGCGCATTGCCGAACTTGACACGAATCGGAGCTAATGCTCAGGAAACGCGCGACGCAGGTTGTCTCGGTCCATCTCCAGTAATTCCAACCAAAATTCACTCTTTAGATGTGCGTTGCAGCACGAAGTCGAGGTTTAAGGCCGTTCAAGGTCATCGATATCTGTACCCCCCGGAAAGCTTGCAAGCGGTGCTTGTTATGATAAGCAGCAAGTGGGTGTCTATCTGCAATCGTTCTCGTGCTAGATTAGTGGATAAGCTTAGCAGTTAAAATGGTTTGTTTCAAAGGGGGTAACAAATTTGATGTTCTTGTACGGAGGACTCCTTGAACTTAAGGCGTCGAGACTGACTGTTAAAATGACAAAAATTTACCTTTAATGTTAATTATTTCGTACGCAGGCTATTCTGGTCAATCTCTAGTGATTTCGGCGTTTTTCATTCTTGAAATGTGTAAAAAAATCATTAAAACCTCATATTTTAGAGTTCAAGGTCGTTTAAGGTCATCGATATCAGTAACACCAGATAGGTCGTCAGCAGTGCTTGTTATGGTAAACAGCAAGTCTGTGCCTATCTGCAACCGTTTTTTACGTTAGAAGAGTTAATAGCGGAAAAATAACGATTTCGCACTTGGGCTACGCGCCTCTGACACCCTCGTTCACCGAGCGGCACAAAATTTGTTCGCAAGAAACCAGAGACAATAGGCTATTTTAGGGTGTAAACCGGAGTTTCTATCTTAGCTGGGCTTGATTCGGTACCGGATTGTGACGGACAGACAGACAGAATTACGACAGCTAGCACATTGTGCGTCGCACGTAAAAATTCAGGGCTAGAATTTGATGGACTGATAATGCGTGTTTGAAGCGTTAGCTGTTTAGATAAGACACTCTTCAGTGCAGTACGTAGGTTTACAAACTGTGTTCAGAAATGTCTTCAAATCAATTACGACATTTTCAATTCTGTCGTTTTCTAGTCCTGCATTTTCAGACGACCCTATGCGATTTAATGATCGCTAACATACAAAAAAATAGGCTAGATGAGTTTTCAAAACCAATAACTTTAGGTAAATGACGAAAACACAGAACAATAGAGATATCCTCACTGTTTTTCAAACCTGAAATGTTTGTTTGACTTTCTGAGTTAAAATATTTTTAATCGGATGCCGATGGATACGATCTATTTCAGGCATTGTAACCAATGTGCTGGACTCGACCCATACACTGGCATACAGTAGGCGATGTCCGTACATAACCCCCTGGACACAACCCCCAACCAGTACGAACCCCCTTCTACGGGTAACCTGGGGGGTTATGTCCAGGGGGGGGGGGTTCGGTACTACTTTCACAGTAGGCCTGACAGCGTTGTGATTGACGCATATTCAGCGAGTCGCATCGATCGATTCGGCTGTAGGCTTGAACCTGACCGATGCGCTGTTGAACGCCGATTTGTGTTAACGACGACGACGACGACTAGGCCACAGAGAACGGTCGGTGGGTGGGCTAGCGAGGCGGAAGCCACGCTAGCGCCCGTCTCCGTCGACCGACTAACCGATCGGCGCACATCGAAGCCGATCAGGCTGGCTCGGGGCGCAGATAATTGTGCGGGCGGCCAGACAGTCGGGGATGCGTTCGATCGGTGGTCCGTCCTGCAGCCTCTGCAGCCGCATCAGTCCGTCGTAATCGCGTCCAGCATCTCAGTCGGCGTCGCGTCGCTGCAGTGCTGGCCAGATACGGGCGGCAGCGTGACCGTGCATCCCCGGACAGACAGACAGACAGACAGTCCTCGGAGCGAAGAGCGAACGCGGACGAGCGGCTAAAGAAGCGGTCCAACAAAATCAGTGCGGCTAGCGGGCGGGCGCGTTTCTATCGGTGGTCCAGGTCGCCGGTACGCAGCTCCACCGAGAATCAGAGACACTCGGTCCACCGGGCTTCTTGGCCAGTCAGTCTTCGAGTCCCGTCAAGACGACGGCAGCAAGCGTACTCACTCACTGGCGTGCATAGTACGTATACCGTCTGTCTCTGGCGTCCAGCTTCAGTTCATGCACGGCAGGCATCGATTTGGATCCCTCGATGTCTAGCCACTATCACTACGTGCACCGAACGAAATTTCTCCGTCGCAAACTGCGCGAAATTACACCCCTCCGTTTACAGCAAGTGCCATTAGGTATTTGCAGGTTGGTGCAAAGGTACATATGTAGGCCTACGTCTCTGAGAGCTTCAAAGTCGGAAGTGTCTACAAGAGGAGCCTATGTGACCGTGTAGTGTTTGAGCGGAGGATTGTAATGACTGTAATTTTGTGCAGGAACTACAGAAGTATAAGTTTTTACTATGAGTGTACGGAAAGGCTAAAAGGACATGTTAACACTATATAGTTGCAGAAGAACAGGCAGGCTTCAGAGCAGGAAGAGGCACCGTAGATCAGATTTTTGTAGTGAGACAGCTGTCAGAGAAATTTTTATGAAAAGAATCGCACATGCACTGTACAATAACTTCATTGACTTTAAACAAGCGTTTGACAGTGTGTAGCAAGAAGGGTTATGGCAGGTTATGAGGAAGTGTCATGACAGAAAATGGGAAGTGCAAGAAAGACATAAAGAGAACAATTAGTATAGCATCGACAATGATGGATAAATCCAGCAAACTACAAAGGGCAAATAACATGTCAAATACGACTAAAGTGAAGTTGTGCGAAGCCTTTGTAGTTCCAGTACTGTTATACGGCTCGGAATGCTGGTGTTTAAGAAAGGAAGACGAACGAATAATCCTAGCGGCAGAAATGATGTGGCTGAGAAGACTGCTGCGAGTGACAAGGCGGGACCGGATGAGGAATGAGACAGTTTGAAGTACTCTACACCATCAGAAAAGGACTTTGGTTGACAGAATAGTACAGCGAAGACTGACATGGTTCGGGCATGTTTTAAAAATGGGCAGGGAACGGCTGCCAGTAAAGGCGATGCACGGTTCCATAATTGGGAGGAGGAATCCAGGAAGACAAACAAAGAAATGGATAGAAAATAAGAAGCTAGTCATAGACACGAAAAAAACATACAGTTTGACGAAGACATCTTATAGCAGCCTCATCATCATTTTGATGGAAGAGAAAGAAAGAAGAGATAAGTGTTTAAGAGAACGATGACGTCGGGCTGCTGCTGCTGCTGCTGATGTTGCTCATCGCAATCAAAGAGCGAGTGCTGCTGTTTGCTTCTGACAGCGTCAATACATTTCGCTTCATGTTTTCCTGTAGCATCACACACATAGCCACCTCGCGACCGCTAATTCGAGTCGATGACGAAGCACGTCCACTTCTATTTAATTGGGTTTTCACAGTCGCTGCATCGGCTGCTGATGACGTATACAGTCAGTCAGTTGGTGGTCCAGCTTCAATATCTTTGACTGCTAGGCGCGCTATCGTACCGGAAACAGAGCGCTCGTGCCGACAATGCTGCCGATGTCGCCGTCCAGTTCTCCACTACACACACACACACACACACACTATGCGTGAGACGGTCGTATAGCTGCTGGACACTGGACAAATCCGCAGGGCACACTGCGCTTGCAGCGGCAGCACCGACTTGACTTAGTACATCTAATATACACTGTGTCTCAAAAAAAAACCGGACCCCTATTACGTTTTGAAATAATTCCAACAAACTGTGCCTAATAATAATAATGATTAGCTGAGAAAATCGTCAAAAGGTACTCAATA
>Ga0209454_1003983_pt1 | contig 10844 bp, 4 predicted proteins | sample WorMetHERISLAND1_2_FD_187400 | JGI IMG/M metagenome (GOLD analysis project Ga0209454, IMG submission 187400) | Marine gutless worms symbiont microbial communities from Max Planck institute for Marine Microbiology, Germany - Olavius geniculatus... | ecosystem: Host-associated > Annelida >...
GGGCAAAATTTCCGATTTTTAGCCAATAAGTCGCTGTATCTCAGTAACGATGCGAGATAGGGCCTAGGTTACTATTAATCACTAATAGGAAGTCGTACACTGGCTCTCGATTGGCGCCGAATTTAGTGATCTTGAATGACCTTGAACGCCAAAATAAAAGGTTTTATGGATTTGTTGGCGATTTCAGGTTGCGACACAAGTCTATATTATTCACAAGGTGGCGCCACGCTACTATCGTTATGCAATCCAGATAGAGAATTTGTTATTTGTATATTAACTTAGCGTGAACACCCCAATATTCAGCTAAACTACTGAACCGGAACTGTCATAGGCTTTCACGCGTCTCGTAAGCATTAGCTCAAATTTCTTGTTTCATTTATCGACGCCAACATTAACACGCATAAGAGAACAGTAGCTGCAGTAGCCTGTATATACTGAGTGGATAAAAAGTGACACCTTCTTGAACTACGTCGATTCAATGTTATACAAACTGCAAAATACTGGACATTTATAGGCCTGCTGTTTAAAATTTTTTTACACTTGCTATTAATTATTCAAGGTTTAAATGTTGTCATTTATTTGAAAACTTTTTCATAATTTTTTCGGGACCCCATTATTTCTCCACGCGCAAATTTTAAACCAAACAGCGTTCATCGTTATATTAATCCAACCATAGTGCATGAAGAAAATATAATGCAAGTTATTCACATAAAACACAACTTGTTTAGCCTATATCAGCAAACGACGAACGACACCCATTAGTGAAAATGACATCAGTAAACAAATATCGCATCCAACAGAATAGGAAACTCATATACCGAAAAATATTTTCTGGCCCACCCTGTAGTTGCCTGTACAATACGTTATGAGCCACCCTGTATGTGATACTCGTATATACGAGTAATACTGGCCATGTTGGAGGTCCAGACGTTGTTGATGAAGTCACCGGCGATCAGCTTAGTTCCAGACTTCACATCAGTCCAGTACAAGACCGTGACCTCTGGCCTGGCCTTGACGCGGCAGGTTAGGCTGATGTTGGTTTCTCCCAGCTGTGCGCTCGGCTCATCGCAATTAACGACTGGCGAGTCTGCATAGCACATTAACCAAGATGAACAACATTACTGAATGCAATCAATCAGTCAATTGATTGATTGTTTATTAGTACACTACCATACTACGGGTTGGTGGCGTGGTGTAGTGGTAACGCGTTTGATCCAATCAACGAAGTTACTGTACGCCGGGCCCGGTTAATACTGCGATGGGTGACTGCATGTGGGCAGATAAACCATCTCGGTATGTAACCACCTGCCTAGGTCATTCAGCCTTCCATCCCTCCGTGGTGTACCGGCCTATCTGGCTGGGTTAAGGCGGGGCGCGTTTACCTGTGTCGGGTGGCAGGTAACACTGTGGGATCCCATACGGCAGGTGACGCTCCGTAGCTCTGAAATAGGCTTCCATTAAGAGCTATAACACCACTTCTAACTAAAAAGCAGAACGTGCAAATTACCCAGAAAACATATGAAACAGCGATAGTTGCTGCAGCTATAAAAATACAAACTTATAATACTTTAATGTAGGCCATATTTTATTATATTGTAATAACCTTATTGTATTTTTGTTTATATTGCAATTTTGAGACAATGTACATTACGTGTTAAATTTAATTAAAATTCTGCTTTACGCTTCTCAGTGCCAGGCGTCTCCCAGTTCTTGTGCTAGCACTCCTTGATCTTAGGTTTCTTCTTATCGAAATTACACTACAACTAGTGAATAGACCTAGTCACATGTCGCTCTCGACCGTCATTGCAGAGCATGGACGTTTAAAGCCATGAGCTTCATAGTCCATTAATGTATTAACCAAGTACCAAGTTCACACCTGCTTGACCCTACAGCTACTGGAACTATAAACCGACGGTGACAAGATTAGACTGCGGATGACAAGTGACGGGCACAACTGACTGCTGAGAACGTAATTGTGACGTCCTAGGCGTCAAGTACAGACAGACACAGGGGCGTAACTGACCTAGAAGTGAGGGTTGTAAGCCGCATGTGGGCGAAAGCAGAAAAATTAGGCTATAGCTAGATATTAACGTAAACTTTGCCTTAGATTCAATACAGTAATAACATTTGTACTATAAGCTCTCTTATTTACTAGTAAGTGATTTCGGTATTTCAGCGACGTTAGACTTTTTTCATATTCTGGCTTTGAAATACGTTAGCAATGTGTCACGGCTTATAATTTGAGTTACAATTCCTTATCCACCGGAAGTTACGCCTATGTCACAGATATAGCTCTGACACGGCGTGCTCTTTCTGTGTGCGTTCAGACACTACAACACGATGACAAAGCCCCGTAACGACATAATCCCGTACAACGCAACCTCCTCTGTGCCTTATATAAGATTTTTGTAGCTAAATTTTCTCGTAAGGGAGTTTTTGTCTTAGCGTGTTTTTGATGTTGATGAAGATTCTGTTAGAGGTTTTATCCGATGGGGTTGGTCGTTGACAGGTTTTGTCATAACAGCGGTTTTGTCGCAGCGATTTGTCATAGGGGTTTTGGTTTCTTGTAAAAGGTTTTCGTTGTAGGGTTTTATCGTACGGGTTTAACGTAGCGAAGGTTCAGTGAGTTTTGTCGTAGATGCGTTTATCGTGGAGGACACTGCACTGTCCCACACTTTATTATGCTAGAATTTTGTCATGACTTGATGATGTTCGTTGACTGTCTTTAATGACTTGGAAGTTCGCTGTCGTTCGTCACTTCACATTCATAGTGATGTACTCACTATGCCAGGCTGACACACTTTGGAGAATTAGGTTCACACGTTCGACTTTGTGAGGGTCATCAGGCGCGTACGCCCATCATGACACTCTTGTACGTATATCAGCCGGCTAAATAATACACAACTCTTAGCTCTATGTATAGTACAGCAGCTTATCAACTCATCTAGCTGGAAAATTCATATGCTGTTGGCAGTGTCCTCCAAACGTCAAATTTGTTTACCCGCATTCGTTTACTCAGAGGGCTAAACCACTTTTTGCACAAATCTAGGCCTGCCTATTAAACTACCCACTGGTGATCCTAACTCCGCACTTAATAGCGATATGATTTTTAGCTCGTAAACATGGCTCAGTATACCTCAGGAACACCGGATGATTTTTCTTCCACCGGAGGCGTTCTGTGACAATTAAAATACATGTCCCGACCATGCCTGGGACTCACGACGCTCCCCAGAACTCCTAGTTTGCTGCCCCATGCCCGATCTCCTTTACGCCTGCCGAGATGGTTTGCCAGTCCGTAAACAGTCACCCATCCACATAGTATAACCGGGCTCAATGTAGAGCAACCTGGTTGATCGAGACTGACATGTTAACCCCACAGTGTAGGGCCTAATTTTACGTCAAAACACCAAGTGAACATCAGCCAGATAGTTCGCTTACAGCGGACGGTCAAGATGGCGGCGGCGTTGCTGGAGACTGGAAGCGGAAGTGAAGGTACGACAGCGCTGCAGTTGATGTACGTCCCATCATGCTCAGCGCCAACCAGGAACCGCTCGCTCCACCTAGCGGTCGTATATCGTTCTCGTCTCATGCAACGATCACCGACTGTCGTGTGACTGCGCGTCATTGAGAAACCGGAAGTGACGTCATTGCCGTGCAGATAAAGTCGCGGGTCGACCATAGACCCACCGCCGAGAACTTCACACCTATCAGTACAGCGACCAGTCACTCATAGACAGCATCGGCTGCGATTCATCATTGGAGAATAAGTCAATAAGTACGTATTCTACGAAACGAGGAAGTCACCGTACGCCCCAGTTTCAATCGAAGAAAAACGTCTTTACTTTAGCAATCGTGTAAACTGTTCAAAACTTTTATTTTATCGTAGAAGTTCTATTAGCCGATTATTTATAAGCAGAAACTATTTTGTCTTTCTGACTGTCTATTACTTTGTAATTACGGACATGGCGCGTTTGTAACTATATTCATCCATATAATGCCTGTGCGATTGACATTTGTAATAAAGGCAACTTATCTACTTGTAAAGACACAGTTCAGTCGCTGTGTCACATCCAGAACAATTCCATCCTAAAATAAAATTTGTCCTGACACAGTAAGCGGCAAGGCAAAAAATGCAAATGTCAACGCTGCATTAACTATGAAGTATAAAAAATGTGACCGACTACTAATGAAGTGGAAACTTAGCAGTTTTGATTTCTATGAATGAAAATGTCGCACACAAGTTGATCAGTGGTTTACCAGAGAAGACCGGGTTGGTTCTCTGTGAAAGTAATCGCAGGAGGCGACCGATGGTTGACATTGCTGTCAATCACTGTGCTGCTGATGTTGTCGCCCCGTATCAATATTTCTTCAACTGGTTCTATCAAACAACACACTTAGCCGATGAGTCTCGGTTGTAAGCACGACGTCCGCAAAAGGTAAGTTGCAAGAAACGTTTCTAATGACGTATAATAACTGCAATGATAACAAAAACCAAAGCAATTTGGCAAAAAGGCGGCACTGCTGATCGATGCTGCCACGTCGTAAATTATAAATTTTCGCAAATTAGAAGCAATTGAATGTCACGATTAGGGGTTCGACCGCGAAATCTTTCTTATTCTTTGGGTCCCTAATACAACGTGTCATTAAGGCCCACATGCCAAATGTCATCCAAATTTAAGCAGAGTGCAAGAATGTGACAGAGAGACGACCAACGACAGACCGCAATACGAAAAAATGTGTTGAAATAGGCGAAATCGCATTCAACACTGCACGTGCTATGTGGGCTAATGCGATTGCGTTCGAGCAACGTGATGTCGCTAAGAGCGGAATTTCAACCCCCTAAATTGTCTCCCATAGTCGGACTCACGGCGCCGCTGATAGTATGGATCTAACTTCTTTCAAATTTTCGTATTAACGTGAAGTAGTCTCACGAAACTTTTTCATGTGACGTTCCGCGAAGCAAGCATGACAATTTGTGCACAACTTGGGGGAGCGCACCCATAAAAATATGAAGGGCAAAAAACGTCCAAAAAATCTGCGCGATTTCGGACAACTCGAAGACTTTGATTGCGAATATCTCCGGAATGGACTGAGATATCGAAAATCGGAGAAGCAAGTGATTACAACCGTCCTACGTTTAACGAAAAAAACATGGCGAACTTTGGTCCGCTAACAAAAAGTTACAAACGCACATGTTTACCCACCCAAGATTAACGCTGTGTGTGCTGCGTGAGCTAATGCAATATTACGTTCGGGTTACGTGACGTTGATACAAGCGGAATTTCAACATCTTAAATAGTTTCCCCAGTCGGACGTAGGGCGACCTTACGTTAGGCTCTGCAACAAATTTTTATTTCTTTTTTATTATATTTTTTACCATAGAGTAGGCAATGAAGATAAATTTATACAAAACGTTTGTAGTACTGTAATGAAAAATACAAACGAACGGACAGACAGACGGACGAACCGCTAACGATGACGGAGTGAGTGACGTTTGCAATGACGGTGTTTTCAGGACCAACAATCTGACACACGTAGTCAGCCGAGTCTTCTGCCAAAACGTCTAAACCACACACAAGTCAGCTTTTAAAATAAATATAAGCTGGGCATTTCTAATGCACCATCAAACCGTATAGCTTCACATATTACAAAGAAAAGCGCCTCAGATTATTGTGCGCTATATAAATTCACTTACTTTCTTGCCTACTTACTTACAGACGCTTCTGACTGTCTGAGAAATTAATTCGGAAATAGTGCTTTCAGTGCCCTTACTTTATCTAAAACAACTTTTATTTTGATGCTTTTATATTATTGTGTATTTCTGTTTTACTTTTATTCATAATTGCCGATCTACCAGTTGCGGTGATTAAAAATTTTCATACCTCTTAGACTGAGTCTGAAAAGGTACTTGGGCGGCTGTTCGTCGAATGTAGCTTCGTAACGCTTTAACGAGGCGAATGGTTCCATCAAGTTGACCATCATGTTGATCTGACAGTCTTCCACTCCGTCACTGTCCTCGGTCAGCCAAGTTTGCTGCTGCTGATGATGATGATGTGGCCAATGACGCTGACGTTTGTGCCACACACCTGGGTAGTCAAACAGGTTGAACGTGTTGTCGGCGTAGAACTGGCATTCTAGCACGATGCTTTGGCCAGCCGACAAGTTGTAAGACTGACCACAAGTTATCATCCGCAAACTGCTGTCATTGAATGATCGCGCTAACACCATCAACAGCATCATCGTCGTCTTCATCATCATTCTGTGTTACGTGCGCGAGGGTAAGAGAAACATTTATTGCAACGATCAACCAGCAGGCCTACCTTAAGCTTAAACTCCACTTTTTTTCGATGTGTCGTATACCGCATTATTCGTATTGCATAACTGATTATGAAGGCCAGAAAAAAGGTAATGTCCTGGAAGTTGACGGAGATAATTAATTTCCTGCGCAGTGGTAGTTAAAAAGCACTTTCAAGTGTAAGGCCGTGATTGCGTCTGAAAAAAATAATGCACCCATCTTTCAAAAAATGTTGAGTAAAATGGAGCACATATTAGAAATAGTCGGTGCAACATTTTAATTATATCGGCCTATATAATTTTTTACATTTAAATGCATGACCACACGGTGTTTCATTAAAAAGGGACCCTTTTTTGTTTTTCTCATAATTCACTCAAATGATGATCAATTTATATAAAATATTTACCAGTTTTAGCAGAAGAAATATTAATTCAAAATATTGCAACAAAATATGGTAGTTGATTAAATATTGTTTGTTAGTCGTGACGTGATGCTGACGTCATAATGTGTCACGGGTACAAGCTTGATAGTCTCAACTGGTGCTGTCAGTTGCTACCCTGCTTCGATGGTGAACTTAATCTGGTTCGCTAATGAAAAATGTTTATTGTGTCAGCACGAAGCAACATTGGGACATGAAATCAAGCGTCTTGCGATCCAAAAACGCAACCATTTTGCAAGCTCGGAGTGTTAGTGCACTGTCTTGCTCGAACATGTGAAATTCCAACTATCCCCGCAGACACGTAAATGCCATCGCTTTGCATGTATTTGTGGCTGCAACTGTAAAACTTTAAAAATTTGTCATCAGCGAACCAAACTTTTTACCATCGGAGCAAGGTAGCGATAGACAGCACCAGTTGAGACTATCGAGCTTGTACCCGTGACACATTATAGTGTCAGCATTAGATCACGACTAGCGAAAAATATTTAAACAACTGCCATATTTTGTTGCAACATTTGGAATTAGTATTTCTTCAGCTACAACTGGTAAAAATTTTGTGTAAATTGATTATCATTCGAGTGAATTATGAAAAAACAAAAAGGGGTCCCTTTTATGAAACACCGTGTATATACCGCAAATTTGTGCTAAATGCTACGGCAATTGTTGTTGTAATATTAGGTTAAAAAAGTGTAACTTGTGGTGACATTAAATAACAATCAATCTGTGTTAAACCATCACAAAGTTTGTATTGTTCACCTGGTTTGATCGAAGGCAGTAGCAGTAGCAGACGTATAACAACACTAGCATTAGCAACAGCAGCAGCAGCAGTTGTCCGTAGCATCATTCTACAGTCATTCACTCAATCAACCTCTGGATCTTTCTTTTTCTCTCTTTCTCTCTCCCCCTCTGTCTTTGACTGTTAACCTGCCGCAATCGTTTCTAAGCCGTCTTAGTCCCTGTCTCTTCTCACTTGTTGCTAGCGGAACAAAGCCGCTGCCGTTACACTGGTAATCGCCGTGTTGTTTGCTGCGGCACTGTTCACCTTTACAAATCGCCATTCGCCATCGCGTAGTTCAACGACAATTCTTTGCATTGCGCCGACTTCAAACTAGAAAGGCGTTGGCCCCCGCAATTAAAAGCTTGGACGATCACCCTCGCAGACGTTTGATTTCTGATTATTTTGCAACCGTACAATTGACTAATTTTTTTCATCTCGGCGTCCGATGCCATCTTCGCGCAAGTCGTCATTTTACCCATTGAAACTGATCAGCAGATAATACTTGGCAAATGTGTCATTGTTTAAGCGACAAAAAGTGCACAGTTTAGCCTCAAAATGTACCAATAATCGTTGTTTAAAGGTAAAAAGGAGAAAAAGTAAGAGAGGAATACGCGGTCGCCTCCCTACATTGATTACTAGAAGTCAGCGCTTGTGTCTTATCGGAGCTATACACGTAGGCTAAAGGTCTATGCGCGTTGCACGTCTACAGGAGTCTGTCGTTGTTCAAATGTACTGAGTCTGCGCCGGCTGTATGCGCACAGCACTGAATGCTACAATGACGCCAACCCAGCGAGCGTCTATGACAATACAAAATGCACTGAAATATTATTGCCCACTGTTACAGTCAATACAGACCAATGATATACAGGACGGTATTGTCTCGTTAGTCGTCTTTGTCATTCCATGAACTACCGCGTCCTAGGAAATATAGATCCATAGCTTTCGTTCGTCAAAGCTTTAATTGCAAGAAATCAGTTACCTTTACTCAACACCTTCCAATATTATGAGGTTCGCTTTGCTTACAGAACCTAAGCTCTTTGTTTTTTATCCATTACTCAGTTGTAGGTACAGGAAACATACTGTATAATATACATGTACAGGAATTCGTTTATCAACTAGAGTTTGTTTCCACTGCTATAACTGAAATGCTTCTACATGTTCTGATTGACATATTGCTGTGAAATTCTCACACGTGCGCTGTTCTGAGTCAGCGTTTGGCCAATCTTCAATCAACTTAGGCCTATGATGTTACTGTTAAGTTTAGCCTACTGTATTTGTGTGTGCATCTTAAGCAAGTTAATTTATAAAGCACTCAATGTCGTCGAGAAGTCCAATGAATGTCAAGTCGCAAGGGTGAGATAACACAAGACCAAAAAAACTAAGTTGGATAAAAGTTTAGTGCTGGCAAGTGGCGACGAAAACAGCATACGGATGCACATTTGCGAGTATCCAAACTGTTGTCTGCTGGGTCAGATTCTTTCGCAATACAAACGCGTGTAACGTGTGATCAAACAACACATTTGGTATATATAGCCTAAACTTCACTCAGTCCGATTTGCTGTAATTTTTTTGTAGAACAAGCTGTGTGTCAAATCGAAAGTTTACAACAAGTGTACAACAACAAGTCGACAAAAATCGAAAGCCTGCACCAAATCCACACATCTTGACGTTATCAGATTATTTTTGTACAAGTCTACAACAAATCCAAATAGTGGAGCTTGGGTTCAACGATAATTAACGCCGATTAATACGTGAACGCTTGAGAGTTGTGTTTTGCTCTGATCTCTGTTACTTTCAGTACAGACCTACATCTATGAGAACAATGAGCTGCTGCTAGCGTCACCATTATGATAGCACTATACGTGGTCGGTGATTAGTGATACTTCGCTTTTGATGATGATCAACTGCATCCCATTCACTCGCACCTGACTTAGTCCGTGTTTAGTTCAATGCGCTCTAGAAAACAGGTTGGTCAGTCGGTTGTCAATAGCCTGAAGATGTTGAAACAAGACTGTATGTACTTAAAGCAAATGTTCTAGGTTTTAAGATTGTGAACACGTGGAATTCTCTGCCTCAGTATGTCGTTCTTGCTTCACGTGTTGACAACTTGACAGTTTAAAAACATTTTGAAACACACTGCTCAAGTCTGAGCAAAAGCTCCAATCGCAAAAACTAGATAGCGACGGTCAGTCTACGGGCCTTTTGGCCTATCTTCGACTGCATTGCTACTAAACAATAGCAAGCTACTAAGTCTCATCAGACAATGCACGTTTTACCGGTATACCACGCCGGTATAGCTATTAACAAAGAACAGTGTTACAGCGGTTGGTGATTTGCTGAGAGAGTGATGACGTCACTGATGACGTCACGTGACGCCGGCAGGTACTTGCTGCTGTGACGATGACGTTGACGTAGTTACACGAATACACGTCATTAAGACAGCCTTCCAGTTTGATTTCCGTCAATAAAGACGAAAACTAAAAAAAGATAATGAACACCGATTGAAACGAAAACGAAAAATTCACACTGTTAAATGCTACAAACGTACCAAAACGACTATTGTTAAGAATGAATAATTTCGACGATGACGCATGTGATACGGTGATAAAGGCCTAATTGTTCGTTAAATCGTTAAATGTGTGCAATAGGCTTACTTTTGTATGCTGACAGTGTCTACGCTGCATTTTGATTTATTTTTGTCCATAGTAACTAAAACTAAAGTAAAACGAAAAATCACAAAAACGAAACGAAAACTGAAACTAAGTAATAAATTAGATCGAAAATCACGCTGCTAAGACACCGGCTGCACCACTAAGTGTGGACGACTAACCGGCGGCGAGTGGACAGCAATTCAGTTAGTATGAGCCATCCATCAGCGATGACTGACGAACGACCACCCAACTTGCCTTGTCTTGCCTCTAGTCACAGATATTACTGACAGTCAACAGTGACACGAGCAACTCTGAAGCTGTTCACATTCACGCACCCGACATAATCGCCAGTGCGCGAGTTCTCTTTTACATTCTATTTAAGATAGTACACACTCTCTTTTAGTCTACTTTTCGACGCTAGCTCAAAGATGTCTCCACTTCTCGTTGCACTAGCACACTGAGCGCCCTCGATGTTATCTACAGCTAACGCGCTATATAAGTTACTTACTGATCACGCCGTCAATTTAGACTATTCACTAGTAAAAAACAAAAGCACGTTTATATTATCAAAACAAGTGCTCGAATTATTGTGAAGAAGTCACATTTTTAGCATTATCATCCTTACTTACTTATTTTTTAGTTACGGTATTCGTTTCAGTTAGTTTGGTTCGTTTATTGATG
>Ga0209454_1003986_pt1 | contig 10841 bp, 7 predicted proteins | sample WorMetHERISLAND1_2_FD_187400 | JGI IMG/M metagenome (GOLD analysis project Ga0209454, IMG submission 187400) | Marine gutless worms symbiont microbial communities from Max Planck institute for Marine Microbiology, Germany - Olavius geniculatus... | ecosystem: Host-associated > Annelida >...
GTTTACAACTGTGTGTAAGGACGATGTGATGATATCAGTCCTCTAAAACAGCAAAAATCATTTGGGTAACCTTAGATGGGGCTATGCATATGGCGTCCTTACAAGCTTTAAGCATCGAGAGAAAAATAAGAAGATAAAGATTGTTTTCATGTAATACTGTTACAGAGAAGACGTACGGACGGCCAACATTATCGCGATTGATGCGAAGGGTGCCGACTGCCTCGTACTAGAACGAGAGTAAGTCATTGTCTTTAGATTACATTCACTTGTGCTCTATACGAATGAAGAAATGAATTCTTTCATTACATTTGCCAAAGAAATTATGTTTTTTTTTCAGAATTTAGACATCCGACGTTTTTCCATTTTTTAGGCATACTGAAAATTGACACATCTGCAAACTTTTAAACTAGTGTTGTTTCTTATGTGGGTCTTTCTAGTTATCGAGTTCACGGTTATAAGAGATAAGCTTGTATGCGACAGACACACAGGCGTACGCACTAAAACGTAATCCACGTATTTGAACAGCCGCATAAAATAAGCATGCACTGCAGAGAATGCAAATCGACAATAAAATCATATTAACATAGTTGCCACGGATAATAAATTTGCTAAGAGTTTTCGTTTCGAAATGCGCGAACAATGGGCCTATACTGAACGGCGGTCGATTGCTCGGGTTGACATGGCTATTGCATTAGTGATCTGCATTGCACGTGACGTAGCTTTTTATCGACTGCTACCGCGACAATTTCATGTAACTTTTTGTGTCGCGTGACGAAAGGAAAATTTCATCGATCGGTTCGCATATCTGACAGAAATACAGCGAGATGCAGCTACGATGTGCGAAAAGACGGCGATACATTTCTCTACGTTTGCTGAAAAACTGACAAATGGCCAAAAGATAGTTTAGTCTGTCTCATAGAACCACGTCGAAAAAAATATGTAATAAGTTGCATATGTTGGAACAGTGCCGACATATTGTGCGGCCGTCCCCTGAACTTTTATCATTTGAGCTAAATATTGGCAGACCGGTTACCGCTGTCCTAAAGAACGTTTACGTCAAGTTTAGTTTTTTTTTACTTTTTTGAGTAGTTAGGAGCCCGAACTAAAGAGGCTGACAGACGGACAGACTAACGGACGTACGTCTGAAATGCAGCCTATCAAAAGGGTACATGAAAACTTTGAAAAACTACGCAAAAGAGGCCGATAAACTTGACTCGGCGGGCTTTTCTTTACTTACTTAAAATTTTGTAGGCATTTTGAATGGTCTGCAATAGTGTAAAAAATCCCGCAAAAAACTTTTCAGACGAAGCCAGGCAAAGTGACATTTTTACGTCCACCGCTTTAACCCTAGCTGTTGCCGTATACCAACCAATCATTTCATGGGATCAAAACGACTGAATTTTGCAATACAAAGTTTTACGTTCAGAAATACTTCTGTAGTCTACTAGCGCATGGCAGAAACACATCCTGGAAATCGACCTCGAAGTCATTCGTTTCAGTTTTTGGGAACCTTGTAAACAAAAAAAACGAATCAGGGATGAGTTTTTTTCGAGTTAACGTAACCTATTTTGTCGACAGAAGTCACGCCGGCCAGCTAGAAATCTGTCATTGACTCTAAATGATCACGCACGCTCGCTCGCGAGTTCGTCTTTCTCATGACTCTCGGCGCTGGAGATGCTTCGATGGAAAATTCGTTTTTTGTCCAGCCGTCATAATAGACAACATCAAGGGTTTTGCTTGTCTGTGTGTCCGTTTCGTCTGTCCCGTGCGGGCTTTTAACTCGAACAGAAAATGCGCACAGAAACAAAAATTGCTGTGGACGTTCGCGGTGTTGAAATAACCGGCGTGCCGATTGTTGGGGTCAAAGGACACGATTAATGATAGGGTTGAGGTTTTTGTGCAGATGTAGGCGGACGACCGCATAATCTGTCAGCCAAGGCTAACACATTTTTTTTAGTTTTTCGCGCGATGCACATAGTACAAAGTGCGCTTTTGCTACCGTAAGTTATCTGCCCGTCCGTCCGTCTGTCCTTCTGTGACGTTGATGTGTCGTAGATATATTCCAACTTGAAGTTATTTAATAAGTAATTGCATAAATTATAGTAGCTTGCGGTTTTTGCTTTTCGGACACCAGCAGGAAAATAACACTAAAATTTAGATTGTAACAAGCCCGCTTAAGTTATAAATATCTTGCATAGCTTAATCTGTTTCCTATAACTTTTGTCATAAACGTTTGCACTTAAATAGCACGTTTACGCAAGTAACGTGATACGTGATCGTAATCTGGCTGTGCCTTAATCCGGATCACTGTTTGAGTAATCGAAATAATCCGTGACAGGTATCGATTCGAATTGCTGCAAACTGCACATCACTACTGGAGTGTCCGGGGCGTAGGTACAGGTCTCCTAGCCGTGTGTGTATCTGCGCTAATTGATTTATGGGGTGTTTACACGATCCAGCAAACATCCAGCAAACTTCCAGCAAATGTATTCAGAATACACGTGCTAATGCTGGACGTTTGCTGGATCGTGTAAACACTCTATTAGTTACAGCATCATGCAGCAGCTCGCGACTCGCCAGCAGCCAGCCATGCAGCCTCGCAATTCTCTCTGCGATAGCAAAAAATCATCAGACAAAATTAAAAATTTTTTTTTTCTGTTGATACAATGCAATTGATATAGACTAACGATTGAAACTTTAAATTTTACTTTTTCAAGTGAAAACATGTAGTCGTTTCCCGGATTTTTACGAAAAAGACTTAAATTTTGCGGCAGCTTGTTGCCAGGATCACTGATCACACGCTGCATCCAGTTTCTGTATCGTTCCGTGTGACGTGGACTAGTTTTAAGTCATCTGTAAACAAAAACAGCAATAGAATTTGACAAAAGAATGACAACTACACCCTAAATTCTTAAGTTAACAAGAAGCTGAGATGTTGCTAAGAAAAGCCGACCGTATACGCCGGTGTCCGAAGACCAGCAAATGTGAATGAGGGGTCAGTTCAGTACCCCTGTTTGCAGGGAAGGGGATGGTCGGCAGTGGAGGCATTAGATCTGCAAATATCTTTAAACTATTAATATATTTGCGCTGATACAGTTTGGCCGTAATGCGCCATGCACATTTTGAAGGCCAGGACCTCTATTTTTTGGAGAACTGCAGTTGTCTCTAGTAGGTCGGCGATGGTACGCTTGGATAGGGAATTGATAAGTTTCTATAGGCTGTCAATCGTAACCATGCCGCTAACTGTTTGGACAGTCTTCCCGTAAGACGTACCGTTTAGCCACAATACAACCGTGACAGGCAACAGCCAGACAGAAGTCTATGCTCGACTTTAACGGTCGGCCAGAGATTCTGATTTACCATGTCTGTTGTAGAATGTTTAAGCAGTTGGTCAGCAAGTTGGATTATGTGCGTCGCGTGTACGGCGATGAACCTTCGGTCTCGCAGTGAGTATTTTACAGAACAACCACGAATTAACTGTTTGCCTTATTATCATCTTACCAATAATTAAAACTTTGAAATATATATACACTACGTCCGGAAAAAAGTAACCTCTAAAACATCGTACAATAAAAATTTGAAATCTGAATAAATCTGAATAAAATTTGGTACACTTAATCTCCAATAAACTATTGAAGCAAAAACCAAATTTCGTTGAAAAGTATTGTTTCCTAGAGGAGTTATACTTGTTGAATACAGTGATGTTAATCCTTGGCTTTGGCCTTGGCCTTACGGCCAAATTTTGTGGCCTTGGCCTTGCAATAGACCGGCCTTGGCCTTAGAGATTTGGCCTTGGCCATAAAATCAAGGCCACCGCCAAAGTCTCATGGGATTACAAAATTCACCATCGTGAATCATCATTTGACACTTTGCTTGAATCACTGGTCTACCTCAAATGCACAAATGCTACCTCACAGTAGCACTGTGAATTAGGGATAAAGACCCCCAGTGCTTCCAGCACTGTATAACTTTCTGTAACGGACTGTCGAACTGGTGGAACTATTTTAACTAGCTTATGTTGCAGTACTGTGAAACGTGCTTTTTGGTTCATTTTTAAATGGAATTTATATCTGATAAAACTGTTTTTTGATACTTCATCTTTTGCATGAAATTTGTAGCTAACAAAATGTTTTCGGACTTTCAGTGACTGGGTAATTATAATAACTTTCGAACTAGTGGCACTGTTTTGACTGTTAGTAACTGGATAGTTCTACTTATTTTTGCATATTATGTTATCAGTGATGAGTGTTGCAGCTGATGCTATTAAATTCTATAAGTTGTATATGTAAGAATACTTGGAAAACAGGATTTCATTACTTTATCTTTCATCGTAAGCCTTTGCATTATGGAATGGTTTTAGCCTTGGGACCATGGCCTTGGCCTTGGCCTTAATATTTTTATATTAAAATTTTTCATTAATAATATCTTATTTATTTGCAATTAGAATGCCAAATTTCGGTTAAATCTGTCGAAACAAACAATAATTACAGCAGTTTTGTGAGGATACACCACAACACTTCATGCAGTTTCAAGTTTTTGTGTTTGACGTCATCCACAGAAACCTGAAACGGAAGTGCTTGGGGTAACCTTACAAAAGCTGCTGTAACTACTGTTTGCGTAGGCAGAAATTTTGCATGTTGATTGTGAATAAATGATGCATTGTTGGTATCAATTTTTTTTAGAATAAAATGCTGTTTGTCAAAATTACATAAATGTACATTAGAAGAAAGGTTTACTTATGTAGCGCCATATTGGCGACGAAGATATTTGGTTAGCGATATTCAACAATTAATAACTCCGTTGATAAATAATATTTTTCAACCAAATCTGGTCATCTCTTTACCAATTTATTGGGGTTTAAGTGTGCGAAATGTTATATTTTTTTTCAGATTTGACATTTCTGTTGTTCGATGTCTAGCGGGTTAATTTTTTACCGGACACAGTGCATTATGTCTGTTGGCTTCTAATCAACTTTGACGCCGAATAGGCTTAGCTTGTTAGAAACATTCACCGCATCTTCGCTATATAAATTTATCGCTGTACTATTGTATTGTATTGTACTGTATTGTATTGTAGGTCTCGTCATTGTTGTAAACAAGGTTTTAGTAAGTTTAACAAATAAACAGCAGATGTCGAGAATTGACAACGGTTAGTTAAAAACAGGCAAACCAAAAAAAACAAAATATCTGTTCAAGGTTCAAACGTTTACATTTAAACTTGGTAAAAGTGCAAGTTATGCTGTATTAAGGTTAATTTCGTAATTTGAATATTCGCTTTAATTGACTAGCTGTCGTTTTTTGTCAATAAAAGTCATAATTACAGACTTATTTTTTGATTTCAGGAACGACGTGGGACTACACGCTGCTGTCGTTTTGGCAAATGAAGATATATATAAAAAGTAAAAAAAATAAACCACTTGCAAGATGTTGTGCAATTTTTTAGTGTCAGTTGGGTTCATACAGCAGTAAGTTTGTTGCACAATAAACAAAATAAATATTAAAAATATCAAAATGCTTATCTCCACATCAACTTCGATGAAATCACTTAACAATAGACGTTGTTTACGTTTTGATGTGCAGTGAAGGCTGTCGTGAATATGTTATTTTTATTACTTCGATTATTTTGTATGCTTTGTTGTGCAATAAAGGACTGACGTTCCAGAAAATCTACGAAAGGCCGAATTGAAAGACATCAGAGCCATAGCGACGATTGGCGTCGGCGGCTTCGGCAGAGTGGAGCTGGTAGGCAATAGTAGGAATATGCCTTGTTCACATTGTTCTGTTTACATTCGCGCAGTGCTGACCTCTAGAGAATTGAAGTTAGTTGTTGCAATGTCAGCTAAAAAATAACATAATAGTTATCAGTTCATGATAGCATTAGTTGAACATGATGTTGAGCGTCGAGTCCTTCCCAAGCCACAAGGCTGTCGGCGCTGATCTCCGTTTTCTTAGCCCTCAGCCAGACGCCAGTTTACATTTCCAGACCACGGATACGGCGCCAGCGCATCGCTGTTTACGTTTCAGCTTTCGCCGGGTAATCACCGCGCCTACCTACGGAGGAATGGCCAGACTGAGTTGACTTGTGTGGCTAATTGCTGCATCGAGATGGTTTACCCATTTAACTACTCGCCGAGCCCGACGTACAGTAACTTTGTATACATGATACATGCTCTTAAGCCTTTATTATTTGGAGACTTTTTGCATCGTCATTTGGATGCCGGTCGCTGGTTATTTTGCGCAAGATCAGGTACGCGTGGGCACAGACAGTTTGCGGACGTACGCGATGAAAAAGATGAAAAAGGCGCACATCGTTAAGACTCGTCAGCAGGAACACATCATGAACGAGAAAACCATCATGCTCGACTGTCAGTCGGACTTTATCGCCAGGTTTGCCGCTCGTTCTAACCGCTGTATTATAACCGCCAGTCGTAACTTGTAAGTGCGCAGGATGTGTCCGCCCTTTTGTGTTACTCCTGGTGTCTTTTTTTGAACGCAGATCGACTTCAAGAGCTCTCTGCTCATGCCGCGAAACTTCGCCACATGATCTGAGATAAGTGAAACTTAAGAAAACTAAGTTTTAAAATTTAGTTTTTTCCCTGATTTTTGGTGAGGGACAAAAACGTCTATTATTCAGCTTGATTTCAGTCAACTTTGGACTTTGATCGCGAATATCTCCGGGGTAGAACAAAAGAGCGACACTCGTTCACTCCTGGAGGTCATCGTAGTAGTGACCGCCCTGCGTCCCATGTGTGACGACATAATTTATAGAACTGTTATATGCACAATACGGCAAAAAATCGGACCAGAGAAGACCCAGGCGGTTACTACGCTGTGCAATGCACCTTTTAGTTTATGTTTTCAATTTCCGTGTCTCGGCCAGAAAATTGGTAGGTATCGGCGGACGCGTCATTGTTTTGGATTGTTCGTCAGCGCGTGCGTGTGTCCCATAAAGTTTGTTAACGCGATATCTTGTATTGGAACTCATAAATTAGAGTGACTTTTACCAAACGTCATCGTTCGATGAGTTAGTCACGTTAACAAGGTCGTGGGGTCAAAGTCAAGGTGAGAGCAAAGTCAACTGCGTTTGAATGAATTACTACGACGAGCGGAGGCATCCATGCCGTCGAGGCATGGGCCTCAAAATGTCAAGTTTTTCGGTTATATCAGGTTCGTTGCGGTTTGCAAACTGGTACCAGTGGGAAACCTTTAGAAAAATATTTGGGCAAAATCAATGGGGGCTAAATAGCGAACTTATGTGGACAGTTTTGCCAATATTGGTGATGATGCTGATGCTGAGAATGACGACAGTGATAACGATATGGCAAGAATAAAGTTTGTCTATAAGATGCCAGAAACAATATGGCCGTAAATTACAAGTGTAAGCCTAATGATCAATAAATCAATGCAGCCGGGGAATAAAAATAAACGTTGAAAACGTTGAATAAACGTTGAAAATGCGTCGACTCTTCTTCTGAAAGCAGTAAAAATTAACCGTATATACTGAATATACTGTGTAGAATGTACAAGACGTTCAAGGACAAGAAATACCTGTACATGATTCTTGAGGCATGTCTTGGCGGCGAATTGTGGACGATTCTGCGAGATCGGTATTTTTAGTTCATCCTGATCTTGTTCTGCTTCCTGTTTGTTTGCTTGGACATTTTTTACTCTGCTGTCAATGACTGAAGCATGAAGTTGACTAACTGTTTTATTTTATTTTAGATTCGTTATGTAAACCTTGCCATCTAAAATATACATGATTGATTGATTGATTGATTGATTGTAATTATTGATGCGTTGATTTTTTCTTTATTTATTCATTTATTTAAAAGCCAACACTGACGTTTCGTACTGTGAACACGAACACTTTACAAAGTCGGTTCGTTAAAATGTACTTTATGTTTTAGTTATAATTTACTAATCCTGTCAATCGTCTACAGTCTACACACGTATATGTTAAGGGGTTAGGTCTGCGTTTTGGGTTTGTCCATGTCTGTCCAAGATAACTGAACGGATAGGTATAGCTATAATTCATTGAGGGGTTGCGCATAGCCGATGTTTAGATTCTGTGGGCGATCCAGAAGTTTTTGATGTTTTCGAGTTATTATAAAAGATTCATTACCATTACAAGATACTGAAAACATTTTGCAGTGTATCGCAAAAAATTAAGAACGCATTTTGATGTGAATTTTACGGCGATCCGGATCCAGAAATTTTTGGGCACATTTTGGATGAACTTTTCAAACAGCTAAGGCAAGGCCTAAGAAATTACATGTATAAAATTTTATATTATATTTGCCAGGTGGCAACGGTGTTCTCGGCGGAGATTTAAGATCCCCGATAGCTTTCAGTTGTCATTGTATTTTTGTCATCGATGGAATGCAGGAATATGTTTGACAACACTACGGCGCGGTTCTACACGGCCTGTGCAGTCGAAGCTTTGATCTATCTTCACAACCGAGGCATCGTCTACCGCGACCTCAAGCCAGAAAACATGATCCTTGACTCTGTCGGATATCCTAAATTGGTAGGCTTAAGACTTTTTGTTGTTATAATCAGCATTTTCGTCATCATGTGATTTTATTTCGCCGAATCAGGTACAAATAACGCAAGGGTTAGCAGTGTGTTGCCGAAATAACCAGCCAGAAAGCGCACATACAGGTATTCCTAACTTTCCAACGACAAGAGCCAAATTTAAGTCCATTATCATGCACGCTTTTTTAAAGAATAATGACACATTCGGCACAAAATTGTCCTGACGATGTTACTACAAATGTGCTTGAGTATTTTGTGTGGACGCCATTGTCATTGTGCTGGATTCAAGTGCCCACACAGATGTAAACCCGTACATTTATTTGGTGTCTATTTCAACGATTTCACTAACTTAGTGACGACTTAGCTAGTGTTACAAGCGTCGTGCCATAGTGCATCGCGTTCTATGGACTTAGGCCTACTTTCTCTCGCAAATATCTAAGCTCGACATTGTGTTTGAAATGATGTGCCAGTGTTGTCACCATTAGAACAATACTGTCACTTATGAGTCGCTGATTCGTTTGCGACATATGCATTTATATGAAAAATAGACGTGTTCAGATTTATGATTAATGCGTCATTCAATTGATTAACTGTTCGATTGACTGATTGGTGGTCTATTTTACTTTTTTGTGACCTGGGAAATCCCGAGGTCATAGAGTGCAAAGTGTTCGAAAATGCAGTACGCTGCTGCTGCTGATTTCGACAGCGACACACTGGTCGCTTGTGGCTCGGATGCAGGTTGATTTCGGGTTCGCCAAGCGGATTGGACACGGTCGCAAGACATGGACGTTCTGTGGCACGCCTGAGTATGTTGCTCCGGAAATCATTCTCAACAAAGGACACGACTTCTCCGCAGACCTCTGGTCACTCGGCATTCTTACGTACGAGTTTCTTGCTAGCAGGTGAGTTTGCTTACTACTACGTTGTCGTTTATTACTTTCTACTACGACGATTGTTACTAGTAGGCCTACCACGACCACTACGACCGGTAGAATCGCTGGTCACTCGGCATTCTTATGTTTGAGCTTCTCACCGGCAGGTATTAAATATTTCTCTGTAACTCAAACCTCACCTAGTTCGATTTATTGTGGATTTGTAAGTACGCAAGTAAGTAAGTAAGTAAGAAGACCTGAAATGTGCCGATATAACAGTTAGGGGTCGCAATCCACCGCTATGTCGAAACCCGAACAAAAATGTTTTAGCAGTTGCTTTCTGAAACTTGTTTATTATTTTCATTCAATGTCCGTGCGTTTATCTCAGATGATCTGTTGTTGTACGTCTGTGTGTGTGTTAGTCCACCGTTCTCAGGCAGTGATCCAATGCAAACCTACACGTTGATAGTTCGTGGAATCGATGCCATTGAGTTCCCGCGTAAAATCACGCGAAACGCCCAGCAAATGATCAAGAAACTTTGCAGGTATATTGCCCGCTTGGCTACAAATCACGTAATGTACGCACATTGTCGTTTTGCCGCATAACGTCTTATGTTTTTTTGTTGGATTCCACAAACAACCCAAGAAAATAACTATTACGTCAGACAACTGAATAGTGTCATCATCAATGAACACTGGCAAAGAACTTGAAATAGAAATTACCACCGTGATTTAAGTATTTTGTCATTTTAACTAATAAAAATTCTAGTCTGCTAAAGGGTCGGAGCTCCACATTTTTCTGCTTTTGACTGTTTTGGACTTCACATTATAATAGGACTCCGCGTTCATATTATATATATGTCATTATCGTTATCATTAAATTTGCCAAAGTATGCAATGCATTTTCAAAATGCACAATGAAGAAGTAACACCACCGGAGCAACCAAATTGTTAGAAACTGTTCTTAGAGTTACCCAAAATAATAAAACAAAAAATAACTTACAAGGACATTAAGCACTGGACGGCGCAGAACCAGAGAAAAATCATTGCTCGAGAGAAAGGAGACTGATGAGTTTTACTTTCAAGAAACATTTGATTGTACTGTATATATGCTGTGTAATTGCCGGTGGTATAGAGAGAATCCTACGGATCGGCTGGGCTACGGAATCGACAGGTTGCAAGCAGTACAAAAGCACAAATGGTTTGACGGTTTCAATTGGCAAGGCTTACGCAACCGCTCTCTAACACCGCCCATCATTCCCAAGGTCTGCCGCACGAAAATAGCATTCCTAACATAAGTAAATGAGTTCATTAGTAAGTAAGTAGGCAAGTAACATGTACATGTTGTGTTTCATAAATCTAATAAAACGATCAATTAATCGTTAATTTTGACTAAAAAACTAAAAAGTGATAATTGTCCAAGAAAATGCATAAG
>Ga0209454_1003988_pt1 | contig 10840 bp, 6 predicted proteins | sample WorMetHERISLAND1_2_FD_187400 | JGI IMG/M metagenome (GOLD analysis project Ga0209454, IMG submission 187400) | Marine gutless worms symbiont microbial communities from Max Planck institute for Marine Microbiology, Germany - Olavius geniculatus... | ecosystem: Host-associated > Annelida >...
ATTTATTTATTTGCTGAACAGCAAAACAAGTGTGACAAAATTACCTCAATCATTTGTTGATGATTAGACAAGAGGTGATTAAATCTAGATTCAAGCAAATCATATTTTTTCCTTTGCATTGTAAGATCATCATGCGCTTGCTTGCAATCTGCTACTAATGTTGCATTGTGTTTCTCAGACCAATCCACAGTCTGCGACGCTTCGTCAACACGCTGCTTCAACATCATTATTAACTGTGACTGCTCATCAATACGTGACTGAAGCATAGCATTTTCAGAACGTTCAATTTCAGACAATCCACTCTGGTTTAAAACAGACCCTGTACTTGTCGAGTCATCATCTAAAATGTCCTATAAATGACTGAGATGCACACAATAAGTAACATACTCTCAAACTACTAAAAGTATACTGAAACATAAACCTAAGCAATATATTCGGCTAAGCAAAAAAATGAATATGACGATAATTATAGAAAAAAATCTCTAAGCTTAAATAAATGTCATGTTATGTTATTATTAGTGCGTCCTCCAGAGTGCGAATAAGGCCAATACTAACCTCCGCCTATTCGCACTCCACACAGAGTATGACTGATTACCACAATAAACCATAATGACGAACAAGACAATGTCAAAGACAAAGGTACGGCGAAGACAGCCTATAAGACAAACAGACAAAAATGTCAAAGGCAAAGATCAGTGATTGTATGGCAAAAACGAACAGACAGAAATGTTGACAATGTGGCTAAGTCAAATGAGACGGAAAGGTGATGGGAAAACAAACGGACAACGAAGGCAACAGCAAAAACAGGAGACATCTCTTCTCTTTGGCGTCACTACAGTCACCGTGCATCTTCTACACCATCTTGTCCAAAATTTTCTCTGTTGTCTTCACTGTTCGTCTAAAATGGTAATTTGTCATACCTCTCGGTGTGAACTGCCATAAGAGATAGTGCATATGCGGCAACAACGGCTGACGGCAGCCCGCAGTCAACTTGGTTCGGAAAGTGCACTTTAGTAATAAATTATTCAAAACAGCACAGCCCTAATGTGGCGAACTACTTTAGTGCACACGAGATATCATTGCCCTTCGCTACAGTGAATGATGGCGGATTTTAACAATTTACGATCTAAAACTTCACTCGTCTAATCGTTGTATGACAAATTCGATTGAAAAACGAGCGGAATATGTTTCTTGCAGGTTTGTTCATCACAGAGCTCCGTATTCTGTCAGTTATTTAGCGTACGCAATCACTAGAAAAGCTGATCGCAAACTACCCACAGTAATGAATAGTTCCCGTCATCTTCACTCGTCCCCACATTTCTTTCTGCAATACAGTTGGCGAAGTTACCTTAAATTCCATTATCGTCAATCGCATTATATGTTTACCAACAAAATTTTTGTTTGTAAACAATCGGACTAAGTTACCATAGAATATATAATATCAGAAATTTAATTATTGTAGTCGGTGTCGCAATAAAATTATTTGCATACAAAGTTGTATGCTAGTGACTAGTGATTGCAATCCCAGGATTGAATTTTCAATCCCTGGATCCGGGATTGAGAAATTTGTAATCCCGGGATCCCGTTTCGGGATTAGGCTTACGGATTGGTCGGCATTTTGATATCCTTAATTGACTACTTTCATGAATATGATGTGGTATAGCCCCCCCCCGGAAGGTATATTATCCGAACTGCAGGGAGTGACCATGACTGTCAAAATACGAATTACAGTGCATAAGAAAGAAGGGGACTCTACCGCACATAATATTTTATTTACCAGAAGACTAAAATTTCTATTTCTATAATTTAACACGCGAAAAAAATTACAATCTTAACTAATGTTTGTAATCCCCAAATCCCGGCCGGAATCCCGGGATTCGGGATCCCGGGATTGCAATCCTTACCAGTGACTACTGTAATAATTATCAGTAATTATCAGACAGCTTTACGTTAAATCACGTTGAATGTAGTACTTGCATATCGCTTTGTTATTTGTCACTTCATGATGCTGTATGAAAAATTCCTTAGCAATTTTTGAGCCTACTTGTAGGCCGTTCGTCCTTGACCTTCCGTCAGCTCTCAGCGGAGTGGGTGTGGCCCGTGTCGGGAAGGAGAAAGGTTTGGGGAAGATGCCGTACTGTTGTGGGCGACGTGAGACTATAGCATTGCGATGGTTACCGGTAGACGGTTGTTGAAAGCAGCAAGGGTAAAATAGTTAATCGTGCATCATTTACTCAGTTATTTGAATGTTCATTTTTGCAAGCGGTAGGTTACTGTTGTTGCGACCCTCGGAATATGCCGCATGCGGCTAGTGGTGATGACTCGATATCAGGATTTAAATTTCGATAATCTATCGATACGATATTTTACAAAAAATGCGGTATTGATATCGATATAGATATTTTTGAATGATAAGTATGTAAATCTTATACAAGCACGTGAACAAGAGTACAAGACGTGAACATTGAGCAAAGCAGTATGCTTTACACATGTACTAATTGTGTCAGTGAACTTGGTAAAAATGCATATTACAGCCGCCACCCCAGATTTTATTCAGAAGTGACTGAAATAGGTAGAATTAGTGTTGTTATACAGGTTTCAGACTAATTTAATTATTTTTAAAATATCGTGATAGATCGAAAATTTTGATATTTTTTCAATGATACGATACAATACGATATGTCAATATCAAAAACGATATATCGATATTTTCAGTATATTGAGTCATCGCTAGTGGCCAGTCCCTGCAGCCGACCTGTCATTTGCTCTGAACAGTACTAAGTAGACTGTTCTGCAGTGAAGCCAATTGTTTTAAAGTTCCACACAGTGAACTAAATTGTATACATAACCTGCCAAATGGCACAGTTCTAATATTTTCGGCAGCGTATTGACACCCGGTATCAATTGTAGGTGAAACTCATTCAGCTGGCGCAGTCTGCAGCTCTCAGCTGAATTATTTAAAACGAAACACGCCAGCACATTGTGCCGCATACATATGCACGAACAGATATATTACCTGGGTTTTCTGTGAAGTTTTTGTTGTCAGAAATTTTTGCTTTTTATTAGTATGGATCGTTTGTTCACACATACACATACACAGTTTTCGTCTGCTGATGTGTCTTCACCTCCAGGGTGGCGTTTTTCAGCACTCTCCGATTTGCATCGATTGTGCGCTAGCATATGCAGGTCATGTATTGAATAGAACATAGAATGACGTAGGTTACAGTAGAAATATTTCTGCCACTTGACTGTTGCTCATGTTTGATGATGTTTCCCATAAAAATTGCCAGACATACAACACTTTACCTTAGTTATCAGCCAGCCATTTAGCATTTAGCTATAGCAACGAGCTGCCATAGCAAAGGTCCACCATAGTGAAGGTCTGAGATAGGTTTGTGGTTGCGGTTAGATGTTTTTGGTGCCACTGGTGGTAGTAGTGGTGAGGGTGGTGTGGTGGTGTTGCGGACCTTCGCTATGGTGGACCTTTGCTATAGCGGGCTCAAATCAGCCCATCACCTTGTCAGCTGAAGTTACGAACAACAGTTACTGATGCATCATCTGGCCTGTCAGCTAGCTATGGCACAACTACATGGTGTTGCATCTGAGTATTACAGCTGACACTAGTAGCCAGTCTAATGAGTTGCATTATGGGTCTTGTCCATTAATCTATTCTGTACGGCCAGCTAATTCAAAATCAGAAAGGTGTATGAAAACCAGAAGTGGTCCGAACGTTCCCTAGGACCTGGGCATTCCTTTGACAGGTAGAAGCAGGCAGCTGGATGCAGAATATGCTTCTTGGAAACAGTTGGGGGGGAGTTAAAAAAAACAAAGTGGGGGAATGTTTTGGTGGCAAATTTTTGGCTCAAACCCCATCCAAAAATTAGTAATCTGTTGTTGTGAGATAAATTTTTAAATCCTTAAGTGCATCAAAATGCGCTTGTGGCTAGGATGGGCTCAGGACTTCACTGCAGGAGCTAACAGCGCTGTCTACAAGGCCGTATTTAAGGGAGGAACCGGGGGAGGTGGCTAATTGGTGCCAATTTTTTTCCAAAATGTTGGGAATTTGTTGCCACAGGATGTGCTTTGAGAGCTGTGGGTGCGAATGCATCAGAATGTGTTTCAGCCAGGACTCCACCCTGGACCCTGCTGGGAGAGCTGACAGCACTTCCCCAGACCTCCCGCTGCCCGGACGTTCGTTGCTCTGTTTGCCTAGGTCGTTTGAGTGAATGCTTTCATGTGAAAATGGCTTTATCGATCAGGTCGAATAAGTTGAACGGAATATAGTAGCACAAATTAGTCAGATTACTTGCCAAATTCTCGTGCATTTTAATTGCAATTTTTATTCAACAGTTCAAAGATGTATAACATAAATGCAAACAGTGGAGTGTGGAACTTTTTCTGATGACTGGTAGAAATTCTGTGCAGGCTGGAAACTTCCGCCACAGCCAGTTGCTGTTTCTGCTTGAACTTTATGCTCTGCCATTCGTATGGTTTCACTGCATCTCATAGGTCAAAGGTGTAACCGTCTGTGGCTTCAGTTATCTAGCCATTGTCCCGTATTTTCCATGCATTTTCCAGGGTCATACTGCACGTGTGATGTGCCTCAGTTACGCTACCATTATTGTTACTGCCGTCTCAGCTTGTTGGCCTATGGCCTCGTGCTCGTAGTTCAGACCATTTAACAATAACTGAGGGCAGTCGTATGCCAGGCCACATTTTGAAACGCTTTCTAAAGGCTACTAGTGTGTGCTGTAACAACCACGGAGCTGTAACCAAGGTAAAGTTTATTTGTATTTAAATGCATAATTTGATAGGTGAAGTGTTGTGTGACTATGCCTTTTCTGTCTGCGTGCTGACTGACCGTGTCAATGCTGCTGCGGCTACTCCACGGCATTGAACATCATCACCTGGTGTTTCCTTCCCACATTACGGTGCATCCTGTACAGCCTAAACCCTATAATTAGGTATAGACTTAATTGATTATGATGCAGGATTCATTAAGTATGCATTGTGCCAGGTTGTGAAAAATTAGAGTTTATTCCAGTGTTCTATTTGATTGAAATATTTGGCCCATCTGCCATAAAATAACTGAACTGTGTATTCATATTCAGCTGAATAGTGTGGAAAAGTCACGCTGAATGTGAGTAATAGGACGCTTGGTGCATGTGGAAGCTCTAATGAGTGTCGCAGATGAGTGAATGTGTGTGCCAGTTGATTACCTATAAGTGGCTTGGGTCTAGCTTCATCATAAGCTTGGAAAATACACTGCCTGTACTGCTAGCCCAGTCGTCAGAAATTACCAGCAATAACAGGGCTGGTAATACAATGGTACGGATGCAGAGGCGTAACAGCGGGCAATGTAGTTGCTATTCGGGCACTGTCAGTAAGGCCCGAACTCCATTTACTTCAATTTGTGTGCAACGTGCCAGTAGCAACTAGCCAGTAGACAAGGGGACCCTGAGGACCCGTCCTCAATCTTTCAGACAAGACGAGCCCGCGTTTAAACTGCACTAAATTTAGTTAGTTGATTTAGTTAGTTAGTTGGAAAATAATCAAAATTGTTGCCACTAGATCTTATATTTTAAAGATATAATGCACCAAATTCGATTTTGGCTAGGGCTCCCCAGAGCCTTAGCTGGATTTTAGGGTCCTACTTCTGAGGGAAGGGAAGGGCTGGAGGAGGAAAGGGGAAGGCAGAGGAAACGTGAAGGGAAGAGAGAGGAGGAGAAGGAAGGGGAAGGGAAGTGCAAGGGGTCGAGCCCCCTCTTCTTAATGCACATTTCTGGCGACGCCGCTGCAACATTCTGTATGTGCAGCCAGTTTGTAATAGATCACAAATTTACAATATCTTGCCATTGTTGTACAGCCCAATAAATGCCCCACAAATCGTCGTAGTGGAGTTTGGGTCGTCTTAAATGAATGAAGCCAGAAGTCCACTACTTTAGTTATAGTGGATTTGTTGTTGTGCAACAAATCGAAGTAAGTGGAGTTAGGACGGCGTCAGACAGTGAGCGGTGCACGTATGACAGACGGTCAGTTGCGTGCAGATTCCACGCACATCACGCGTGGCGCCACCTGGCCGCCACGTTCAGTAGACAACAGACAATCTGCCACACTCATGTTAATATTTCACTTCACACTGTGTATAGCACTCAGCTTAGTCTGTCTCTCTAGAAGAGCTTAGCAAGTTAGCATGTCTTCTCGATATATTTTCACCGTTGATCACAATGGGGATCATTTTATCCGCCGAAGGAAAAAGGTTATGTTTTATCCTGTTTGTTTGTCTCTGTCTGTCTGTCTGTCTGTCCACAAGGTCTTTGAAGTTGTGAAGAGATTTTGATGGAATTTTAGAGCGCGATGAATTGGATAATCTGCTAGATTTTGGCGGCTAAATGATTAAAGTTATGCATGGGAACCCATCTCAGAGCTACGGAGCGTCAACTGCCATATGGGATCACACAGGGATATGGGATCACCTGCCACCGGACACAGTACGCCCGCCTTAACCCCAGCCAGGTCCAGGCCGGCCAATACTGGCTTTATCGACTTTAGGTGGAAAGCCGAGTTGATCCGGGTGGTTCTTATAATGAGATGGTGATTTACTTGCCCGCAAGTAGTAACCAAGGTCGGCATAGAGCAACTTGAACTTGATCGAGAACAAGGCGTTTAGCTGTACACTAAGTCGCCACGTTGCCTTGTTCAGGAAACTTTGTTCTACTTTGGGTTTTTGTTTTGCAAGCCTAGACCTACTTCCCCAGAGCCACTTCAGGGTTTTGATAGGGAAGTAAGCTTCGTAATTTTTGGCAGTTTAAAGCCGTGGTCACATCCTAGACAACATTTGCAAAAAATACTACAGTGCAGATGTTTTATGTTTGATTTTATGTGTAACCACGTCAGAAACCTTTGCACATATGTTTTGCACACAGCTTGAAGATTGGAAGTGGTTTCAAAAATTCAAGAAATTTTGCTAAATTTTTAACGTCCGCGGCCTGGCGCCGGGAAATCGACGGCTCTAAAACATTTATGCTAATGTCAGTTTTACGTTTTCAAGCCAACCTACCGTCATGCTAAAACTGTTTTAAAGCAGTTCAAAAAAGGTTTTAGCATAAAATATTTGTGAAAATGTTGTAGACGTGGTTATTAGCCGACCATACTTTGGTAACGGTCGAGCTATTGTCGTGATTGTCGTCCGTCCCTCTGTCTATCCGTTTGTAACGGATGTCTTGTGGCTAACGGGTAGAATAATTAGCCATGGGTGTTAAACTTGGACGTGCAAAATTTCAGCCATCTACTTCAAGCAGAACATTTTCAAATTGGGGGTTGAATGGATGGGGGTAGGAAAAATGTGCGTTTTCCAACGGAAAACTGGCCATATCTCGGAAATGGTGCGAGATAAGGCCTAAGTTGCTATTGATCATTGATAAGAAGTCTCATATTTTTTTTCAAATGACATGAAAATCATTCACCTTGAATGATTTTGAAGGTCAGTACTGCAACAGGAACTTATAGGCTGTAGCGTGTCTTTTTATTGTGAGAAATATTTGCAAAACCTGCTTCCGATATTCTCCTTGTTTAATGTTTATTTACTCTGTAGCTTATATATCACCTGGCAAAATGGCCACGTGCGATGTCTGTTATACTAGCGTTCATTGTAGCTTTCGAAACAGCGTTCCGTTAACATAGCGTGCATGGAACTGCGTCACCTCTGACAAATCGATTTTTCTCTATGACTGGAAGTCGGACGCTGGTCTTCGGACGTAGGCGGTACTGTTGACTTCCTAGCGATAGCTGTGCTTCTTGTAAGTAAATGAGTAAGTAAGTAATTTTTTGCAGTCAACGGTCAAACGCCGTTGACAATAAACAGAAAATACAACACAGGCGTGTTGAAAACTGTTAATACTCTGAAATAATACTTAATAATAAAAAATAACTGAAATAATAAAAAATAATAATAATAATAATACTTTAAAAAAAAAACAGAAACAAAGAGAAAGAAAGGAAAATGGCCTATGTATAAAGCACAAAACATTTGCACAGCAATATTTTGCAAATGGAGTTTGCGTAACGACGGCGGCATAGTGACTAGCGGGACATGGATGGTTGGTTGATCGTATTCTAGCCTCTATGTCTGTTGTGTGCAGATGGTGAAGCGGGTGCTGATAGCGTTTGATTTCGACCACACGCTGATCGACGAGACGATTGACACCTACGTGTTACGCCTACTGCCACCGGACCACACCGACCTACCTCCAGCTGTCAGCAAACTGTACTCAATCCACCACTGGAACGAATACCAGCGCGAAGTCTTCCGATACCTCCACTCATGCCGGGTGACCAGGGACCAGCTGCTGGCGTGTGTGGCCGAGATGCCGATGGTGGAAGGCATGCGCCAGCTGCTTGAGTACTTGACCAAGTACCGGCTGAAGACGGATGGAACAGTGAATGGGCGGGAAACAACTAGTGAGGCTGTGATGAATGGAGTCGCGACGAATGGAGTGATACCCACCCAGCAGCAGCAGCATGCTGTGACGAGTGGTACCACTGGAACTGTGTCAGCGGCAGCAGGTCTGCACGGATCCGCGGTGCATGACGGGAAGAACGCATTGTCGTCGTTAGAGGCGCCGGTTCAGTTCGACGTCATCATTGTCTCCGACGCTAATTCGGTCAGTCTCCGTCATCATTCTGTTACATCTTACTTATTTCGGACCCATATTGAAGATGTCCATTCACTGCACAGTTGTAGCAAACTGATAAAACAGAATAGTTTGGAAAGCATACAAAAAGTTCGGTAGATTTAACTAACATTCTGGATTTGTTGAACGTTTATTTATTTCTGCAGAAACATTGTCACTTACTGACAGACTGTCAGTAGTACTTGCTAGCATGTTATCAAAACTTGGCGCTTTCTTATGGCCAGTTCACACTTACGACGTCGACGCAATTTAACTGTTGAGTCGCGTCGGCGTTGTAGGTGTGAATTGGGCATTAGCTGCTGCAGATACAAATGTTGTGGCAAAAACTATCTAGTATGTATTTCGCCAGCACCTTTGGCAGGTTTTTTGAGCGACAGCATTTGATAGGCTCTTAACTGCTATGCAGTGAACTGTAATGCTTTTTTTCAATTTTAATTATTACTTATAAATATGTATCAGTTATATAGAATTTTTTGTCATCGTTTTTTGATGTGTTGATTGAGTAGATCAAGTTAATCTGATGCTTCTTGGTACCTGGCCTAACTTGAATTATCTGTTGTCACCAAATCTTGTAACACCTTATTCTGGGACAGATGAACTGGTTGGGTTTTGGGTTTAGAAGGTCAAAAGGGTAAAGGTAGGTGTATAGCTCTTAAGGAGCAAATCCCTCACAGAGCTACGGAGCGTCGCTTGTCATATGGGATCACACAGTGTTACCTGCCAACCGACAGAGGTGAATGCGCCCCGCCTTAACCCCAGCCAGATATGCCAGTACTCGATTTACCTACGCCGGAGGGATGGAAGGCTGAGTTGACGGAGGTGACTGGTTACATACCGAGATGGTTTACCTGCCCACAGCAGTCACCCATCACAGTAACCGGGCCTGGCGTACAGTAACTTCGCTGATCCGATCAAATGCATTGCCACTACACCACGCCACTAACCCAGTGTCATAGGTCAAAGGTCAAGGTCACAGCATGACATATACGGTGTCTTAGAGCATCTAGTTCAGTGCTATGCTGTCTCGTTAACGTCAGTGGTGTGTCTGATGTCTGTTAACATGTGTATGAACAGGCAATAATAGAGCACATACTGTATGTGGTCGGCCTGCGGTCGATGTTCAGCAAGGTGTACACAAACCCAGCATCATTTGACAACTCCGGCTGCCTACAGCTGTCTCCATACCATCGTCAGGACTGGTGTACAATGAGTCCGGCCAACATGTGCAAAGGTCACATTCTTGATGAACATTGCCGCAAGTCTAGCATCAAGTACGATGTCGTCGCATTCGTTGGCGACGGCGAAAATGATTTCTGTCCAACGGTGCGACTTCGTGAAACCGATATTGTCTTTCCACGCCGGGGATTTCCCCTCGACAAGCACATCATTGAAGGTCGAGACAAGGTTGCAGCCACTGTGAGGCCATGGGAAACCGGATATGATATTCTGAATGCAGTGAAGGAAGACTTAATGAACGTTAAGGCGTAGGAAATTGTAGGAACTGTAATATCGTAGAATGGTTTTGCAAACTTTTTAGTGAATTTGAAAGTGTAGGAAATGATTAGTTTGTGAGAGCTTGTTGGTTGTTATATGTTGATTATGGTGCTGTTTTTATTCTAGCTGTGATAGTTTGATGTCATCAGTATATAGTTAGCCAGATATCAACCGGTGCCTATTTTAGTGTGAGTAGTTTTTTATGTGTGCTTGTGTGGATGTGTTGTTACATATTCTGTTGTTAGTGTTATATTTTGTTTTAGAGGGTTTTTTATTGGATGGAGATTGCTCATTGCAATTGAAGCTTCACAAACTGCTGTGTGTCTGTGTGATTTTACGTCCAAATATTATTAAATATATAAACTAACTTGTTGTTTCAACACTTTACACTGCTGACTGGCAAATTTGAGTTACTATACATTTCTTATTTTCTCCATTCTACATGTAGTTGCTTACTTTGCATGCAGAATTTGTTTATCTGTAGGTTGCAACTGTTTGCACTATTGTAAATACTGCATGTTTTCTGTTGATGTATAATAATATAACTAGAAAGCAGTCAGAGCCTGCAGGTACCTCCGCCAAGGCAAAGCTATTCGCCAGGTGGCATCACCATATTTGCTTTGCCAGCGGTTTCGCTTATGCCCCTTTAACGC
>Ga0209454_1003989_pt1 | contig 10840 bp, 9 predicted proteins | sample WorMetHERISLAND1_2_FD_187400 | JGI IMG/M metagenome (GOLD analysis project Ga0209454, IMG submission 187400) | Marine gutless worms symbiont microbial communities from Max Planck institute for Marine Microbiology, Germany - Olavius geniculatus... | ecosystem: Host-associated > Annelida >...
AGACAATAGCATTAAACTAACTAAATATAAGAGTTTAAAAAATCTTTTATTTAGTACATTTGGACAAACTAAGTAAACTACATCACTATGACTTATTAATTCGTTTCTGTGGTTTCAAAAGTGCTTCACAAAGTCTTTGACGGGATTTTCAATGCACTTTTTTTTAAAATAAAAAACGTTGAGCAAAATAAAGAAAAACGTTAAAAACGTAAAAAACGTGGAAAAAATAAAAAAAACGTTAAAAACGTGTTTTTACATCTATGGCATAATCCGATTATCACCGTTAATTCGTCGATCGATCGATCGTCGCGTCATAGCTCAGTGTTGACAGTAAGCTCACGCACATTTGGTTATAACTTGGAGAAACAAAACGAGTTAGTTATTCTATGTGGGTGTGGCTGTAAGAACGAGGAAGTGGCATTTTTTTCACTAAAGTGACTTTTTTCACTTACATTGTAAATACTCGGCGTTTTATGTACTTTTATATATTGTTCTATTGTCGCTGTAGCTGAGGCATTGCTGGCAGTATGTTGTCATTACTTTGTTCTAGGCCCACCCGCGGACGCAGATCCGCAGAATTTTGTGCGGACGCGGTCTGACAGCGGATCCAAAATAGACAAAATTTGCGGACGCAGTAAATGTGTTCAGATGAGATCAAGTCATGTTGCAGATATAAAACTTGAGTTGTGCAGCTTACTCCATATGTTGGTGCTGAGAATGAAATAACCATCTGCTTTTGACTAGCTGGCAGAATTTTGCAATGGGGATTTTAGCATTTATCTCTCACACTTTCTCCCCTTCCTGTTTTGTACTCTCCATTTTTCTACTTTTTCTTCCCTCTGCACCTGTTATATTTCTATTCAATTGAGCTGTTGTTTTTTGGAATGCTATAGATTAGTGGCCGAGACAGAGCTTGATTGCCGAAATGCATGTTTGCAATTTTTTGAGATGAAAAAATGCTGAACACAAATGACTGTCTGATAAAAGAAACTGCAGAATCATTATCTGCAGGTTGTTTGGTGTTTTCCAAAATCTTGTTTGTTTGTGTGCGGAAATGTATGTAAAATGGCTGTTTATGTACAGAGGTGATGAACAGTGAGTGATGGCAGAGAATGAGCTAGTACTTGGCATTGATCTGGGCACCACTACAGTGAAGGTGGTTCTTCTGAGAGTCTCTGATGAAGCGGTCATTGGAAGCTGGTCTCGTGAAACTAAAGCCTCAGTTGCAAGTGATGCAGGATCACATGGAAGTGAGCAGGACGTTAGCAGCATTATGTTGGCTGTCGACAACTGCATCAGCGAAATTCCCACCAATCTCACAGCACGAATTACCAAGATTGGAGTTTCCGGGCAGATGCATGGTCTTGTGATGTGGACTAAGCAGTCTTTAAATGTCACTGATCACAATTCCCTGGCTTCATCATCACCGTCAGCTGTGTCCAAAGAACTGACTACCAGCTGTTTTACGAAGCTAAGTAATCTGTACACTTGGCAGGATGGAAGGTGCAGTACAGAGTTTCTGTCGAGCATTCCAACTCCCAAGTCCCACCTGCGGATTGCAACCGGCTTCGGCTGCTGCACTTTGTTCTGGTTGAGTCGTCACGAATCTGGGTGTTTGGAGCGCTACCGCTGTGCTGGGACTGTGCAGGATTTTCTGGTGACCATTCTGTGCAATCATGATGCACCAGTAATGAGCACTCACAACGCTGCCAGCTGGGGATATTTTGACCCCGTCACCATGACCTGGGACACTGACGTGTAAGTTGTGTTTTTCATTCAGCTGTGATTATTTCAGATTGGTCTGATTAACAAAATTGAGACAGACACACACACACATTTCAAACATTTTTTTACTCCTCGCGTGCTACGTTCCTATCGTAACGAAGAGGAGTATATAAGATCAGTGTAATGTTGAGGATCGACTGACCGACCGACGAACGACCGACCTCTGTTCCTGGAAGAGCCTTCCTGGAAGAACTTCAAACGGCCATATCTTCATAATGGTGCTAGATAGACGCATGGTCACTATGGACCACCCATAAAAAGGCAACCCCCGGGAGTCGAATGGTCACGTGACGTCATCAGTCCCGAAAAGGTCAAACTCGTGACCCCATTATCTTTGAGGCGCCATATCTCCATAACGCTGCTAGATAGACGCATGGTCACTATGAACCACCGATAGGAAGTCGACCCCCGGGAGTCGAATGGTCACGTGACCGATGACATCACGTGACCTCAAAAGTCATTATGGACAAGACCATGCGCAGTTGATGCTGTCAGCGAGGTGATGCTGTCAGCACCGCTATTTCTCATTTTTGTTTAAAGAGCTGGCTGTTCTATGGAGTTAATCCAGGTTTGGCTGAGTCAGAAAAGTAAACATTTTGTAATTTGCAATATTACTTATAATGATCACCTATGTTTTTCACATAGGGCCTGTACTGTTTTTTTTAATTCTTACTTTCTTTATGTTTGCGTTATGCTACTGTCTAAATTGTGTACTCTGTCTATGTTTTATGGGCTTTGTGCTTGACTAAAATAGGATATTAGTTGACTAACAAATAGCTACGTCTTTTGACATTCTGTTACTCAGTTGTCAGTGTGAGAGTACAAAAGTACTCAAGTTTCTTTTTTTGCTTATTCTGCTTGTTTGCTACTTTATGGGTAAAGACAGCACTGCAGTCACGCATGGTTGTGAACTTGCTGTTTGTCTGTCAGTTATTATTACTGAAAAATTGTGATTATTTGCAGCGGTTAGTAATGGAAATCTTTTATTTACTACAACATAACGGCTGAAGAAACAGACATTAAAACAGATAATGCAACTGAATTTTAACTAGCAGCAAGTAACACAACAGTTATTGGAATGGGCTAAAATAACAGTGTGTCAGGATGTTTTTTCTTACATTTTAATCATGATGCTACATGTTGTTGACATTGCGTAGGCTGTCAAAGATGAACTTTCCAGTACGTCTGTTGCCATCGGTGATGGAAGCCGGTGCTTGTGCAGGAGTGACAGCACGGTGTTGGCATGGTATTCCAGCTGGTACTCCAGTCACCGCAGCAATGGGTGATCTCCAGTGTTATATGCTCGCAACTCGCCTCACTGACACAGATGCGGGTTTGTGATTTGCGGTTTGGACATCGGTTCTTGGGATTCTGAAGTTATCGGAATCTAAACTGTATGCAGTTCTGCACAGACTGCTGCAAAAAGTTGTTAGATTTAATGTTGATATTGTTCATTTACTGGTAAATTTGGTAATTTTATTTTTCTGAAAAAATTTTTCAGTTATAATTATTAAAAAAATTTGCTATCATATGTTGTATTTTTTTGTCAGCAATATAATTTTATAATGTGCATATTCAATACATTTTTATAAATTAGCTACATGTAATTTTTAATTATAATTTTTGTTTTTGGATTAGTTGAGTTATAATTCTGTTTCAGTTATATTTGTGGTTTGTGTTTTTTTGTGTTTATGTGTTATAATTTTATTTTATGTTATAATTTAGTAGTTCGTATACTTGTTATAATTCCTGTAACTTGTTTTATATACCGGTAGTTTATTGTCACAATTTGCTGACTGAGTTAGTTTAGAATTGTTATTATTTTCCATTGTGTAATATGTGTTCAGTCATAAACGTTGGTACATCATCTCAGTTCACGTTTCTTATGCCAGACGGATTTGTTCCATCGGCCAACAACATAGATAAGTCCTCACCAGTGGAATATGTTCCATTCTTTGCGGGTCGATATTTATCAGAGACAGCAAGTCTCAATGGTGGAAATGTTCTGGCTGCATTTGTCAACATGCTTTGTGATTGGCTGCAAGAATTTGGTTTGTAATCTGTTGTTACACTGCTAAAGATATCGGAATTTTCGGTCGGATCAATCCGGCAATTGGGCAATGTGGGCCCAACGTATTTCATGAATAAAAAACTTCCACATTCATTGTAGTTCTGTTCGATGTGTATAACCTCAAGTTTTTGTTGTTTTTGGTATTTCAAAGTAGAATTTTTCAAGTATGTGCCCAGGACTTCACATATCTGAATCTGGCCCCTGTTAGAATCAATCACTAACAGAGTTTATTGACTATTTTTGCATAAGTCATTGTGAAAGTACTGTGTACGCCATTACAAATTTGAAACATTTAACGTGTGTCATGTGCAATTAGCAGTCATTTGAGAGGCTGCTACATACTTTTGTAGTAAATCAGACAAGTAAGCAAGTTAGCTCAGCTACGTGAAATAACGTATCATTTATTTATCACGTGTCTTCAATCATACACTTATCAGATCTTACCTTGTCAGTTTTTTCCATTTGCAAATCCTGCAGATGGATCGAGTACAAAGTTGCTGTATGCCTATATAAAAGGTTCTTCACAGAAGTACGCCGCAGTCCACTGGTTCCTGTTGCCGATCTGCCCGACCGTCGGACATCACGCTCTGCTGGCGGCACCAATTTCCTGCTGGTGCCATTTGTCAGACTCTCAACTGTCTGTATCTGGAGCAAAGCTAATTTAATGCATAGCTAATTGAATTGTCAATATCTGGAAAAGTAGGCCTAAAGGTCACTTAGTTCTAGACGCTTTCCATAGCATAACCTCCTGGCTTCATCCGTGTTTAGGCCTAAGGCTGAACTGTTTATTATGTATATCTTGAATAGCTCTTATTAAGGCAACTTTGATTGACTGATCTGTGAACGGGACAGAATTGATTGATAGTTGACAGAAGTGTTGTGTTTGCGAAATGTGTTAGGTTGTACACCGACAGGTGAAGAGGTGTGGAGAAAATTGAGTTCTTACGCTGACGTAGAAGAGATGGACGATAATAATAATGACGACTTTAACATGACACATGAAACGGCACATCTTCGAGAACGACACTGTGCTGATCATCACTCGGCAACCAGTACAAAACTTCTTGGCAAGCGACATAATGCTGACGATCAATTTACGGATGCCATGGCACGTGCTAAACGACATCGTGTCCAAGTTGAAGAACAACACAGTGCTGCCGATGATGGTCGTCTTTGCATCGAGACGACACTTCTTGGTGAACGGCACAGTGCCGATCGTCGAGGAGTCAACGTCGTTGGAGCTGTTCCATCCAACACATCCCTGCAGACAGTCTTTCGCTCAATATCAACGGGGATCATCACCAATCTACGGTCGATGTCTCCGCCCACGGAGCAGCTGGTTGGCCTGCGCAGAATCATTGGTAGTGGAGGGGCACTGGTCAGGAATTCCGTCATGTGCAAGGCTGTGACAGACTTGTACAATTTGCCGCTGGTGATAAACAGCCAGTCTGACACTGGCGATTCGGCTGTCGGCGCTGCTATGGCTGCTGGACGATTTCTTTGAATGTTACCCACTCCATCTGTAACCCTATTGCCACTACTATTATCACTACTGCTACTACAGGGTGTGCCAAAAAAATGACCCAACTTGTTTTTGTCAGGAATTCGTCAAATCTGCGCCAAATTTGACAATTTTTGGCACACAAATAGCCAAGACGATAGAATTATGTGAGGACACTCATTGTCCACCTCATGTGATTTATGTCAATGCACTAGCGTGTAAAACGAAGATGCTCCAAATTGATACATTACATGGTGACTATCAGTATCAGATTGCTCACTTTTTATTATCAATTTGACAGAGAGTGCCGTTTGACGTAATAATTTTGTGGTATTAAATATTTTACGCTGAAAAGAGCAGAGAACAAAATAACTGATGAGCTCAAAACGCATTTTATCCATAAATGAGTGCTGTGGATTTTGACCATTTTGATCGTTAATGCCACTGTCAGTCATGGCGTCACGTCTAAGCCATTATGTACACTTTGGGCATAAATTCTGATAACTTGAAAGCAACTTGTTACGCAGATATATAATTATGCAGAATAAATTACATTTTAGTTTATTGTGTTTTTAATTAAGTCGTTAGAACATTTACAGAGACAACAACTCAGCATTATGCAACAATTTGGAGCATCTGCGTTCTACACGGTAGTGCATTGACATAAATCATGTAAAGTAGACAACGAGTCTACCTAAATTGTATCGTCCTGGCTATCTGTATGCCTAAAAGTATCAAATTTGGTGCAAATTTGACAGAGTTCTGACAAAAACAAGTTGGGTCATTTTTTGGCACACCCTGTATAATGCTAGTTTGCTTGGTGACATAACATACGGTGTCAGACTTAGGCCTATAATAATCAAAGGGTCTTGGGTTCGACTCTCGGTCGTGTCGCTATCAAGTGGTTACTACTTGGATGTTGACTGACAGCTAAACCATCTCGGTGTATAACCAACACGAAAGTAAACTCAGCCTTCCGTCTCTCCGGGGTAGGTAAATCGAGTACCGGCCTATGTGGCTGGGGTTAAGGTGGGGTGCGTTCGCTTGCGTCGGGTGGCAGGTGTTAGGTGTGATCTCGTATGGCAGGTGACACTCTGTGATTCTGTGACGGATTTCCCATAAAGAGCTATTCACAACCTTTGACATTCCATTCAACATTCCATTGTTTGAAGTGTTTCCAATTTTACACGGTTTTAAGGCCAACTTAGTGTTTCGCGTTAAGAGATTTGCTGTCTAGCTTACCGGTGTAATGTCACGGTGTTTCATAAAAAGGGATCCCTTTTTGTTTTTTCATAATTTACTCAAATGATGATCGATTTACACAAAAAATTTTACCAGTTGTAGCTGAAAAATACTTATTCAAAATATTGCAACAAAATATGGCAGTTGATTAAATATTCTTTGCTAGTTCTGACGTAATGCTGACGTCAAAATGTATCACTGGTACAAACTGGATAGTCTTAGCTGGAGCTGTCAATTGCTACCCTGCTCCAATGGTAAAAAAAAATCTGCTTCATTCATGACAAATTGTTGAAGTTTTACAGTCACAGTTACAAAAACATGCAAAGCGATGGCATTTACATGTCTGTGGGGATAGTTGGACTTTTACGCGTTCGAGCAAGACAGTGCACTAGCACACCGAGCTTGCAAAATGGTTGCGTTTTTGGATGCAAGACGCCTGATTTCATGTCCGCATGTTGCTTAGTGTTGGCACAATAAACATTTTTTATTAGCGAACCAGAAGAAGGGTAGGTGCCAACAGCGCCTGATTATCTTTTACGGGAGCCGAGTTATACCGCTTTGAAATCTCCATTGGCTGTAATGCAACATTTTGCAACTTTTGAATGGTTGCTATGGCAACAGAGATCGTTATGAGGTACACTTAAATGACACCGTCGGATAGCCCGTGCCCGAAAATAGGGGGTAGGTGCAAACAGCGCGCAATTGTCTTTTACGGGGACCGAGTTATACCACTTTGAAGTTCCCATAGGTCGTAATGCAGTTTTTTTAAAATTTGGGGCATAAAAAGGGCTAAATTTTAAAAATTTTAATCGAAAACATATATGGAATGTGTCCGGCCTCAGGACGCTTTGTTTGAGCCATTAGCGACGTCGGTCGGTCCAACGGGCTGGTCTGTAGCCGTGCGCAAGAGAAAGAAAGAAAAAAATAGACGCCTAACGGCGAAATTCGCGCATGTGCAGCCACGCCCCCTTTGAACCGATTGTAACCAAATTTTGCGTGTGGGGTCGGGTGTGCGATGTGATCACTGATGCCAAGTTTTATGAAAATCGCTTTAGGGGTTTTGGACTTACAGGACCCCCCCAACGCCATTTCCTATACTTAACGTTTATCGCCCTTACAACAGTGTCAGCACTACCGTGCTGCACTGTGATAGCGTGCGTGTAACTGTGTCAACTATGACAAATCGTTTTCTCTTCGTGACTGGAAGTCGGACGCTGGGCTTTGGACTTAGGCGGTACGGTCGGCTTTTCCTAGCCATAGCTGGACTTCTTGTTCATAACGTAGTTGCGTCATTGGTCTGATTCTCTTGTAAGCTTACGTCTATATCACTGTTTCAAAAAAACGTTCTTTTTGTCATTGTGCATAAATGTCTTTGCCAAATATTAATTGATTATCAAAATCTTTCTTTCTGTCATACTAACTGTGGTAAATTTGTTAGTTTTTAATTCTTACATTTATATTTCACAAGGTTGGGTAGCGACGCAGTTAATGTGTGGTGGGATATTTAATAATTTAATTATCTCGTTAGGCATATTGCAAATTTTCCACAGAACTTGTTCGTAACAGAATTTTCAAACTTGGTCAATATTTGGCAAAGATGTGGTCAACGACAAAGTCATACGTTCTTTGAGACACATTCTAGTAAGTGAATTGCCCGTACACAAAGTGTATGGTAATGTTTTTTATCTTTTCAGTCTTCGTTGTCATATTTTATTATAAGGCCGTCATACTCATAGGCCGCAGTACGTGCCCTGCTCGTCCGTCTGTTTGGCGCGTTTGCACGATTTGATTGCGTCTGATGTTACGATGCTTCTGAATGCCATTGGTGGCCTTGCTGTTTTTATTTCGCTCAACTTTTATTGTTCGCTTAGTTGTGGAGTTTGAATTATAAACAATCTGTTACTCATTAATACAGCGCGTCTTATCGTTTTATCACTTGAATAGTATTGGATGATGCTTATCCTCACATTAATTTGTTAAAAGTTGACAGACTAAACTTAGACTACACGACAGATGTAATATAAAAATGGAAGAAAAGCGTATAAAAAATTACGACACCGTTTTAAGATGATTTTAAAGCAGCGAGTAGTACACAACTCTAAAGCAGCGAAAAAAGTAGGATAATAACGAATTATATTACAGCATGAGCATATACGTGTTTTCAAAACTTTATCATCTGCGTTGCCATAGGAACGACGACCTATTGTTTCCGTATCACATAGCGTGGCCGTAATAGTATTAGAAATTACCGGGTGCTGTGCAACTCAGTTTTAATTACTAACTATATCAGAAAGTATCATGAATTTCGTCGCGTGGCTGTACGTAACGGCGTCCGTGGTCATTCAAGGCCTGTTTCCGCCGACAGTCGACTCGCCGCTTGCAAACGAGCAGGCGCCACGGAACTATTCTGCGGACAGCGAAGCAGACGCCGAGTTTGAGATACTTGGTCTCGTGACGTCGGCCCTGGCTGATGGATTTTTCAGAATGATCACGGCGTTTGGTCCGACTGAAGATAAGCTGGAATTTAACGAAGCCGACAACGTCGAAACGGAAGACGAGTTTTTCTACTCTATAGGTCGGTTGTTCGCAAGCCTAAAACTCAAATTGTATTCACGTACACTAGCTTACGTAGGCCCCATGCTAAAATGTATGTTAATGCTGTTTATTATCGCCTAGATAGAGCTTATACCCTGTTTACACGATCGAGCAAACATCGAGCTGGCTTGTCCAGCTAACATATAGCAGCTCGTCGAGCCAGCTCGTCGAGCTCGCTTGATCGTGCAAACGGGGCATTAGGCCTACTAATCTTGCAGCCCGCTTATGCAGTAATGCCCGATGCGAAACGGCGTCGTGATTAAAAAGTAGGCAGAAAGTTGCACTTTTCCGACACGACAGACAAACAGTTGAAAATTTACGACAGCCTGCTCAAATGTCATTTTGGCCCATAACTGTTCCCACAATGGGGGTTTGTCAGCACAAACTTTGCATTTTTGGATGAAAATTACAAGACAAAATTTTCTTACAAATTTCCGACAGCCCATAATTTAGAGAAAGGGGCAAGTGCAACCCTTTTCATGTCCTCTCTGTCACGACGCCACTGGCGATGCTCTTTCTATTTTGCAGTTTAATCTATGAAAATAGGCCTAACGTGATTGCTCAACTGACAAAATACGGATTGGCTCTGGCTGCTGGTGTGTATCCAATGAAAATGCCACCTTTTGCATCAATAACTGTTATTTTTAAGGCATTTATTAGTGCGTCTGAAAGTTGACCGTTTGTTGCCCAGTTTGTAACAGATTGCTTTCTAAAGGTAGCTAGGTCTGCTGTTGTTGCTGATAAGCTCCGAGCAAACAAATAAACGGTCGAAAAAATGAATTATATTAGGTTCAGTGGCGTCGATCTCGGAGGGGGAGAAGCAACAAATATATTGGGGCGCAATGTGAGTCAATGTCAATATAGCTCCGGATAAAATTTTGCCCCACCCATTTATTTGCCCTCACTTCCGCTAGAAATAATAAATTTGGATTGACGCCGGTGATTATGTTACCGTGATACATGCGAAATCGTTGTAGAAATGGAGAGTTCTGAAGCGTTGCAGTGCGCGATGTACGTCAGTGTTTCCATGTTCGTTTTCTTTTTCATTCTATGGCACTGGTGCGTCGTCATCAGAACGTGTAAGTGGCTAGCCACAAATAATTACTACATTACTTTTACGGGATTTTCACACCACTCGTTTTTTGCTGTTTTCCTTTCAATATTCTGAATCTTTCCGTCCGTGCAGTAAGCTTCACTACGCTTCTGGGTTTTTAAGTGCACGCTGTTTCTCATATCGGTTAGAGCTATTTTTCATATCGTATCGTATTTTACTGTTCCATTGTATTTCGGTAACTTTTGTTATCATAAACGCATTGCCTGTTTTGAGCAAAATTAGTTTTCGAAATATTACTGAAATTGGTTTTGTTATAGTGCAACGCTCGCTAGATGACGACTCAGTCGCCAGTACGCGCCACACTGGTTCACGCGTTCGTCGCCAACCGCGTCGACTATTTTCACGTTAGGCAAACCAGCAGAAGATAAATAATCACTTTTAAGACGGGAACCCCTCTTTGACACCCACGTGCGTTGGAAAGGACAGTTCATTCACTACATAAAGAAGCAATGAGGTATGGGCTAATGATGAACACCGACAAAACAAAGACGATGGTATTTGGTGATAAGCAAATATCAAGTAAGATATACAT
>Ga0209454_1003993_pt1 | contig 10835 bp, 8 predicted proteins | sample WorMetHERISLAND1_2_FD_187400 | JGI IMG/M metagenome (GOLD analysis project Ga0209454, IMG submission 187400) | Marine gutless worms symbiont microbial communities from Max Planck institute for Marine Microbiology, Germany - Olavius geniculatus... | ecosystem: Host-associated > Annelida >...
ATTATAATATAATTTTCCTGTTGCCATGTCTGTGACTCAACAACCACATAGGCCTACATAGTAGCCTAGCTATAGCGCATATTAGCTATGGTAATTTTGTCCGTCCGCTCGCACATCCGTCACGACCCAGTGCCGATCCAAGCCCAGGTGAGATAGAGACTTTAGGTTTATAGCATATGACAGCCTAGAGTCTTTAGTATTTGTGACAAGATTTCATGCCGCTGGGTGAAGGGGGTTCCCATGAATGAGGAAGGGGCGAAAAAAAGAGCACTTCCTTGGACGTTATTTTACCGTTATTGGCTCGTCTAACGTAAAAATGGTTGCAGATACGCACGGACATGCTGCTTATCATAGCAAATACTAGTGATGAGTCTCTTAGAAATGTTAACATCGATGACCTTGAATGACCTTAAACTTCCAAAATAAAGCATATAGTGAATTTTTCACGATGTCAGGCTGTGACACGCATTTCAAGAGTAAATTGCACCAAAATGACGAGATAAAGCAAGACAACTTGCGTATGAAATTTTCAGCATCGAATGTAGATTTTAGCAGTTTATGTCCGGACTTTGTAAGTTCAAGGAGGCTTAGGCACGCGGGTGTCGAAGAAGGAAATTTTCCTAAAAAACGGTTGTTTAGGTCTATTCGCTGTTGGCTTGTCTAGCGTGAAAGTGATTGCAGATAGGCACAGACATGCTGCTTATCATAACAAGCACTGGTGACGAGTTTTTTTAAATGCTAACATCGACGACCTTAAATGATTTCAAACCATAAAATTGGGTTTCGTGATTTTTTGGGTGAATTTTGGCTGCAAAAGAGTGAATTGCGATGAAATGGATAGAGATAGACCAAGATCACCTGCGAACAGAAATTGTTATAGGCTCTGGCGCGTATCACGAGCATTAGCTCAGATTTCTTGTTTACAAAGTTTTGGGCAGAAAACGCACATTTTTAAAAAATATGCTACTTTTTGTTTTATTACTACTAGTTGTTATATTTATTTTTGTAAAGTGCCAATTTCGTATACTGATTTTATGGCTGTGATTGTTGTGTTCTATTTTGGATTTGTTTTTTTTATGTTAAAATAATTTTTAAAAAATTGAACTAGTGCTTTAACTATCAAGTACATAAAGTTTTTACGCTCATTAGATCATTTGATAATTATACGGCTGTTGAATCTTGTGTTAAATGACTAATTTGTTTATTTTTATGTTAAAGTAAGTTACGTTTTAACTTATTTTTTAAAACTAAACTAATTATTTGACTATAAAAAACGTGAAGTTAATGAAAATATTAACTAATTGTTTGTGTTATAATGCTTTGTCGGTAAAATTACTTGGATAAGTAGACCATGTAGGTATGTAACCATCCATCTATGTCAACTTAGCCTATCATCTCACCCGGGTAAATAAATCAAGTACCGCCCATGGAGTTAAAATGGGGTGCATACATTTTAACATACTTTCCAACCTTGTTCCACTTCTAAATGTTAAAGTGAGTTGTTTTATTTTTTTAATTTTTTTAAAATTAGTACATTTAACTATAAGAAACCTAAAATTAATTAAAAATATGCGCTAATTATTTTAACGTGTTATGGTGCATTATCTATCTCATAATCATTTTCTGTCTTCCGAAGTAACACATTCTTAGTGATTATAATGTAAAAACATGTGCATTGCAAGTATAAATTAAAATAGTTGTAAAATTTAATATTTGTGCGGATGACATGTAGTTTTTAATTTTTAGTTTGCACTTAATTACAATAGAATTATAAGCAGAAATAAAAAAACTAAGTTTTAAAAAAGCTTTTAGGTTGTAGAAGTTTCAGAAAGACAAACACACACACACACACAGTGGTAAAATCAAAATCTTGCACAGCATATGTTCTGTTTTTTTAATCAAAACTCACAGTTATAAGGGACTCCCCCATTACCAGTTGCATTTGGGACTGTTCATCTCCCTTTCAAACTTATGCGAAAACATACATAAGGATGTCTCCACTGTTTGTCACAAAGGGTGCGCATTCTCTGCAGTCAGTATGCTCCAACTCTCTGTGACTGTAACTGCAGGGAATATATTCTGCTAGAGCAGGATAACGGGAGTTGATAACATGCACCAACCCCCTGAGTCTGTTTCACTGTTGGAGCGACAGTTTCAGGATGTTTTCTTGGTGCTGAGGCTTATCACTGAGTTGCCCGTCCACCACGATGTACCTGCGAAAAGCAAACAATGGTGCTGCAAAACGGCAACGTCGCTGGGATACCACAAAATACCCTCCAGCAATGTGGTGTAGCTGAAATTCGTGGCGTAGCCAATATTGGGCAAATTCATTTACTTTATAAAAAATTTCTTTAAAGCGAGCCCATCTATATAAACAAACAAATACTTAAACTTGAAAACGGTCATATAAGATAGTACTGACGGACAACAAAAATGCTACCATATGTTTTAATATTAAAAACGTTCTTATAATATTTTTATACACAAATTAAAAGAAAGGTAGGAATACACAAAATAAACTTAAAGGAGATGCTATAAGATGTCGAATTCATGGAGGTTTTGCGGATCTTAAAACTAGAGTATTCCAGGCAGCTGACAGTAAGGATTTAATGATCCTAGCTTGCATCGTTTTTCACTTATCTACTTGCGTGATCAGAGTTTCCACTCAAATGTCAGGATCAAAATTCATGGCTTTTTTAGACCATAAAAACAAGAAAAACCCATCGATGCACTTAGCTAAACTACAAGCACCTGCATTATTTTAGTGAGAAAACATGATACACAGACAGCAGATAGTATATGAAAAAAGCAAGTAATTTAGTTTATGTGGAAAACATAAGCAATCCCAGTAATTAAGCGCAAATGTTACTGGAAAAAAATTACGGATTCAGTATCTTGGTTTTTCAGGATACCACCAGCAAAAAACAGGATTTTTTCAAAACCAATGTTTAATTTCCGGACTTTTCAAAAACAGTGGGAACCCTGTGTGATAAATGGACAGACAGAATTGCGATGGCTAAGATGCACTATAGCAGTACCTGCTGTCACGCATAAAAATTAACAGCACTGCCAACTAGTACGACCGATGCCAATCAACAGCAATCAAGGAATGTTGTAAGTACACAAACAACAAAAAAATGTAATGTACGTAAACAATGACGTTGTAAATGCAATCAACATTACTGAAAGCTAGCAAGCTAACCAAAAAGTTACATATTAATTGAATTACATAACTGTTAAGCATGTTGCTCTGATGATGGAATTTGAAAATAGGGCCAGAATTGTATGACGGTGAGCTATATTATCGTTGCGGACTTCTCAGTATGACAGTATTGTAGCACATAATCCATAGTATATTAGTTGAAGGTACATACATCATCTTGCTGCTCCACTTTACAGCCCTGTTATCAGATATGCTGCCAGAGTGCAATGAGTTCCAGTTGACTCAGAACGGTAGAGCAGTGCACTTCAGCCAACGCACAAAACGTGTGAGTCCATGTTCGTCGTTTTTGGCGTGGCATACCTGCACATGTTTAAAGACAAGATTAAACACTGCACTACTTTGAATATTTCACGTTATTCAAATAATGCTATAGTGACGTTTTCTTGCGCCTAACTAAGTATTCGCATTCACATTCGTTACTCGACAAATAGTGAAATTAATATTCACGTTCGACGAATGCATATGTATATTTTTTCTTCTTCGTCACATCCTTAGTAAAATCAGTACCTAAGGTAAAGATCAATTAACCAACCAAATTCAATCAAAAAAATGAAACATCCAGACTGTTCAGTGAACTCTCTTTAGTCAATGTAGACCTGGAGCTAATATCTGTGGGCCATCTAAAAATGAATTTGTTCAACTCACACTACATATTAGCTTTGACTTGACAGGGTGGTAGACTGATACAACACCCCCAGGTAGTGAGTACAATCAAATTGTGGTATACATTTTTTTCTACACGCTACTTTGTAAAGTAGGATAACGACTAATAAAATTAGGGGAAGGGGTAACATAATTGTCAATATCGTTGCCAATATTTGACCAATTTCAATGTTTTGGTACCCAAGGATAGATCCTACGCTGCACTACAATAACATATCAGAAGTTATGTTTTTGATTAAAAATTGTAATATGTATGTTCTCCGAAAAGAATATTTAAAACTGCATACAGACTTACGTCTGAAAGGCTGAAAATCGAGGCACAAGACCGAAAGTAAAGGCGGAGTTATTAGGACTGCCAGCGAGCCCCCTACCCACCAGCTAGCGGCAGAAGCGTATTCAGGGTTTTGGGTTAGGGCCAGCATGAAGTAAATGGATCTGGGGGATGGAAGTCTCCACTGGGGTTTTGGGGCAAAGCTCAAGTATAAAGTTCAAGGGATCAAAGGTAAAACTTTTTCAAGTATAAGAACATGAATGTATTTTGCAATGGCACAGCTAGGAATTTTTTTCTGGAGACCAAATCTAGCAGGTTTTACTTGTCCCATTCCCTTATTTTCTTTTCGCACTTTCTCCCTTCCTTCTATTTCTTTCCATTTTCTTCCACTTTTTGACCCTCCCAAGTCTCAATATTTATTTTTTTTCTTTTTTTCCTGTTCTTCACTTTTCCCCTACCTAGCTTCTGAAGTAAGACTCCTAAATTTTAGCAAGGGTATCTGGGGGAGTGCTGTAAGCTCCTCCAGAAAAGTTCAGAGCTGGGCTCCAGCCAAAATCAAATGTGATGCATTATAGCCTTAAAATATGACATCTGGTGGCAACAATTTAATTTATTTTTCATAGAATCAACTGACCAAATCTAACGCAGTTTAAGCAACAAACAAAGAAGGGTGGTGTCACAGACTTAAATGTGGGGGTACATATAATATGCAAGAAAAGCGAACAGAAATTTTTTGTACTCTTCACTTTTTGTTTAGCTGCTGAATTTAGGGGGGACTCCCGTTGGGCCATTCTACATACACCCCTAAAGAGGTCTGGGGGAGCTCTGTAGCAGCAGCTAAACATTTGCAAATGAAAGCATCAAGGAATCAAAAAACATATTGACAGTCATATGTATGCTACGTACGATGCAAAGTGAGACAAACAACCCAAATGTCTAACTGTCAGTAGGAATATTTATAATACAGTGTTTAGATAACATTTGCTGTTAAAAAAATAAAAGATGTGTAATAGTGTACCTCAATAGTTTAACAATATTAAACAAATTTAAAAATCTAATTTGTTGTGTACCCAAAATTTTGCAAGTGCTGGTTGACCACCTAAATGGTTTAATAATTGAACTAGAAGTGTTGATGCAACTCTTCGCTTATACGCTGTCGGTAAGCATAAACGATCTGCGCACGGCAAATAACACTTTTTGATTGGAAACAGACAGTGCATGTGCAAGGTAAATATAATCGATTCCACATTCCGCAAAATACACCATCCCCTACAACTAAACCTTTCTGGGCAGATAAAACAAAAGCACGATGCTACAACGGCAAAAAATCCGCCACGCTAAGTGCCGTGCATTTGCTGGAGCAGCGAAATGGTACTTGTCCGTTAATTCAGCCGCACTCAAGTTATTATTGTTAATGCTAACCCTAACCCTAAACCTAATTCTAACCCTGATCCTAACCCTATCCCTATCGCAAACTTTAGCCCTAATTTTCGCCGCTGCAACAAATGGACGGCACATAGCGCGGCGGAATTTTTGCCGTTCGAGATTTCTTCAAAACAAAAACGCTCAATAGGCAAGAACTCAGTCAACTGAAGGCTGATGCAACAGTTTAATGTGGTGCTAAACATAAAAACGAAAGAAAAGTCCCATTTTATCCTGCAGTATTACTTTTATTATTATTTTTCTTGCCCTAACAGCAACACAACTTGTCCTAGAATATGTATTATATCTTAGCAAAAAAACACGTTCGCTTCAGTTAAATAAGTAAATACCCCGGGAGAAGAGCCGACGTCGTCCGTCGTCCGACTCCGACAGTTGGTCGATTAATTGTTTAGTAGATGCATCAGTTTTTTAAGTTGGTTGATTGGACGTGTAAGACGATTTATTGCTTTAAGGAGATAATTAATTTCTAAATAGATTAATTAATTTTGCCACTTGGTTGATTAAAATGTGAACTGGTTGATTGATTCCGCGAGATGATTAATTAGTTGTTAGGTAAGTTGATTAATTGTGCCAGTAGGTTGATTGGATGTGTAAACTGGTTGACTGATTTCGCGAGATGATTAATTAGTTAGCCAAAGTTGAATTTTGGCGGCTTTGGCTGCCCATATTGTATAGCGTCGGCGGCGGTATCTATGCTTTGGCGGAAACAGCAAATGTTCACAAGTGAAACAAACAAGTAACTGTCTATTCACACGACGCACAAAGAAAAAAGAAAAAAATCGTTCGAAAAACTCTTCATGCACGGTGAATAACAAAACTTAATAAAAACCGACTAACATACTAAGCCTACAGGAAACTTAGAAAACTTTAATAATACAGGCGTTTACGTTTTTTTCGCTATCAGGCGCAACACAAGAAGTTTGCCTACTACGGAACAAAAACCTGCAGTGCACACAAGTAACTCTCTAACTGGCGATACGTGTGAGTACACTCACCAAGCACCGCCGAATGCGTTCATATCTCAAACAGCGCAGAGCCCAGCGGTTGTGTTTTCCATATGTGCTTACCCGGGGTGTGGTAGCGTCTTGCTGAGTTTAATGGAATATCCACACTTTGGGCTTGCACTGCCGACATCAGCAGAAGTGGAACCAACGACATCCGCTGTCAACCATGCACTGCAGTTGCCCATTAGTCATTACTACTGCTAGTTCACTGAACCCCGCATCTAGGAAGTTAACTGCTAGCCTAGAGATCCTGGCCCTGGCCCCACGTTTTACTGGTGTAAAAACCTACCCCTCGTGGCAAGCGCTTCCGATTCGAGTGGTTAGCACGTCAACGGTTCTTTTGCCAGCGGGGATGGCATCGGCTACAATCCAGCAACCAAGCAGTGTGACCGCGGTTACCGCATTAACACCAGCATTTACAACCACCACTACTGCCGCTGCGTCTACTGTACCTCGAGTGTCAACAACTACTATGGCTACAACAGTTATGGCTGCACCCATAGAGGTACTAGTACTGTTGAGTAGTCGGGTAGTCGTACTGGTTTTTCTGACACTGGTTTTTTAGCTAACAGTTTGAATCCGCCAGGTAGTAAGTATATAGCTCCTACTGAGTCAGTCAATGCATTAATTGTTGTTGTTTACAGTCAAAAGGCGTTAAGACGGTATGGTGGTTCTTCCTCGCCCAAGAAGTTTTGGAACCATTTCAATAATGTGGCTGACTTTAATTAATGGAAAGCGGATCTTTAAAAAACTAAGTAATTTATAGATGTTTTGGACAGACGAGCGGCACATCCGGTTCACGGTCTTGATGAGTATGATCCTACGGTAGCGTTCGCGAAGTTGTAGCGTCGTTTGCTCACCAATATTGATTCGGTGGACGACGCTCCAGATGCCGGAAAACAGTTTGCCGGCCGTGTGCAGAAAAAAGGCGAGTCGATCAAGGTGTGTGCGAACGTGATGCAAAAATTAAACCGAAATGGTTGGTCGGATCAGATGGCGGCGCAGCGTGACTTCGATCTCAAAAACCGTTTCGTGGAAAAACTTCGTTCGCAGGATTTGAGGAAATGGTTACGTTTGGAGCACGACGACCTCGGTTTCACGATAACGGTCATTAAGGCATGGCGTTATGTTGGGATCAAAAAGACTTCCAAACCCAAAAAGGCCTTCGTGCGGTTTGCGAGCGCTGAGCGTGACCCGACCGTCAACGCCATCACGTCGTCAACGGTGGATTTGTAACCGCTAATAAACTGTCGCGAAAGCATCAAAAACGGATAAAAAAAATAAAACGTAGTCCACCGCCGGCCCGCTCGTCGACTCCACTCAGCCGCTCCACGTCACCCGCGCCGTCGCAGTCGCAGAACAACTAACGGGGCAGATCGTCAACTCGACCGCAGAACGACGACCGCGGCTACCAACGCGACGGGCCAAAGAACACACCACCGTAACGCCTTAATGATGGACCACCGCGGAACTACTCGGATAACCCGCAGTCGCGTCGCTTCAACGCACCGCCGTCGCCTAGATGGAACGACGCTGGCTATCGGCCTCCGGCGCAATCATGGGGCAATGCTGATCCACGTTTTCAGCGACCGCCGCAATGGTGGATTAATACGGGCCACAGGTACGGCATTACTCTGTCAGCCCCCCACTGTCCTGATAAGTGGTGGCAATCGATTTAAAAAACCCGGTAAAAAATTTGACGGGCGAGGCTAATGGTTTAATCGCGGCCGTGACAGAGGTTATCAAGGTTATGGCCGTGGAACGGATAATCGTTCGGAGGACGATGGCTTGAATGAGCGTTATGAGGACCCTATTCCCCGTCCCGGGCCTAATTTAAAGCCACATCCAGGCCGTGTTAGAGGTACTTAAAACCGTGGATGTTACGTGTATGGAACGCTTGGTTGTCACAGCAGCAATTACATCGAGAAGCAGGCGGCAGTAACTCTGCCGATACGAACAGCAGCGGTCATCGTCAGTGCCGCCAGGCAATCGGTCCCAGGGAAACTGTCCCCGGAGTCCGCCATCTGGCAACCGGGCTCCGTCACCTTCCATCCGCTTGCAGTCCCAGTAGGACCACTCCGTCAGTCCGATCGACTGGTGATTTCCGGCCCGATTTCGACTGAAACGCCGGACGAACTACGGACTTCTACGGACATAACCAATGGACAGAGCGATATTGATTTGACTGAAGTTAATGTACAGTACTCCTCTCCTTTAGCACCTGTGACTTTTAGTGCGAATGCCACCGCACGTACTGTTACGTACTGCTTTTATCTCTCGCGACTTGAAAACATACCGACGCTCATCCATTATATCCAAAGGCATGGCCCCGAATACTACCGTGACAATTCATTCAGTCCAATCCCCGATAATGCTTGATAGTGCGGCCCAAATTAATGTGCTACCAAGTGATATCGGCAACAATGAGGCCATGTTTCAAGGCCCGCTTTTTCGACAATTCCAGCTGTGTGGTTCGAATCCGCCATCCATTTTATAGTGATTGGTGGATACGATTTAATGAGAGCAACCAGACTCGTAGTAGATATCGACAATCGCCAAGTATGGTTGCGACGTTTAGAGTCGACCACCTTGGGTCCGATAGGTCCCAATCCCTAGTTTCCGGTTCGTAACAACAATGCATATTCAAATGTGGCGATGACTGAACCAAAGCACGCACATCGCGTCCTGATGCAAAGGCGCCCAGCGTCCAGCTTGAAAACGCTGGACATCAATAGGTCCATTTCTTTTTTCGGCAATTCTTCGAGTTTATCACAGGCAACCAAACTAAAACATAGCGCACACGGTGCCCGCGTCCCAGCTTCGCGCGCACTTGGTTGTGGGATTCCAGACAACAAAACCCTTTTGGCGCTAACTGGACGTACCATTAGTTTGGCTTCTAGTGACAAAGGCCAGGTTAAACAAGCTTCTAAGCCTTTCGGGCACATCTGCCTTGGAAACGCCGTCGTAAAACAAACACTATTCCGCCTAGGACCTCGGAAGTCGAGTCCCAAAATCGAGTTTCTTCACCAAAGGAATTACTCGAGTCTATTGTAATCACTGACGTCAATCAGCTACGCGTTGAGCATGTTCACACGGACAATCCAGGACAACTGTGCTTCTGTGTCGTTGCCAGTGAGTCGAAAGATAACGAGACCGTTACAGCAAACGTGGCGAAACGTAATTAATGTCTTCAAAAAATACGTGAACGCGGTTCGATCACGACCGGCTTGCTACATGTTGTCAAATACAAAATATTCTAATTTTCACAAGTTGGACGAAGACTAAGGACTAACCGTTCTAAAGTGGATGAATGTCCAGCAGTTACTGCAAGAGTATTATGATTTACATTGACCATCCACGGAGTTTATTCAGTCAGACATTCACGTAGAAGACATAGAAGAGTTGAATATAAAAGAATAAGAAGCTGCCCAAGTTTCGCTTTCCCGGTGCACGGCTAATGTATTTCAGCTTGAGTTTGACGCATAAAGCGATTTATTACATTTGCCGCCATTTGCGCCGGAAGAGCTTGAGGAAATGTGGAAATACGCACCACCATGCGAAGCTACTCGACTTCAGTCATCATCGTCAAAGGAAGCGCAGTTCCAAATTATGGAATCAGAGCCCGTATACTCAAACTCTTTACACTCACTTTATTTTACACCAGAGAAGGTAGCTACACTACGGTCTGCTACATTTCGGAAGCAACGTTGAACGTACGCGACTCGTCAGTCTCAACACGCACAGCAGCAAACACAGTTCAGTTAGAGAAGGATATAGTTCAGTTGGCACAATTTACAGTCCTGCAATTGACGACAAGCTCTTAGCAGTTAGCCCTAAATCAGGTCCATGTGCCAGCATTAGTTAGTGTCACGCCCCACACTTTCCCCATCACTCTTCGATGTGGACCACTCGACCGGGAGTTTGTGCAAATGGCCAGTTGCTGGTTAGCAAAAAGTCGCCCCACACGCCCCGCATATTGTCGCCGTCTTCCTTTGAGGCCTGCACAGCCGTTGTCAACAACATATACGTGCCGCCACCGCGCAGATATGGCCGAAGAGGCGCAACTTTCTCTGTATCACTTTCTGATACAGAAACTGATACCCTACTGCAGTAGGGTTTCTGTCAATTGAATCTTTCTGTACAATTCTTCATTAGTGACCTTTTGTGTCCATCCTATCCTTAGAATCTTCCGGTAGCATTTTCTCTCAAAGGACAGGATTCGGCTTTCGCA
>Ga0209454_1003996_pt1 | contig 10832 bp, 4 predicted proteins | sample WorMetHERISLAND1_2_FD_187400 | JGI IMG/M metagenome (GOLD analysis project Ga0209454, IMG submission 187400) | Marine gutless worms symbiont microbial communities from Max Planck institute for Marine Microbiology, Germany - Olavius geniculatus... | ecosystem: Host-associated > Annelida >...
GAACTCCTATACTACTCTTTATTACTCTTTACTACTACTATTTCCTCAGCCCGATGAAGGAGCTCATATTTTACTTTTATATATATATATATATATATATATATATATAATTTCTGCGAGGCCGTTTGACCGACCAGAACACGAGTCTCCAACTGACGGTGTTCATTGAGGTAGAACGCAGTCCAGACATCGGTCCAAACGCAGCTGATGAGGAGCATGAACCTGCTTCAATGTCATTCCCGCAGCTGGTCCTTGTGCCTTACAAAGTACGCTCAACAAGCACCAGGAAACGACGAGTGGGACACGCGCAATGTCTCACCAGCTCGTCGTACAAGCGGGCTTTGGAGGAATTAGCTATTAGTTCATCGAGCTCCAGTGGTAAACCAAGCCTAGGCCCTAAACCTAAGTCTAAAGAAGAAAGTTAAGTTGCTGTCAGAAGTGGAAGTGTCTCAACCGGACACCACACCGTGCCTATTTTGTTGTATAGGCTACCGTGCAACGAATCACGTGTCAAATGATGACAGTGTATGTGTGATATGCAGTGCATGGCTCTGTGCAGACTGTGCCTGCGTTAGCAAGAAAGACAAAACATTTATTTGCGGACAGTGTTACTAACACACAGTTTTAATGGACCATTTTGTATTTGCAAGAACACAGTTACCTAAAACTTAGAACATACTGTTTAGGCTTAGTCTAACTTACAAGACGCTGTTTATGCCGGATATGTCCGCTGATGTGTAAAATTACATCGCACCTATAGCGTGCACAGGTCTATTGTTAGCTCTAAATCTGGCTTTCGTTACTTGATCTGCTTTTTACTGAGTTAAATTCGCCGTTATTGTAGTAAAATTGAATTAAACTGAATTAAATTATATTATTGCTAACTTCGGCATGGATGCCGAAGTTTGCCACAGGGGGTGCCGAACTTACCTAGCAGTACGGGAAACTTCGGCACTCTGAGAGAAAATTTCCCGGCGTAATAAAAAATAGTTGATGCTTTCTATAAGCTTACAAAATGGAACATAATATTTACGTAGGCCTGTACGAGATAAAAAGCTATGAAAAACGCTAACCGCATTCAAATCGAACTTCAGATATAAATACTGCACTAGAAAAAGCTTAAGGTGCCGAAGTTACCCCCCTTTTCCCCTACAGATAGACTAGGACAACCTGCGTATGAAATTTTAGCACAAAACGTCTGCAGATTTTAACCGTCTGAGTTTCAGCCTTCTATTCAAAAAGTCAAATTTGGGTAATCTTTCAAAACGCGTTATTATTTTATTGCACATTGTACATTAATTCCCCAGGTGGTAGCACCGACGCTGTCACGCGTTGCGTGACCTTTGCTCAAATTACTTGTGCGTACCAGGTAGGCTATGTGTAGTGCACACTGCACATGTGCATTGTGATGATGCAAAATATTTATTACGCTGTTTAAGTGGATAGACAGCGCAAGATTTACTTACTTATGCCTTATAAAACATCGATATCGTGTTGAAACTGAAATAGTGATATCCAGGGACTCATCGTTGGTTTGCGTGAGGCTCAGTTTCTTTGCTTGAGGCGTGAATGGCGAATGCCGATAGCATGCATGATCGTGAGTTTCGTGGTAACAGAAATGTTTAATAAATTTGATAACTGTTAGATACCGTGGATGTCCACTGGCTAACCATATTAAATTAACTGTCTACTGTCTTCTGCAGTGCGGTGTTTTGTGTCCTTAATGGCAGCCGACGGCGATTTCACGTCTTGGGTGTTCTGAACAGCGTGATGCAAATTATCAATTACGACTAACATATTGGCATTTAGAGTAATGGACAGCATTGCCGCATATCACGCATGCAATCCTATCGCAAGCCTGCTGTAGGCCTATAGGCCTATGCCCACGTGTCATGCCATTGGAAATACGATACGCACATCCAGCAAATTTTTAGCATTACTTGTAAGGTTAACTTACCGCGTGCTTCATAAGTTATTGTAAGATACCAAATTTAACATTTTCGAAAGTCATTAATCATTAATCAATTAATTAATATTAATTATTAATATTATTAATCAATTAGCTAGGCCTATTGGCATGGTTGTCGCCGTCTGTCCGTCTGTAAGCCTAACGGATGCCTACATTGTGGCTAAGCTTTAGGTCGTAGGGGAAAACATTTTAAACGAATAAGCCGTGTGCGTTAAACTCGGGCGTGCAAAATTTCAGCAATCTAGTGCAAAAGAAACATTTTCAAATTGAGATTGAATGATGGTGGGTTGGAAAATATGTTTTTTTCAACGAAAAACTGGCCATCTCGGAAACGGTGAGAGATACGGCAAAAATTAGCCTACTAGGTTTATTAATCATTAATAAAAAGAAGCATACGCCCTTTAACATGAAATGAAAATCATCCACCTTTGATGACCTTAAAGGTCACTGACAACCAGTACGGTCGGCTATCCTAGCGACAGCTGGGCTTCTTATCATAGTTTTTTTTGTGACACAATAAGAAAAAAAGATTTTTGCGTATTTTGTGTTTTATCGCGTGACGTGCATGTAATTGAAAGTAATTGCTACAATTTACTGCCATCTGCCGCCAATGACTATGGCTCCTATGCCTGTGGTAACATTTTCTAGTTGGTCTAGCAATATTGATTTGGCGAGAGTAACGACGGAAAAAGAACTATGGTCACTCACTATTGTTATTTTATGAACAGCTGCATGTGATCTATTGAGATAAAGTGCTACATGCAAACTGGCTGTTGTGCTTTTGCCAAGAGGAGGCGTAGTAAAACTGCAATGCAATCAGTCAATCAAATTGAATCAATCAATCACACGATAACAGCCCACCATAACCGAATGTCTCCGTGGCTGATACTAGTGATACAGACTAGAGACTTGGGGTTAAGGATAAAAATGAAATGTATTAGCCTGCTATGACGGACACACTGCCATCGCTATGGAGGACTCAAACCAATTAGAAAATTGTCTTCCTGGCACAGCTAAGTCTACTTCAATTTCAAGACGTCCAAGTGCCTATGCGTCATGCGCACTCAATTTTAAAAGTCATGTTTTTCTTGAATTACGCTTATGATACCTTGCAGTTGTACATGTACTGTGCGCGTGCATTGTGCATGTCGTAGACTATAGTGCGAGCTTAGCTTAACATAGGCTGACAAACTCATTATCTGCTGGCTGGTAACTCCGCCCATCTGTAAGGGCCCCATTACTTCACTCATTTCACGCAGCTGAGCACGTATATGAAACGTCGTCTAGGATCAGTTGCGTACGTGGTCCACCAGTTCACGACATACAGTGGCCAGGTCGAATCCATCCTAAGGGTGCTACAGGTGAATGATACAGACTGGAGACTTACACTGTGTCCCAAAAAGCATTCGCGACATTTTTTGACTGTAAATTGAAAACCAATTATCACATTTTATTAATTTTTGATACCAATATTCCTGACACAACTTGCCATCAAAAGACTATTCAGTTTCCTTCCTCACCCAACGTTTGTTTTTGCACTACCTGGGGAAAACACAGCCAGCGAAATATCACGTTTTTGTCCAAAGTGATATGATTGCTTAATTAACATAACGCGTAAAACACATTTTCTTCATATTTCTGACATTGTGGCTGACATTTTCGTCCAGTTGTCCATTTTTCAACTGTCTGAAGTAAAATTGCTTAAAGTATTGGCCCACTATGCGAACACAAGCAAGAAGACGCTTTCTCCATTTATTGACAGCAGTATCGATAATGTTCTGCTCCAGACCAATCCAAGCTGTAGCAGTCGCTTCTTGACTTTACAAACATTCCTAAACTTCATCTGGTAGACACACTGCTGCATGACAGTCAAACCTTGTAATAAACCGGCTGTTGGAGCACACAGATTGAGATAGATGAAATTTATTGACGTTTTTTCATTCATTTTAACACGTATTATGCTTGGTCTGCTTTTCCCAGGTAGTGCAAAAGCAGACTTTGGGTAAGGTGGAAACTAGAACACTTATTTAATAGCCATTTGTGTCAGAAAAATCATTATTCAAGTTACGATCGATACTGTTGGATACGTTTTTTCAGGTTTTCTGTTTATTTCAACACATATTTCGCTTGATCTGCTTTCCCTAGGTAGTGCAGAAGCATACATTGGGGGAGGTGAAAGAATAAACGGTCGTTTGATGGCAAATTGTGTCCAAAATATTCGTGCCATCAAAATCTGGTAACTGGTTTTCAAGTTACAGTCGAAAATGTCGGGGATGCTTTTTTGGGACACAGTGTAGAATTAAAGATAAAAAATGAAATGTATTAGCCTATCTATCTCTAGGCAATTAGGTTGCTACAGAATAGGGGGCACAGCCTCCAAACTTAGAATGAGTGGCTGCAATACATTTAGCGCCCTAAAATAATTGTTTAATTCACACGTTTGGATTATCCCGACTGTACAACTCAAGTAAACGACATACTTTTCTAAATCATTGTTCATCATTTTTATACTGAGTCGATGACAACGTTTTTTACTGACACAATAGTGATTACTACAGCTAGAAAAAGCACTTTCTTTTATCCGGTGCTATAGGGGACTAAGGAATCAGCCCCCGCCTAGATATTTGGTTAGGTGAACGCAACATGCAAAGTGAGGTGCCCATTCGATTTCTTGCGAAAGGCATTTAGGAAGTGTGCGTTTATCCCCTAGAGGTCAAAAATAACGCAACGTGATTTGCAGTGTGAATCAGACAGGGATGTACACGAGACCTTCTGAGCCGAGACCGAGACGAGAAGTTGCAGCTTCCGAGACGCTGGCCGAGACCTGGAAGCTTCCGAGACTCTCAAGAGTCCCGCGGAAGCTTCAACGTCTCGCCGAGACGTTTTCCGTGACGTATGGTAAAACACATTGACAATGAAAAAATTATACGGATTAATTAACTCGCACCATGCTAAGCGCTTTTTATTTGTGATATTGTGGGTTATTGCAATTTATTTTGACAATTATCACTGAATAATTAACGGCTTGCACCATAAAGAATTGCAACTGTAGTGCTGTAGACATGAGCCATTATGTTTATCGCAATTTGCAAGCAACTAAAATTAGTAAACTACAGCTGATTGTATTTACGTCGTTTACATAATATTCATTCTGACATCATACACTTTATCTTCATTGCAAATGGGTCATTTTATGACGAAAGAAGACTGACATGACATAATTCTGCTTTATGATAAATAAGTAAATGAAAGATTAAAAACACTGTAAACGAATATGTCTAAGCCGCAAATGTCATGCTGGTTCTAACTGCAGCTACAGTGGGCGACTTCATTTTTTGACTTAGACTTTCGCTGAGACTTTCGCGCGCCTGCACAAAACGTCTCAACGAGACGCAATGGCCCGAGACCCGAGACGAGACTGAGACGAGACGTTACTACGTCTCGAGACCGTCTCGAGACCGAGACGTCTCGACCGACACCACATCTCTGTAATCAGATCAAGCAATTTTAAGCCCAAACAATGAACAAACTTTTGAACATGTAGGCCTACATCTAAGATGTGCATTAAACCCGACCACCCCTCCCCCTAAATGGGAAACGTGCAAAAAACGCATATCCTCCGCTCTGTATGTTTGTACGGTGTCGCATACATCACAGGGGTTGCATCACGTCTCAGTCGCAGCAGCAGCTGTCAAAGCAGGTGTAGATAGATACATTTAGCGCTGCCTCTCATCTATAACTGTATATAATAGAGCAGCCACCCAGGCTTGCCCCGCCCCATGCTCTGTGTGCCCTAGTTATTGACTATTTTGTACTGACTCAGCCCATGCAGCCCTGTCATTCGACTCACAGTCGGCTGCACCGCAGTTTTCAAAGTGACGACGACGACGACGTACTTTTCTCTGATGAGATTCTGACTAGAAACAGATTCTCAGGACACTCAGTTCACACCCGCGTGTCCACGCTCAGCCAGGGACCAATAGTTCAGAGACCACCGGCGACAACAGACGTCGGTGATGCTGTAGGCCTATAGCAATATAGTTTTACCGTTCGTCTGTCGTCACCGACAAATTGCCACAGCGAAAGACTGGAAATGAAGCACCGCCCTGCAGGTTCCCATTATGACTGCAATATACTCCAACGGCAACCAGTAAAATATCATTTAGAAAGAAAGCCGCTATGTCTCTTTTCAAAATTTTAGTAACTTGCTTTTCTTGTACTGTGTATTTCATCGGTAGAAATGTCAAAGCCAAGTTTCACACTTGTTTTAGAAGTAGTGTTTTTTATTTGGATGCAACAAATGAACGTTGTGATAAGAACGTTGTAAACTGTAATGTACCCGTTTGCAACATATGCCCTGAAAAAATATAGCCTACATGAGTTTATCACAATTACACCTAAAGTCTACTTTGGCTGTAAATATCAGGTCTAAAAATTTTTGCCAACTACGTTTGTTCGGTTTAGCTGGTCTAAGTACCACGAAACGTTGACATGTCAAAGTCGATATCTGTCGCGGTGACCTTGACTTTTACCTTGGATCAAATCGTACGATTTACGTTTGTGTATCAGTCATCGACCTCTACCAATTTGTCACTCGAATGGGAATAGAACATTTTGTGGATGGACGAGGAATCGACCTAACAAGACTCAAAGTAATTTGGCAAATTGCGTAATCGCTGTGGCAAGTCCACCCAACTGCTTGTTTGTATTTGCCACGTGGCTGCATACGACGGAGGGTTTGGCCACAATTTGCAATTGCATATTGTGGCTGAGGGTTTGACTCCCAAATTTTTTCTTCCCCCCGCCCGAATGTTCTTCTGGCGCCCATCTAGAACATGCGCCCCGCAAGTGGAGGTCCCTATCAGTTGAATGGCGTCTAAATTTGTCGACGGTTTAACCGTTTAAGCAGCATGCACAAACATGACAGACGACGGACAGACAAGATACGCTACGGAAAAATAAGAATAGGCGGAATCGATTCCGCCTAATAATACGATACAAATACGCATCGTACGCGGATCGTCAGGGGCATCGTGATAGATCAAAAAAGTAGACAGAAAACGTAGATGTAATTATTCCGCAGACACTGTAAATTTCTGTCACAGGAGATAATGGCTGCTCAAAATTTCAGTTTTGCTCCTAAATTTTTCCGAGCAAAGTTTTGCATTTTGGACGAAAATTTTTCGACAAAAATCCGACAATTTTCCGGCAGCCAAAAAATTAGAAAACGGCGGCAGTTGCTCTCTTGGCACCCCTGCCACGACGCTACTGCGAATTATACAGCGTCAAAGACGGCGCATGGATCGTCTCACTGCCAAAGTAATAAGCAGCGCGTTGTTGCTGTTTCACCTTGGCGCGTCGATTCTGGTACCAGACTTTGACCTGTGTCTCGGTGAGTGAGAGACGCTTGGCGAGGTATGCACGACGCTCGGCTGTCAAGTACTGACTGACACTGAATTCTGTCGTCAGCACGGCTAGCTGATGACCGCTGTAGTCCGACCTCTGGCGGTGCTGAGTGCAGCCAGAAACTAGCTTCCGAGGACCTCGTCTGCAGCCTCGCAACACACAGACGCACATTGTCATAATCGTCGTCGTCACACGATAGGATAATGTGATGTAAGAGCAGTGGCGCCGTGGTTGGAAGGTGTCGGGGAAGGCAATTTTTGGTTTGTTGGAAAACTTCTGTGGAAAAATTTTCGTCCTAAAAGCAAAATTCGGGACTGAACCTTTCCCCCTATTTTACTGAAATTCAGGGACAAAATTGAAATTTTGAGCACCCTGTGGAAAATTTTCATTTGTCCGTCAGAATCCTATTGGAAATCTGCATTGTCTGTCAGATAATTGCGACTTTCTGCTTCGCCTGCTTTCTTAACCCACGACGCTGCTGTGTGATTGCATTTGCAACTCCAATCGTTCGCTAGCGCTGACAGTGGATGGCCGCATAGTGCGTCACTGTTCACCAGGTACAATACACGTTATACCCCTTTATGATGACGATGACGATGCTGATGATAAATCAAAGATGGTGCGAACTGAAGAGCTGATGCAACTGATAATCATTTATCTGCGTCTGTCTATATCTACCTGACGACGGACGATCAGAGTATCGAGTGCAGAAGATCCAGGCCGGTAAGGTCTGCAGGACTTGAGGCTTCCAGTCATCGCTGCAGGGCGTCGCCATCATCGTTGTTTTGGACTGAGTCGCCTCATCATGCACTACACTGTACAGTCACACTTTGGCTTGTCAGTTCAGCACAACTAAAAATAGCAGAAATGATTGACAAACTGCAGTGAATACAGCCTACTAAACAGATTTCTACTGCTACAAAGCAAAGAATTTATGAAATTTTGCAACGCTATTAATTTCCTCGACTCTGCTGCCTCCTTGTATAGTCCGGGACTCCAGGCCCTATTTTAACCATTGCTGCCGGGGCCTATTTAGAAAATTAAAAATGGAAGCCAGCGGTTTTAGAAACTGAACCCTTTTGTAAACTAATAGGCCTACATAAATTCTGTCAGTGCCTACGGGAGCACAACAGGATTCTCCCGTTAACTTATACATCAGTGATTATTGCTGTCGTATAACGCCGTGACGGTGTCGGCCCGCCATTCAGAAAGGCCGCCACGGTTAGGGATAAGGTTAATGTTAGGGGTTACGATCAGTGTTAGAGTTAGTTTGGCGTTTTATAAATACGTTTTGGCGGTCTTTTGGAATGGCGGACCCGAATCTTTATGACTAATCGTCACGAAAACAGAAACCATGGACACGCTTTTGAGTTTGACTAAATGCATAGGCCTACAGTAGCCTACGACTATTGACCAATATTAGCACGACATTATTGTATATCATTTTGATCGGCTACCTGTTAGACGTCGTCAACGCTGTACAGTTGCTCGTCGTTGCTGCTGCTGCTGCTGATGATGATGATGACGATGATGACTGTTGGGCATCGATGATCAACTGCAGCGAGCACGGATCACCTGCATCCGACCTTTCGCTGTTGTTATCTGACGGCGGCCACGGCTCGTGATGACGACGACGCACACCGAAGTTTGGCCGGAGAATGTCCTCCACGAAGAAACTCGTCAACGACGACGTGCGGCGAGTTGTCTGACGTTGCGACGGAGGGCTGCGAGACTCGAGGACTAGTGACGCAGCTGCTGCTGCTGCTGATGACGATGGTGATGTACAGGTACAGATGACTGCTGCTGTTTGACTGACGAAATTGTTGCTCGTTGCTGTCGTGCTGTGCTCAGAACTTCTTATTCTTTGTCCTCGACTCATCGTTGCATGACTGTCTACCGGTCTCTGACAGACCGCCTGGCCAGTCAACAGTGCTGGACAGTATCTAAAATACATGCATCTACATTGCACACAGTGTTCCCAAAAATGATGCGCCAAACTCATATTGATAACTGTCAATTCTGAACAAATTTTTAAAATTCTTTCACCGAAAGATTCTCTGAAAATTTTGCGATAGAACTACCTTTAAAGAACACTGTACAAAGTATCTAATATTTATATAATTCAGTTATTGTATCCAAATCGAATCAACCCATTAATCAATCAATTAATTGGTCGTTTATTCAAATCGGACTATCTATAGATAAGCCCTATATTTTACATTGTCAGAATAATATTAAGTAGGCCCTATCGATAATTCGATATCCGATAGGCATGTAGATTTATTGCGGCAATCAAATCAAATCAATCAATTTATTTATTTCAGACCACACGGATCCATAGTAAACAATGTATCGGTGTGTAGGCCCATCTATAATACATAGGCCTAGGCCTACTAATGATTGTGTCTTACCGGACACCGTGAGTCAGTGGGCACGATGTACCGTAGGAGGCATCTTGTAACATCATCCTATCAATCTTGAGCGATGCAGACTGCTGCAGTGTCCCTCTAAGCCGGTTGCTGCCGTCTGTAGAGCGTACGATTGTTCTTCTGCTACAGCGAACAGCATCTGGTTTCACGAAGAAAGGACGTGCGCTATTATCAACTACGGGTAGTTTATAATTAATTACTGCAACGCGAAACGATCAGCAGCTGTTAGTCCATACTTGCTTAGAAGCTCTGTATTCATGATGTTATCAGTCTCAGGAGCAAACAGTTACGATTTGCGACGTCGCAATTCGGTAGGTGTCGCCGTCTTCAGCTGTCAGCCAATCAGCGACGCAAGAAGTTCACAGCTGGCAGACGCAAAGTCTTCACCTTCGTCATCCGTGTCGTTCAGCCTCAGCAGCAGGGGCGGTGGCGCAGCCAAACCGTTTTATCGTAAATAGATGCCGTAATTTTCCCATAGTGTTGTCTATCGCCTATAAGCTTGGTAATTATTCATACGACAGGTGTCGGTAGCAGCTACAGGGTTCAAATCACTGCGCCCTTCCACTCAATTTTGGTTTTTGGGCTTGTACGAAAAATTTTATCAATATCTTTATTCTTTATCAGAAAACTGATGAAAACACACCTGGCAGTAGGGTAATAAGGAGAGTTCCAGTGTATGCTGGGAAATCGCCTTTGAAAATCGATTTTCGGATAACTGATGGTTCGCCCATCGAACTCGATGGGCGAACCATCCGTTACCGTCGTCACAGGATGATATTCTACCCAGCTACCGTGCTCCATGCTGGTTTGCGTAGGTGGAACGGAAAACAGATCCAATTCCGACTTTGTACATTCGCAGCACATGTCGTGCGCAAAAGCCATCATGCAAAGATGTCTTTCGAATGCGAGCGTAACTTTCGGCTTCTCTTGCGTCGTTTCGGACGAACGCCTTATCCAGACTGACGAATCAGACTCTGCGCAGAGCGTTTTATACCTTCCGGCACGCGTCGCTTGACGGACTCCTTCAG
>Ga0209454_1003997_pt1 | contig 10832 bp, 9 predicted proteins | sample WorMetHERISLAND1_2_FD_187400 | JGI IMG/M metagenome (GOLD analysis project Ga0209454, IMG submission 187400) | Marine gutless worms symbiont microbial communities from Max Planck institute for Marine Microbiology, Germany - Olavius geniculatus... | ecosystem: Host-associated > Annelida >...
TTATTTTAAAAGAATGTAAAATGACAAAGATGAGATATGACAGCGGCGTATTTTAATCTAAGGGGGCGTTATCGATCGCTCGGTCGGTCATTCCGCATTTCGCATATTACCCACCGTTCCGCAGCCTACTTCCGCAGAATTCATTCCGCAAATTACTTTCCGCATTCCGCATTTCCGCAAATTACCAACACCCATTAGTTACTGACGCGCTACAGCTATATGCTGACGTGTCTGTTTGTCTGTTTATTATAGTTTAAAGCAGGTGGGAATTTTAATGCTGTTTTGTTGCAAATTGTCTGCAGTGGGCGCGAGTCTGGCAGTGAAAGGATTCTGCAAATTAATCAATGTGGGGCAAAAGTATAGACAGAGTTTAGCATCATATTATTGACTCATTGCGCGTACAGTTTATAGGCTTTTTTAGAAATGGATAGTGCTAGCGTGAGATCGGCGATCTCGATTCGTTGAACTTTTGTACCCGAGAACTTTCATTCCCAGGAACAAAAGTTCCATAGGTAGAACTTTCGTCCTCGGGAACTTTCGTTCCCTGACACTGATAATTACTGAACCCCTTATACTTGCGTAGTGCTTGTAGTTCAGCGAGAAAAAACTCTTTTGTGTCACTTGCTAGACGTATATAGCTAGAGTTTCAACGCGATATATAATAACAAGGAAGCCCAGCTGTTGCTAGAGAAGACGCACTACAGTTTATACATTGCAGTTTTTGTTGCAGTACTGATTTTCAAAAAACCATGGCTGCTTATCAGTGATGTGGTCAGTTACATAGGTCTACAGGCTACAGCAGTTGCTAATTTGCTATTATAGCCTGCATAATCTGATGATACTGTACTAAATAGCACCAGCAATTACTTTACCGTACTTTGTTTTGATGCAAATTCACAGCGGATAATGATATTCATTCTCCGTAAATTTTCACGGCAGATAGCCATTTCGTGCAAGCTTCCATGAAAATTCACGGCAGATAGCGAAAATCGACCACTTATTTTCCGTGAATTTTCATGGCAGATAACACCTTGCTTTCAAAACAAACATATGGGTTTGCTATTTGCCATTTGATCATCGAAGGAATCTTACCCATAGACAACGGACAGTGTGAAAGTCGGGGGTACTGCGTGGCGAGCGCTGAGACTAACGGGCGTCTTTGGTTCGACGAGTAATCTGCGTACCGGCCAGGGCACGAGTAAAATGCAGACCTGCGGACCTGCGTACTGACCCACGGGTAAACTGCAAATCAAAACTTGCGGACCGCCAGTGCGGACCAGTGGGTAAACTGCGGACCACCAAAGTGCGGACCTTGCGCAATCGAACGCCTAATGAAAGATGTGCCGTAATGCGCATAAGCTTACTATAGTGTTCTTGTTTTAGGCTCATGACACACAATCCAAGTTCTAGGCTCAAGTTCTGATGACCGGATGCTGGTACAACTTGGCCCGTCTGCCATGCATTCTGGTGCCAAGTTACTGGTACCAGTTACTGGGGCGGAGTAGAATAAGTTCTGTTCTACACCAGAAACTTTGGATCACGTGACTCAGATGCAGCGCTGCCAGATAATGCGGGCCTGCGAACCGACCAAGGGGTAAAGTGCGGACCTGGTCCGCAGGTTTGGTCTGCAATTTACCCATTGGTCAGTTCGCAAGTTCGCAGGTCCGCATTTTACCAGTGCCCTACCGGCTAACGGGTATTCTCTGCAGGTACAGTATGACTAATGCATGGTGTTACAGACCTTGCGCGCTACAGTATGCACGGTTTCTGTCCATTGAAGTCGCAGTTAATTTTTGTGCCTGCGTACGGTCTAAACTTCTGAAGTGGATTGGATGACATCTTGGTTGGCATTATTGGCATTAAGCCTACGTCATCTAAGGATGTACATCATCGTTGGTTTCTTGGCCGGTGGCTTGTCATAGTAAAGATTGACATTAATCGAAACTGAATATCAGCTACCACCCAAACCATCAGGTTATCTCTAAGTGACCCCAAAAGTTGTTAAATGTACACATCCTGCAGTTGATCCTGTGGTTTATTATTGCCAATAGGCCAAACGCTAAACTGCACCATTTATTCTGTCTAGTGCTGCAAAAGAAGTTGATTATAAATATGCCATCTGATCGTGTGTTATTTGTGCACGGTAAATATAATCATTGATGACTAATTACCACAACGAAGTGACAGTGGACCACAATGGGCCACAAAATGACCACAGAGGGGCCACAAGCTGACCAGAATGGGCTACAACGGTTCGTTGTGGTCTGTTCTGGTCAGCTTGTGGCCGTTGTCAACGGACCATAACGATGGAGAACGCAAGAAGACAATGCAGAATACAAGACGACAAATAAGACAAACAGACGGAGATGTCAACTTCCAAGATCAGCGATTGGATGGTAAAGATGAACAGACAGAGATGTCAATGACGGAGATGTCGAATGCGATGGAGAGATGAAGGAAAACAAACGGACAGTGAAGACAACAGCAAAACGGACAGAGACATCTTGATCTTCTCTTTCCTGTCAGTGCATCTTCTATGCCATCTTTTCTGTCATCTTCCCTGTTGCCTTTGCCATCTGTCCGAAATAATTGAAGTTCATTGTGGCTCGTTGCGGTACATTGTGGTCCATTGTGGTAATTAGTGATATCGATTCTCTGCGATGTCTGGTTTTTCGCTTTTGCCATTTCGTCCCCTGGCTGATTCGCCCTAGGCTCTTTCTCCTACAAAGTAGAAAAGTGTTTCATTTTGTGGTCACCTGTACACATGTGTGTCTGCTTGTAGAAAAGATTACGTGGTTTCCAGTTTGCTCGGATGTATTTTGATGTTGGAGAATATGACATTGCTAAGAGGTAAAATACTGAAGTGATGAAATTTGCTGTGTTCTTAGTCTTAAATATTATATACTTTAATTTTGCAGGTGTATTTGAGTTGTGCCTCATTGATATTAAAACTAACTGATAAGGATGTGACTAGGGTTAGAACGATGCCAAAAAAGTTACCCAATACCAATATTATTGGGTCTTGCTGATACTAGTACCCAATACCAATACGGATATCCCCTTCCTGCCACGTGTCCTGCTGAGCTTCACGAAAAGTAAAGTGTGTCGTGCTAACCATGCTAGTCCAAGGGTGTTAACTAATCCATTTGGTCTCCTTTGCTGGCCTCTGCATTCAGCCCACCATTTGACTGGTGCAGTGTCCTTTCGCTCTCTGTCCATTTTCATTGCCTTTCAGCCTATGCCCTTGCAATACTGTATCAGGAATAAGAGATCCTCACTGCAGGGCAGTGGCAGTGGCAATGTGGTATCAGATTAAATCGTGCAGCACACTACCTAATAACCATTTATCTCACATGCTAGTTTGCCAGTAGTGGCAACCACAAGAGCACACAGTGGCTGGCAACGGTGGTGTGAATGTCTGTGACTGCTCACTGATCAATAAATTATACAGCTTACTCAGGGTTCTCACGCCTCTGGAAAGTCCTGGAAAAAATTTCCTGGTTAGTTGATGAATTAATTATTTTTTTGAGACACAGTGTAGTTTTAGTCAACCATAAAATGGTTGCAGTTAATGAAGTTGTTAATGTTATTGTTAGATATATCATGGCATTTTTGTCCGAGAAGAGCAATACGGCCAGTGCACACAAACTGCTGGGACAGATACTGGAGAAGCAGCAACTGCAGCAGCCAGCACTGGTCGCTTACAAACACTCACTGGACTTAGACTCTACTCAGAATGATGTACTGCTGAAAGGTAGACTTGTTGTATGAAATTTACTTCCACTTTCCTGCAAGGCATTACAGTTGACTCCGCTTATATTCGCAGCCTTGGGACCGCAAGCTGACGTGCATGTAAGTGGAGCATGCATTTAACCGTTGTTAGTTTGTAGGACCATTGCGTTCTTTTACAACATGCAGTTACAATGGACGGTATTCATGCCACAGGAATCAGTCACCTCACTCATCTCCCTCGCGAACGTGCAGCATGTAGCAGCTGATAATTTCTCTCCAGTAGTGTCAGTTTACACGCCGCCCATCCATCGTCTCAATCACTTTCATAGACAGCAGGCGGCCTAGCACTATTGACCCGCAGACTGCCGTTTGAAGTTCATTACATATGATGCTGCATGCTGCTGTGGTGGAGCAATGCACTGTAGCCCACATGATGCTCTGCCAACCCACATAATTCTGGGATTTAGATGCCATCACCAGCATCCCAGTGGCTGACTACAGGTGATCTTATCACTCTTATGTGCACCGTGTCAGCCAAGTTGCTTATAACCAAAGTAAGTCATGGTGCTGGGACCAAAAGAGTGCATGCTTATAGCCGAATTGTACATAAATGGCTGGTGCTTATAAGCGAAGTTGACTGCCATTGACATAACATAAACTCAAACGGGACTAGACGCACGTCGTGCAAATAGGCGGAGAGTGCTTATAACCGACGTGCAATGCATATAAGTGGAGCCAACTGTATTAGTAAGTTATAGCTCATTGGTCTAATACACCTGCATACAGTTCTATTCAACCATAAAATTGTTGCAGGATGGACAGAAGTACTGGTAGCTAAAAACACACAGGAGGCACATAAGGCTGATTACGCTATATGTGATATACAGTCGTGTTCTTCAATAAATATACTCGTATACGTGTAAGAATTTACATTTTCTGTATCGTACAAACTGGTGAAAAATTTGTCATGAACTTAAGTGTGTGAAATATTTATGTTTGAGAGAACTGTGCTTTGACAGATTAGATACATAAGTAGGAACGAGTATTGTAACACATTTTTTTATTGATTTGTAGTGTGTGAGCTTTATTACCAGCAACCAGATCTCACCTCGGATATTGCCAAGGTATGTGAATTTGTTCTTGGCATCTTCACGGAAAGCAAGATTGTGGGTGAACATTTGTATTTATTGCCTGTGTTCAATTTTATATGTTGATGTAAAAATATTTGACACAGTATTTGTACATAAATTAGTTTGTTACCAGTATCTGCAACATTGTCTGCTTTTTATTCATGATGTGGCACATTAGTTAGGTTTGCTAATTGCTTGAACAGTTGACAGTTTTATGCAAAGTTGGTGATGTAATGCATTATTGCAGTTCTGGGCTGAAAAGGCCAAGAAGATTTTTCCAAATCATGATGTTGTGTTTCATCTGAAGGTTAGAAATTGTATGTGCTGTGTATAATATTTGATAGCTGTGTTTCAAATAACATCGAACGTTATTGTGCAGCCAGTACCAATGCACGACATTGCACGTGACAATGACATGAGGGCAGGGGTGTCTGATTCAGTTGTTGGTAACATTACTTGCATATATTTGTGCCTTAAATTTTGTGGGTTTGTTAAATTGAGTGCTATAGAAATACAGGTATTTAATAGTTACATACTGTCTTATTCTAATGATCATGCATAAACTACGAAAGCCATGTTGTTGCAATGCATAATATATTGTGTGGTCGTCCACCTTAATATTGACTTACTGCGACTTATTTTCATGGTTAGAGTGAATATAGTCTAGCCTAACCTGACTTATAATGCCAACATAATATGCAGTAAATTAGGCCAGGCTTTGCCAGGCAATACAGGTTGAAGACACACATCTTCCGTCAGACATTTAACCTCAGTGACTAGTTCTGTCCGCCAGCACCACTGAAGTCTTTTCTTTTAGCACATACTGGCGCTTTACAAATGTGATTATCATAATTATTATTATTATTACTGATGCACGGAAGTTATGTGTAAGTTGGTTAATGTATCATTTTTTACATCTAGTAATCTTGGTTTTTGGTCCGTGAAAGTGAAAATTGGCTTATTTCTGCTGAGGGGAACATTCACACTCAGTTTGGTTTTCTGCATTTTTTAGCTTTCAGGTTAGGAGTCCATTCAGGGAAGACCTGTTATATTTTATACAGTTATACATTACAGAGTTCTGCATAGGGTCTGGGAAATGTTGGGAATTTCGAGTTCGTATTTAGTCTGATTAATGAAATGACACATGTATATGTAAAATTCAGCATAAATAAGGATGCTAAATATTTAAAGATGATTTGTTTTGCATTGTTCTGATGTTTAATATGTTTGCCGAGTGCAGATGAGAGCAAGTGAAGCAGACAGCAGTGCAGATTCACAACAGGAACTCGTTGATTTGTTACTGGCCGAAACGGTAAATAATCAGCTTAATATTGTAAGTCAAAGTAAGTCACTTTTTAACATGCCTGTATGGCCATTGATCTTTTATGCCCATAGAGGCATGAAGTGTTAGTGTGTTCGTGTTTTGGCATGTACAAAGCCACAGAACTGAACTGAATAGGGATGCTGGTTTATAGCAGAGAATTTTCTTAAAATATGCGGAACTTTTCGGGGCAAAATATGCGGAATTTGGCGAAATATGCGCCACATATATGCGGCATAATTTGCCGTATATTTCTTGCATATGCAACTTCGAGTGATGGAGAATCATAACTGTGATCATTAATACACCTATTCTGCGCAGTTTTGACATTTTTGACTTAATTTATTTCACGTCTAATTGTAAATACTGGTAATCGTTTACCGCCAAAAATATTTAACGGTCTCAGAACAAAGCTGGGCAACAAAAATGCTGAAAAAATGTGATCGCATATGTGGAAATATGCGGCACATGTGCGAATATATGCAAATTTTTGGATGTGCGGCATAATTTTCGCATATGCGATTTTGAAAATGCCATTATATGCAGAAAAATATGTGATATGCGGTTTTGGCAAAATATGCAATCGCATATGCAGTCGTATATTCGCATATAACCTGCATCTCTAACTGAACTGAATTCGCTTAGTACAGTGAAGTGAAATGAACTGTAATGCCATTTCATTTGCTTAATACAGTGCATGCAGTGCAACTGATGTGATAAAACTGCACTCACTTAGTTCAGTTCATTCCAGTTATGTAAGTTTTTTGGTTTAGTACACTACTCCTTAAAGATGCATCTCAACTGAACTGTTGCTTTGTATGTACACAGCTTTACACAGCAGTGGCATTGTGAAGGCATTGAACAGTCTTTTTTTCACCATCTTACCTTCAGCCAGCTGAGTAGGCTGAGTGCATTTCTTGCAAATGAAATTTTAGACATTTTTTTGCCACGGCGTGGAGTCGGCCCAGGATCTTGACTGCAGCTTTCGAGCTCACTAACTATTAAACCAATGGCATACTGGCAGGAGATGCAGGGGAGGAGGCAATTGCATTTTGGGCTGTCGGATGTTTGTTGGGAATTTTTTTTGTTTTGTGTGAATTTTGTTTTTATCACGAACTTGCTTTAAAGATATAGGGTTAATATGGTTTTTGAAGAGCTCACTTGCCAGCAGCAAAACAAAGATTATCCAATTGCTTTGTTCAAATGCTGGCTTTTCATATAAGCAATTTCTTTCTGTACATTTTGGAGCAAAACCACATGACTATGGCATACGGTTGCAGAATTGTGGTGCTGTAAACTTTGTGCCATATTATCTGCACCAGTACACCCTGTGCATGTGTGAACTGTGCAGGAGAAGCGACCGTGGGACGTCAAGCGTCAGATTAGACTCATGCACCAGTACATATCAGCGGGTGCCATCAATGAGGCATACACGCACATTATGAATCTGAGCCCTGCGATTCAGTGCAGTTTTGCTACAATCATTGACTGGAACAGATGTGCCTGCGATGTGTTCAAAGTAAGTTAAGAAATGCATTCATGAAAGTAACAAGAAACCCCCCCCCTGACCTGGCCTGACGAGGTCCTATCCAGCCCGGCTATTTCTCTTGGTCTATTTATATACGGCCATCCTAACAGGCTGCATTACAGATGTTCCCCATTCGTTCGTCTGTTTTTGACAGATAGTATTGATGTGTTAGTGCTATGCTTTAGGCGTCGGGCATGGTTGTCGACTGCCATTGTCCATAACGGATGTATTGTGGCTAAACATTAAGTCATAAGGGGTCGGCGATGGTACCATCGGATAGGGTGCTGGTGACTTCTTATAAGGGCTATCAATAATAACCATGTCTCAATCTACAGAGGCTTGACTGCAGTTTTACGTTGAGTGTGGCATGTACCAGTTCCTAAGCTATTAGCTTGTTGATTTTTATTTCGGTCACTTTCTGATAACCACAGTTTTACACTGTGTGTAGAAAACTGGGCAAAAGAAAGTGACTTTAGCCTCGTGACTGGAATTATGTATTATTGTTTGATTGATCGCTGTGTATGCAGTAGGAAAGTTTTGCAAGTCGTTTCAATATTCTTTCCGGTGACGAGCAGGCTGAAATTCTGCATGCGTTGCATTTTTACGTTTTATTCTACTGACAAAATTGTGTAAATTTCATGCGCACTACATGTTATATATATCATGTTGTTGTGTTGTACATTAGGCTTACAAAGATCAGTCAGGTGCAGAGATAAATGGAACTTTTCATCGGAGATATCTGACCGCGTTGAACAATATCACTTCACTCTGCCTGCAGAATACTTCTGTCAGCAGTGCTATCGATGCTCTGTGGAAGTATGCTTATGATCTCATTTATGATTTTTACTCACACCATGCATTAGCTATTGTACAGTCTACAGACAGTCTGTCCATGTGTTTGGTGTGACATTGCCATCTGGTGGGTGGCCATGTATATAGGTTGGGCTGCCTTGCATGAGGAATCTAGTCAAAGATAACACCCACAAATTTGACTGTATTCGGGTTTGCTTGAGCGTCGCAGTCCACAGAGTATTCTGGATCCACAGATGGAGTGACTATTTTCATCTTCTGCGTGGTGTGTGGGTCCTAACCGGCGTCATCGGACTAGCCCACAATATGGAGTGAAAGAGTGTGCTGTTTGGAGGGAAGATTTATTGTTACTGTTTAACACTGCGTTGTGTACACTGTACATTACTACAGTTATACGCTGTGATAAATATTTTCTCTAGGGATGGTAGACAAGAAATTTGAGCTAATGCTCATGAGACGTGCGAAAGCCTATAGCAGTTCCTGTTCGCAAACTGTCAGTCTGTCGCCAGCTATTTTGTCGCAGTTCATTCTTAGAGTGTGCACTGCAGCCGAAGATTGCAACAATCAATAAAAACCCCTTAGTTTCGAAGTTTAGGGTCTTTCAGAGTCATTGATGTTAATATGACTGAAAAGCTCGTCACTAGTGCTTATTGTGATAGGCAGCATGCCTATCTGCAACCATATTGATGAAAGACTGGCCAACAGCAGTAAAATAATGACTTTTACTGGGTACCACTCTTTGATTCCATCGTGCCTAGGTTTCCTTGAACCTAGAAAATCGAGACTTGGATCATTGAAATCTACGTTCAATGCTGAAAATTTCGTACGCAGCTTGTCCATGTCTATCTCAATTGGTTTCAGTGCAATTCACTTTTGAAATGTGTCTCGCAGCCCGAAATCACCAAAAAATCCATAAAAACTTCTATCTTAGCATTCAAGGTCATCCAAGATCATTGAATTCAGTAGCAATCGAGAGCCGGTGTACGACTTCCTATTAGTTAAACATAGTAACCTAGGCCCTATCTTGCACCGTTACTGAGATACAGTGACTTATTGGCTAAAAATTACAAATTTTCCCACTCCCCTCTCATTTAGCACCCTCGTTTGGGGTGACCCCTTTTGAATTTGTGGAAAAGCTTTTCGGTTCCTGAAACCTAGAGTCTTCCAGGCAGCTGATGGTGAAGATTTGGTAATCCTAGCTTGCACCTTTTTGACTGATCCACCCGTGTGACGGACGGATGGACAGAGACAGACAGAATTGCTTTAGCTAAGATGCGCTGAAAGCAGTAGCTGCTTTTGCGCGTAAAAATCACTGCAACACGGGAATCGTAATTTTTGCCAAATGCTATGATTTTTGCCAAAATGTCATATTTTGCCATGTTTTTTGGTAAAATGTTGTGCTTGTATGTTTTTTTACAAAAATATTTTGTTTTTAGTCAGCATAAATTAGCATCTGTTGTGTGATTTTAACACAAAATATTTGCCTTTGCCTTTGCTACCAAAGTCTTTTTTCTTTGGAATACGTGCCAACTTCAGTATGTTGTAGGCTCCAGCATGTGTTCTTTGTTACTTACTGGCTCAATATGTGACTGTGACGTCATCGTGGAATTATGTATTTCAATTTTTTGCAGTGAATAAATTTTGCAGATGATACCATGCACTGTATGTAATGATGCCGTCAATTCTTTATGCTGAGTTTTATAGACTGTACAATGGTTTTCGGGCCTGTGGTGTGATCTTGTGAATTTTGCGATTTTCACAAATGCTTGCCATTTTTTTGCCATTTTTGCTGTGATTTTTTACTGTCCTTAATTATTATCATGCAATTCTTATGTTACCAGTACTGCTACTAATAATGATAACATTTAATAACATTTCTGTAGCAGTATTATCTCATGACAAGATTTCGTTTTTAAGTTACCGATACCATTTTTGAGTAGTGTTACAGTTGTTCTAATGTTACAAATCACTGTATCGGTATTGAATTTATGTGAGTGTATAACCCAGTGGCTCTGGGTTGGCATAGTTTTTTTATTTACTTGTGTTTAATGTTTTTCTGTGTACTTCCTGCTGTAGTTTGTTTGTGACCTTATGGTGATTTGGTGCTGTTGGTAGTTGGCCATCATCAGGAGCATTCGTCTTGTAGAAACTCAAGTCCTGCTCTAGCAGTGCCCATAATTTACTTCTCTGGACCGACAGACTAGAGTGACTGTCTACACCGTGGGCCATAAAAAAACGTGCCACTTTACTTTTGTCCGTATCTTCGCCAATTATTGACTGATTCTTGATATTTCACAAGGTAGTGTAGAGA
>Ga0209454_1003998_pt1 | contig 10831 bp, 6 predicted proteins | sample WorMetHERISLAND1_2_FD_187400 | JGI IMG/M metagenome (GOLD analysis project Ga0209454, IMG submission 187400) | Marine gutless worms symbiont microbial communities from Max Planck institute for Marine Microbiology, Germany - Olavius geniculatus... | ecosystem: Host-associated > Annelida >...
GTCGTGTTCTAGCGCAAATTCTAGCAGCCGTTCTCCTCGATCGTTCTTGTCTCCATATCCAAAGTTACCCATGACTCCCTCCCATCCATTGTTGTCTCTTCCAACCTTTGCATCCCAGTCACCTGCAACAGACAGACAGACAGTGCGGTATTGTATTTAAACCAATCTCAGATTGCGTGGGCCACACCGTCGTTTACTTTATGACTCACGATTGCAACAATAGATTGCGAAAAGAGTACCGGTGCATGCGAGCTAAGGTTTAACTGGTGTGACGGGAAGTGTTGGTGTATATAGGAGTTGTCGCGGCGAAAATGCATCTAGTTCCCGGGTGATTGGCAGAGCTATCACTGTCACGCATTGACGCTTGCCGTCAAAAGACGCCGGTCTGGTGCCTGCGAGTAGCTGCTGTGCTGTGGACACGCGTCGGTCTCTGCACTACGACGATGACGCTGGGAGCACGGCGTTGTCACTGTCGTCAGCGGCTGGCTGCTGGCAGCTTCTCAGTTGAGCTCATCGCAGTCTTCAACGTCTGTCTCATGACACTCACCATCCTCTGCTCTGCCGGTCAGACATATTTATCTCCGCCAAGGAGGTTATGTTTTTGCCGGTTTTTGTTTGTTTCTCTGTTTATCTGTTAGCAAGATAACTCAAAAAGTTATGGACTGATCTTTCTGAAATTTTGAGGATTTGTCAGGCATGGCATAAGCTACCAGTGATTCAATTTTGGGCGTGATCCGGCAGGAATCCTGGATTTTGGATCACTTTGAAATTCGTTACCATTGCGTTAAAGGGGACACAAGGGAACCGCTGGCAAAGCGAAGATGGTGACGCCACCTGGCGAATAGCTTTGCATTGGCGGAAGTATCTGCGGGCTACGACTGCTTTTCTAGTTACTCATTGGACAATATTGTTATCAGCATCGTCCTTAAGTTTTTTTCTCTGTTACCACGATAACCCATGAACCGCTATTAATACTTAGCTTGATGAAATTTCGGGGGCGCTGAAATCGCGAGAGCTGACATCGCGAGATCTGTAAACGCGGCACCAGATCGCAGGGTGGACATTGCGAAACCTGACATGACGGCACCATAGAGCAAAGATGGACACTGCGAGGCTTGTTTTAATGTGCGAGTGTCTGCTCACTACATTTTTTCTGCATGTCACATAGCCCGCGAAATGACGGCGAAAAGCGGACAGAATTCATCGAGCGGGACAAAAACACTCACGCTTACTCAGCAGTAAAAGGCAAGTGTTCCGTTACGAAAATATTAGCTAAACAGCGTCAAATAAAGAAAAAATACGTTAAACGTCTCCATCGTACTTGCAGAAACATATGATATATGCATATATATAGATGCACAGTTTGAATTCGATAGAAACACAAAATCAAACTTATGATGCTGACGTCGTCTCTGCTAACATGGACGCCTGACTGGCTTCGTCGTCGTCCTCGCTGCTGCTGCTGCTGCGTCGAAAGCAGCGACAGACTCACCAGACAGTGAACGACGTTCTGGACGTCCGCATCACTTCCACACGCTTCTTTCAGACGGATCTTATTCGTGCGCTTCATAACGGCCTGTGCGTATTGGCACCAACACCCGGCAACCACATGCAGCGTCGTTGTTGTAGATCTACTGAAATCCCGCCACTGACACTTCCGTAAATAACCTTTTTCTGTCAAATTCCAACATTAAGCGCGTTGTTTTTTTACGATGAACTGCGTAGAACAATTAGCTTACTCAGCATGCTGCGCATTGAATAGTATATAAAAGAGCTTATGTTTACTGTGCATTTCGGGTACTATCGATAGAATTTCGACGGCGATTGCAGCAGGACATTAAACTGCAGCAGCAGCGGCGGCGAGACGGCTAAATTGATAGGCGTCGAGGCAATCGCTCGTGTTTGGCCGGTGCCGCAGAATTGCTGCCGTGAATCTACCGACGCAGTTGACGAAGATTGGTTACGCGCGCGGTCAGCCGGTCTGTGTCGTTTGTAGCGCGATGTCCTCCACGAAATAAGGTTATATTGGAGGTAATATTGGGTTATGTTGGGGTTCTTCTTGTGTGCTCTGCCCAGGCAGGTTTAGTTGATAAAAAATGCCATTCGATCCGATGTTCACCTCTTCTCTTCAGCTCCTGGTAACTAATCTTGTTTTCTTGTTGCATGCGTAAGTCTCGAATCGTCCTCCTTGAGGTTAGTACAAGTTATATTGGGGGTGATATTGGGTTATATTGGGGTGTCGTCGCCTGGTTACGCCCTCTAACGACCGTCATTAGAGCGTCGATGGCGTGTTTATCCGACATATAGCCTACGCAATGCCATTACCGACTGGCCCGCCTTCATATAGCATCCTTCGCCCTCGCTAGTAAAGATTAAGGACGCTTTGCTGATAATCGGGTCTATGTCATTGCTTTTCTGAATAGCTTTCCCGCGGACACTGTCTGGGCTGGTTGTTGGTTACTGGTTACTGGTTATTGCTAGATTTTGATAGGCAGGCTTTCTAATGTTTGTCGGCGTACATGCTCGATGAATAGGCCTAGCCTAGGGACGAGTAAAGTTTACTGGGCGCCATAAGAATAAACCTAACCTAACGTAGTTATAAGCTGCATTCATATCTGAAATCTGAGCCGTGTATAACAAGGCTACACCTATCCCAAACCCTAAACCCTAACCCTAACCCTATTGGTAGTTATACGGTATGTATGTGATTGTGAAATAATAGGCGCAATGTATTCCTATGGCGCCCAGTAAACTACACACTACCCCTAGCCTATATTATTTGATAATTTTTATTCACACAAGAAAATGTGTAAAATAAGACAGACCGAAACAGACAAACAGAACAATACAATCGGGCAACACGGAAAAGAAATCTAAGATACGAAAACGTAAAAAGCATGCCAAACAAAAGTATTAAAATGTCCACGTGAGTATACAGACAGAATAAGCTGAATACAATCTAGGCATTTACCAAAAAACGGGTTTTCAGTCAGCTATGCGTTATGTATACATAAAGATTATCAGAATATTCACGTTTGGACGTGACGTCATCCGGCAGCACGATTGTAAACATAAACGAACGCATCACGAGCTTCACTCGCTATGACAGTACGTCGCTGCTATTGGCATCTGTTATAAGCACAACGTCACGTCAGCCAGTATAGTTAAAAGTCGAGTTTTTACGGGCGCATTAAACGCCGTACGATTATGCAATGCAAAGCTGCGAGGACTTCTCGTTCCTTCGATCAATCAATCAATCATATCTTACTGAGCGTTCGTTTGCATTAAGAACCGATCAGTAATATCAGACGATACGGCTACGGCGCTCTCGGTCGTGTACATGGTCCGTCACTTTCGTGGGCGCAGATTAGTTAGTGCTGCTGCTGGCGCGGGATAAGTTAGGCCTACGTCGCCCTGAGTCTGGTTAGGCTATGCTTCGATATGACGGCACGTTATTAATAATTGTCAGTCAGAAACCTCGTGACGGACGGACGGTCGTGCATAACCTGAAATGCGGTTTGCCAGTATGGCTAGCAACAGCTAGCAACGATGTGAACTTATATCAGGCGGGATTATGTCTAGGAAGGGTTTTGTTCGTTTTTTATCTGTTCAGAAGATTTTAGTGTAATTTAAGCATTTTCTGTAGTTTGTAGCTGTATCTTATAAAATATTAATTTTGCCGTTTCGCAATGGCGGAAAATTCTAAAACCCGGTCCTGTGGCCTTGACATCTGATCTATAACCTTGATGCTCAACAGGCTTTTGGAAGAAGGATGGATAAATGAATGGATGGAAGGCGGGGCGAAGGGACTGGTGATCGTATAGTGGATGCGGACGTGTGTAGAGATGCGCAAACATTGTTTTCCGGACTCGTTCAACGTGACGTGTGCTCGCGACGAGGTCATCGTCATGACGGCGGCGCGCTACGGCCGAATGTCGAAGGGTCACTGCCTGACGTCCGACTACCAGGTAGAGATGGGTCGGCATATTAAAATATCGGTATAATTATAGGCCTATCATAAGTCTATGCATTGGTTTTCAGTTTTTTTTATTGGCATGATGTTTTGTACGTTAATGCTAAAATTTTAATCTGTTTTAAAGTTTTGACTAATTTTTATAGCTTTGATGCCGAAATGAATTGTTTAAAATTTTAACACAATGTAGCTGCAAAAAGTTTTTTTTTTTTGTTATAGTTGCATCAACGGACAGATTGATAGACATGATGCAACGTAGCGTTACTGCACAAGTGCATTAGACAACAACAAGATTTACTTAATCTTCCGCTTTCCCGAACATTCTTAAATGTTGCACACACTTTCTGTCTGCTTTTCGACGCCATGTAAACATTTTACTTCTTTTTCTAATAGCACACCAAGCGCCTTCGAGGTTATACCGTTAACGCGCTATATAAATTGCATACGTTTATACTTAGTTACTTGCTTGGTAAGCAAAATTAATAATCATGTGGTATCGGTATCGTATCGGAAATGAGACTGTGACATTGGCGCATCACTTCTAGGTCGGCTGCTGGGCGGATGTGTTACACCACGTCGACCGCAAATGTTCCGGCAGACGTCACTGCGTCATCGCCATTCCAGACACTGTGCTGCACAAACTTCACCCGTGCCAGAAGGACCTCTTCGCCTACCTGGAATCAGAGCACGTCTGTCAGAAAGGTTCGATATATTTAGGCTGCTAGATTTTTTTGTTTCTTACGCAGGAAAAAAGCCACCTCTTTGTCAAAACTGCATGTAAAAAACTGCAAATTTGTCTTGAAAATGTTAAAATATTGGCCGAGATTTTTTTTCAATTTTAACATAGCGATTACTTCAGTAAAATCTCTTGACCCTGACAATTGTGGCGAGCTTTCGAAATTTATCAATCAAGCATTGATGTATGATGTGTGTGACTAACAGACTCACTAAGTTGAAATTCGTATTGTCGTTGATACCGTGAGTCATGCCGACGCTGTGACCTTGACGTTTGATTTTTTAACTATACGACAAAAGTGTATAATTAACGTTTGCTTGTGACATTGCAATGCAGTACAAACGCGACCGATGTTTCCGCCGTGTCAGCACGTCGGCACGCTGGAAGTGCGAGCAGGTGACGAAGGACCGCACTACTTGGCTAGTGCTGTAGCCGAACACCGAGGATTTGGCTCGTCGCGTTGTCCGTGGACGCTGGTAGCACCGCGAGGTAGACGGCTGAACCTAACTCTACTCGACTTCGCAATCGTCTCACAGCGTCATCAGGATGCGGACGATCGATCTACCACGGGCAACATCTGCCACGTGTACGCACGCATTCGACAACTTCCGCCGCAGCAGCCTCGCACCGGAACCGGAAATACAATGTCACGTGACAGCGGTGGGGAGGTGACCGTGGTTCCACGTGGCAGGCGACCCTGCGTAGTTCTGCGGGGCTGTCACGTGACAGTGGGGAGGTGACGGTGTGCGCGGGGCGTGTGCGCGAGCGACCCGTCTTTGTGTCGGACACGGAACGCGTCGAAGTTACGATCGCGACGTCGGCTCGAACGGACGACGGGGATCCAGCATACTTCATTCTACGATACTCGGGTTCGTCTAGAGTCGTCCACAGGACCACTTGTACTTGATTCAATTCACCGATCTAACTTTACCCGACTCACAGAACAGTAAAAATTGCGACCCGAACCAGATCTAGTTACAGTTTAAGATGAGAACTGTGTCGATAAAAAGTCTCTTAAAGGTTAGTTTTTTCTTAGTTAACAGGGAAGCGCTTTGTGTTCTCCCAGTGGGCTCTGCAGGAGCAGGGCGTTTGCTACTTAGTAGTCACACCTAGATTGAACAGCCAGTTGTAGTTAACCTGATAGTTAAAAACTAAACAACGATGGAGTGTAGTTGTGCTGATTTTTCATTTAATAGACAAAACTGACAGGTGTCTTTTCTACGTGAATATATCACTTTGGTTCGCAGTTGTCCTCCACTGGATAAAAGGCGGAGTAGGCCTACAGACAATTTTCTGTGAGAAAAGCGAGCAGATTTTTTTGTACACCTTACTTTTAAATTTGTGGCGCCGCCTTTGTCTAAATCTCTTACCTCCGAAAAGTTTTTTTTTGGATCTGCAAGAATTACATAAGTGGCTCTTGGCGTTCCGGAAGAGCGTTGGCCTAGTAACTATATCGCCACTGATCGGTCGTGTTTAGCGATCGGCTGCGCTGACCCGGTGGTGCCTCGCGGTGCGTGGATGAGACGAGACGGTGACAAGGCGACGGTCGCTTGTAACTACACTACTCAGACCTGGCACATCGTCTGTCAACACGACTCGTGGTTCGGCAGCGTCGACAACTGCACCGTAGGCACGTGATTTTTGACACGCTATGTTTTACACGGTGGTGTAGCAACGTAGTTACAGTGTGGTTTGAAATTTAATAACTATGTTATTACCTCCGCCAAGGAGGTTATGTTTTTTGCCAGACTTTGTCTGTATGTCTGTCTGTGTGTTAGCAAGATAACTCATAAAGTTATGGACGGATCTTTCTGAAATTTTGAGGGTATGTTGGGAATGGCACAACTACCAGTGATTCAATTTTGGGGGTGATTCGGAAGGAATCCTGGATTCTAGATCACTTTGAAATTTTCGTTACCATTGCTTTCAATGGGGCATAAGGGAAACCGCGGCAAAATCGAAGATGGTGCTGCCACTTAGCGAACAACATTGCCTTGGCGGAGATGTGCAGGCTCTGACTGCTTTCTAGTTGTTAAATGTTTACTAAGTGTGTCAGCAAAAGAATTTTTAAGATTGTTTTGCATCTGTTTCTGCAACCCTAGACAGTCGTTGTCATGCACTATCAGTTTCATTGCTGTATAGATATGGCACTATAACAATTACGATTAGAAATACGAGGCAGAATCGCACGAGTCGTAGGCCTACATGTGTCTGATATGCACGTAATAATGACCACTTCGTGATATTAAGATCGTATTGGATGTTGTCTTGTGCACAGAGTCGATTGATGCCAAATCAAGCACATTGTCAGTTGAACGCGCCGCTGCAGCCGACCCCTCGCTTCCGCTCAGTAAGCCACAGAACCAGTCGCTGTAAAACTGCTCTTGCTATAACGAAGTTTATGAACTGGCGTTTTGTCTCACAAACGATAGTAATACGTAGATGCTTAGGCCTAGCTTAGCATCATAACATAGTCGTGGGCATACGATTGAGCGCAAAGGAGTACACGAAACTTTATTAGGCCTGTAATGTGTTACTCGAGTCTGTTAAGCCATGAGTTAACTATAGTTTTAATGCTAAAACAAAAAAGTTCTCAATTGGCTTTGCTTTGTCTGTTGTCGAAAACGCAATCATCGCTTTCTCACATTTGTTCAAAATGTAAACATCTGTTTTTTAGATGTACAAATCAGCTTGGTGGTGTAACGGTAAGGTGTCTGATTTGCGATCCAATGGTCGTGGGTTCGATTCCCGGTCGGGACACTATCAAGTGGTTACTACTTGGATGGTTGACTATCTGTGGACAGGTAAACCATCTGTCTGGCTGGGGTTAAGTCGGGGAGCGTTCACCTGCGTCGGGTGGCAGCTAACACTGTGTGATCCCATATGGCAGGCGACGCTCCGTAGCTCTGTGAAGGGTTTCCTATTAAAAGCTATACATCACCTTTACCTTTACTTTTACTACTAGAAACATTATAAAGAGCCATCGACAACATGACTTCTGTTTGTTGTTCTGTCCGTTTGTAGGTCTGCTAATCGCCGTGACCATCGGACTGTTGCTGGGAGTGGTGCTGGGCGTTATGTTACTTGCGTTCGTCATCTCCTGTCACAAGAGGTTCGTGTGCGCGCGAACAAACCAATCACTTGTCAATTTTGCCTTTCTGTGAACTATATACACGGTGTATTTTTGTAATTTTTTTTTGTTTTGGCTGTACACGGTTGCTAAAAGCGCTAATAAGTTTATTAGCCTGCATGATTGAAAGTTAATCATCAGCTTCCTCAACAAAAGCAACAACAAAGTTACTGGTACGCATACGGTTGTGGTTGTGACAAATTTAGACAAACTCGCAGTACGGTTGATACTAAACTTATACTAAAGTTGCTTCTTAGATTGATTGTCGGATTTGAGTTTTTTTCAGTTCGTATTGTGCTTCTTTTTATCTGTTCTGTTTAGGTGCATTTTTACGTCTTTCATTTTTACGTGTTTCTTTTTTATGTGTACTGCGCGTACGATTTTGTAATAGGTAAGTAAATATTGTTTAGCGATTCTCTGGTACTGATCGTGTGCGTGGAGCAGAATGCGACGTCTAAAGGCGCTGTCGGAATCGCGTGCAGTGTACGCCGACGCCAGCCATTACCGCGTCTCGATAGCCGGTCTGCAGCGCGGCGGCGGCGCCGAAACATCCTACCTGTGTCAGTACGACTCAGCGCTTTGTGACCGGCAGCACTCGTCGCCAGGGTTAGCCGGTCTTTATCGTTACACTCACATCTGCAGTGCTGGAGCGCCGGCTGCTGGAGCGCCGGCGTCACCAGCGGTCCAGGTCTACGCGCCGGCGTCGAATGACGGCGACGCTGCAGCCGGCTGTGATCAGCTGCTTCTACATCCCGGCTGATGATGATGATGATGATGACGACGACGACGCAGCGGCGCCGTATCGTCCAGATGACGAGGAGATTTCGGCAATACAATTCAGTGCTGGCTCTTACACGACATCGTGAGAAACAGTAGGCCTGACGTAGTCAGAGGGTGGCAGTCGCCGCAGTGGCGGCAAATTACAAAAGGGGGGGTAAGACGAATGAATTTTTGTTCTGTCTGCAAAAACAGCTAAAGGGGTCGAGATGCGGTTTGGTGTGATGACTTGCATGCAGGAACTCTACTGTTTTATATTGGAAGAAGTTAAGAACCGGGCCTTCCCGTAAGACAAAGTTCTGGCTATGCAACTGGTAAAAAAGGCCCACTAAACTTGGACTTTGTGTGCAAACTATACTCGTAGGCCTAAATTGAGCAAAAAAAGTTGTTTTTGTTTTGAACTTAAAGAATGAAATTTGGAATTTCATCATTTTAAGTCGGTAGGTTAGTAGCTAAGTCGCCATTATAGACAAATGTAGGGGGCTACATTTTTGACTGATTTGACTACAATGATACACGCCTAATGCTGCTGTGACTTGAGTTGTTTGTAGAGCGAGCGCTGCGTAAGATTGAAGCTGTCTTTGTTGAGTAATGACAGACGAAGCCTGTGAGTGTAATATGGGGTGTTTACACGATCTAGCAAACGTCCAGCAAACTTCCAGCAACCGTAATGCTGGACGTTTGCTGGATCGTGTAAACACCCTATAAGATTCCTTCTTCACCGCAATATACTGCGATTTAGACCTCGGCGCCGTCGAATTTCGTCGACTTACTGCGTCGAAATTCCATGGCGTCGAAGTCGTCAACTCATAAGTAACGCCGTCGAAGAGTTTTTTTCCGCGCCGACAACGTCGCATTTACTGTTTAGTTTTTCGCAGCGCAATCATTGAATTTTTTATCTTTATTTATTAGGATAATTTTAAATGTGGAAATCAAAGGTAGAGCTTTTGGTGGAGAAAGAAGATAATGATGAGACGAGCTAGATAGGTCGACTATCTAGCTCGTCTGGTTGATGCTACTAAATTACTTCAAACACAGCGAAAAGACAGTCACTGACGTATCAGTTCTTTTTTTCGGGGAATCCACAAGGTCAGAAGTCTGAAAACAATACCCCGAATTTTTGAAAGCAGCCGCGTCGCTATCGCCGTCGAAAAAACTGCTGCGCTACCGCTGTCGGATAAAAAGTAAGTCAAATAAGTTTGCCGTCAGTCGTAAAAGCTTGAAACTGTCGACGCCGGGGTCTACTGCGACTACGTTTTGTTTATATCGAACTGTTATTTATGTAGCAGTGACAATAATACATCGTGTCCAAGAGAAGTCTACAGTATATCTCTACTATTCTCGACATATTGTAATAGAGAATTGTTCGTAAGTTTTTATAATTCTAATTCTGTGTGTTCAATACGGCGCACGATCATCGATCGACAACATAAACTGTGAAATTAGTTACAAACTCAACTAGAGAGTGAGGGTAATAGGAAAAACGGCGGTAAATAAAAATGCGGTAATACGGTACCGCGTTAACGGTTATGTAAAACATGGTAATACGGGCATTAGGCAACGGCAGGACTTGGCGAAATTTGTGCTCACGGAAATATCGGCTAACTAACAAATCGGAAACATGAGTCTTTTATGTTTAGACTAGTCACGTAGTTGACATAGACGACATTGTTTAATTTTGAAAGAGAAGGTGTGTCGTCAAAACTAAGCCAATGACCCAATGTGTTAAGTGGATTCCGCTCATCGTATACTAAGTCTTCCGGTAAGACCTACCGTTTAGCCACAATACATGCATTACAAACGACGGACGACGACGACAAATGACAGACGACACATCGTGTCAAAGATTCGATCTAACGGTTGCCCCAAAAAATTTTTCATTGGCTGGTCGTATGCTGACAGCCGAGAGGGAAATGGGACCTATAGGCTGCATAATAGGTTTCCTTGTAAGACTATACAAACATGGGCCAATATCACTTCTGCCAACATCATAAATTCCTCAATTTTGAAAACCGTGATTGAAACAAAAAAAAACCAGCAATCGTTAGGGTGGGCCGACAGTACCGCCTTACATCCAAAGGCCAGCGTCCGATTTCTGGTTGCGGAAAGACAGCGATTTACAAGAGTTATTGCAGTCATTAACATATACACGCTATTGGCGACGCTGCTATATCAAACCTTACAATTAACGCTAGCTAAAATACAGCGTTAATTG
>Ga0209454_1004000_pt1 | contig 10828 bp, 8 predicted proteins | sample WorMetHERISLAND1_2_FD_187400 | JGI IMG/M metagenome (GOLD analysis project Ga0209454, IMG submission 187400) | Marine gutless worms symbiont microbial communities from Max Planck institute for Marine Microbiology, Germany - Olavius geniculatus... | ecosystem: Host-associated > Annelida >...
GTTGCTGTATCTCAGTAACAGTGTGAGATAGGGCCTAGGTCACTATTAATATATAGGAAGTCGTACACTGGCTCTTGATTGGCGTGAATTCAATGACCTTGAATGACCTTGAACGCCAAAAAGATTTTTTTGGCGATTTCGGGCTGCGACACAAGTCTATATCATTCACAAGGTGGTGGCACAGAACTATCATTAGGGCTAGGCGATCCAGATAGAGAATTTGGTATTTGTATATTAACTTAGCGTGAACACCCCAATTTTCAGCTAAACTACTGAACCGAAAGTGCTATAGACTTTCACGTGTCTCGTGAGCATTAGCTCAAATTTCTTGTTAGTTTAGAGTCCAATAAACATCATACACAACAGTTCAACCCAGGAAAAACATCTTGTACACTCTGTGTATAACATAATCACACTGTTTTCTATAAATTACAGCAAAATCATGTTATCAACAATCACGATTAGAATATGAAATAAAATATGATATGTAATACATTTCACAACGAAAAAAATTTTAAACCATAAAAATTAGACTTTGGAGGTTTTAAAGCTTTTAAAAAGTCTAAACAACCTAGGTTTTTCAGACCAATTTTCCAGCCTTGATTCATTTTAACTCAAGGTTAAGTCAATCCGGAAGTATATTCCTGGGGATTGTTGTGGCAAACTTTTAAAGACTGGATGCCCAAACTGTCACCAAACTATCAGCATCAAACTACTGAAGGATAACAGTACGGTACTCTTGACTAGTGATTGCAATCCCGGGATTGAATTTTCAATCTCGGGATCCGGGATTGAGAAATTTGTAATCCTGGGATCCCGTTTCGGAGTAGGCTCACAGATTGGTCATCATTTTAATATCCTTAATTGACTTATTTCATGCATATGATGTAGTATAGGTCCATACGGAAGGTAGGCCCCTATATCCGAACTGCAGGGAGTGATAAGGACTGTCAGAATACGAATTATTAGGCCTACAGTGCACAGCAAAGAGTGGGACTCTAGCGCACATAAATATTTCATTCACCAGATGGCTAAAATTCTTATTTCTATCATTAAACACGCGAAAAAAGTACAATATTAACCAATTTTGTAATCCCGTAATCCCGGGATTGGGATGCCGCCAATCCCGAGATTTGGGATTGATGAAAATGGTCGGGATCCTGGGATTGCAATCGCTACTCCTGACTAGGGACAGCAGACAGTCTGAACCCCATAGCCTATAAGCTGCTTATTTCCCATCTGCAAAGAGTAGGAAGCTGAGTTATCCTGAGCAGTAATGTCCAAGAATTTCCTACCAGGCAACATGCAAGCATACACCATCACTTTCCATCAATGTATAGCGCTTTATAGAAAACTCATCTCAGAGCTATGGAGCATCACCTGCCATATGGAATCATAGACTGTTACTTGCCACTCGAAACAGGTGAACGCGCCCGCTTTAACGCCAGCCAGAAAGGCCTGTACTTAATGTACATACCCCGGAGGTATGGAAGGCTGAGTTGACTGAAGCGGCTGGTTACATACTGAGATGGTTTAGCTGCTCGCCGGCAGTCACCTATCCAAGTACTAACCCAACCCAGAGTAGAGTAACTTCATTGGTCAGACACAATGCTTACCTCTATGCCACACCATCAACAGTCACAGAACAGCCTACCTGTCATAGACAGTTTTGAGTGAGAGCATATCGTCTATTTCAGGATTATCCTCCACTTCCAGTATAATCCATGACAGCCGATACGGCCACTGTTCTGTAATGTTGATCCATGACGACAACTTAAACCAGTTAAACTCCACGTTGTATGCACGCAGCAGCCGACCTGCAGTAAATTCACATGAAGACAACTAACCACATTTTAAAGCATATCACAGACAAAAAGCTGGCTTTTATTTCCAGTCTGCTTTGATTGTCACCTGCCTAGTGCCTCAGATTCATTTTTTTGACCTAGCTGCTTTACAAATTTATTTACTTACTTGTATAAGTAGCAGAGAGAGAGAGTCAAAAATGTCCACTCAGTATTTTTGTTATAACTTTGTCAAGCATGGAATGAAATAAATAGTTCTTTCACTCCGGCACTTCAGAATAAATTGCAAAAAAGCTTTACCACCTCGACTCAAATATGCTGCCACATTACCTAGTAATACTTAACTGTTTAACTGTACTTCTGTTCATTGATATTAGCCAGAATGAGCTACATTACAGTAAGGTTAGTATATTCCAATGACTTGAATCAGATTTCAACTGCAACCCAAGCAGGCATGTGCACCCACTTTCAACTAACTGATGGTCTTATTTCAGAATGATAACCTTAAATATTTTTCTGTCGGAGAGATGCATTAGAGCTTAATAATTCTTTTCTGAAGTTCTGCTAATGCATTTCTCCTGTAAGGTTTACTTTTTATGAATGCACAAGCACTAAGCATTTAAAGCAACCTGTAAATTCTTTTTTTCACTACAACAAGAAAAAAATCTCGAGTTGCCAAAATTAAAGCACAGAAAAAAAGACTACAGACACATACTGACAACGCAGGAGTCCAGAACAGCTTGTCGGCTATACGGTGGAAACTGAGGGACTACAAGAGAAAGCCAAAATGAGCCATAAAAAAACTAGATGGACATTATCAGACAAGATCTGAAGAACACAAAGCCTAGCTAGAAGAAAAAACAAAAAACTGGCGACAGTCAGAATTGGATGACATCAACGTGTGACCCTATGTATCCACCAGTATGTTGCTGAACTAAGAGTCTAAGATCTAAGATTAAGAGTACAGTACAGTATAATTACTACTACAGAAAAACAAGAAATTTAAGCTGATGCTCACGAGATGCGCAAAAGCCTATAGCAGTTCCTGTTCGCAAACTGCCAGTCTATCTCCAGCGATTTCGTTGCAGTTCATTCTTGGAGCGTGCGCTGCAGCCGAAGATAGCAAAAATCAACAAAAACCCCTTATTTTGAAAGTTCAGGGTCTTTCAAAGTCATCGATGTTGACATGACTGAAAAGCTCATTACTAGTGCTTGTTGTGATAGGCAGCATGCCCATGCCTATCTGCAACCGTTTTCACAAAAGACTGGCCAACAACGGTAAAATAATGACTTTTACGGGGGTACCGCTTTTTGACGGCCTCGTGCACAAGTTTCCTTGAACCTAGAAAATTGAGACTTGGACCATCAAAATCTACGTTCAATGCTGAAAATTTCATACACAGCTTGTCCATGTCTATCTCAATCAATTTTGGCGCAATTTGCTCTTGAAATATGTCTCGCAGCCTGAAATTGCCAAAAAGTCCACAAAAATCCTTATTTTAACATTCAAGGTCATCCAGAATCATTGAATTTGGTGGAAATCAAACCAGTGTACAACTTCTATTAGTGAATAATAGTAACCTAGACCCTATCTCGCACCGTTATTGAGCTACAGCGACTTATTAACCAAAAATCACAAATTTTGCCCACCCCCTCTCATTTAGCACCCTCATTCAGGGCGACCCAATTCGAATTTATAGAAAAGCTTATGGTTCCTGAAACTAGAGTCTTCCAGGCAGCTGATGGTGAAGACTTGGTGATCCTAGCTTGCACCGTTTTTGCGATGGCTAAAACACGCTGAAAGCAGTAGCTGCTTTCACACGTAAAAACTGCATTGCCAAAATTAAAGCACACTATTAAAAGAGAAGACAGAAGCGGCTGTGACACGTATTGAGAATGGAGAACTCCAAAATGTGTAAGGTTATACACTGAGAACTGATGGGTTACAAAAGAAAGCTGGGACAGATGAACAAGAAAAACAAAACTGGATGGACATCAACATTAGCTGAAAAAAGCCACAAAGAACTGGCAACAGACAGAGTAGAATGGTGTCAACATGTAGCCCAATCATCAAGACGTGGGCTAAGCTAAGTATCTAAGATCTAAGGCAAAGACTACAAGTATACTCACAGCAATACAGAAAGCAAGGCTGAGAAACATGTAAGATATAATACCAGTGACGGCCAGAATGTTCATGAGTCGTTTCATGCTGCGTGGATTGATGTCACTGAAGTAGGACGACTTGCCAAAGCACTTGGACAAGTCGACATGAGACGGCTGACGCAGCAGCGTCGAACTGCCGCCATTAGGACCCGCCACGATGCTGTTCACTGAAGCTGCACCCTTCTGCTTCTTGGTCATATTCTTACTCGCTCCGGCTGCGCCGGGTTTGCCGACGTCCGTTAGCGACAAGTAGGAAGAACCAGCGATACAAGTATCCTGACGCTAAACACAAACAAGTATCCTGATGCTAAACACATACGAATGCTCACAGACATATTAAAAAGTTAAAGGTGGTGTATAGCTATTCATAGGAAACCCAGCTCAGAGCTACAGAGCATCACCTGCCATATGGGATCAAACAGTGTTACCCGCCACACGACACAGGTGAACATGCCTGCCTCAACCCCAGCCAGATAGGATGGTACTCGATTGACATACCCCAGAGGAATGGAAGGCTAAGTTGACCTCCACCTGGTTACATACCAAGATGGTTTACCTGAGAGGAGGAAGTCACCCATCCAAGTACCGTACTAATCCGGCCCAGTGTAGATCAACTTTGCTGATTGGACAGTAGGACACAACACGTTACTGCTATAACACACACCGCTAATCACACGATCAATCATCACCTGTCTTAAACAATCAATAATATGATTACTAAAAATAACTCCAGCTAAAATTAATAAATAAACTAACTTTTTTCAGCGGTGAAATTGTTAACAAGAAGAGAGTATGCTCGATGAGAATGTTATCGAAAGTCAAAAAGTAGCAAGCGCAATCTTTATTTGAAAGTCAACAGGGAATGTATATACGATTCTGATCGTTACCACATACTATTGTACTTGTATTTTCATATCAACCATATTCAAGCTCTAATTCAGATAAGCACTCTATTTATGCTTTGGCCTGCTGGCCATGCACAAGTTCACATTCTATCTTGTGATACCAAAACTTGAATACAAAAAGTCTTGCAAAAATCCATAAATAATTCATACCAGAAACAACTAAATATCATGCAATCATCATGGACGTCAAGTCAGCAGCGGTGGTATAATCAGTATATAAAACTTGTGACATCACAAATTTTCTAACCTCATAAATGAACATATGGCACAAAACCCAATGTTTCCAAAATCACAAACAATAGTATTAAAGATACAAAAAAATAAGAGTGCCTCAGATTCAACACCGGCTGACATTGTGCACTCTAAATATTGTATTTACTTACTTAGTTACTTACTTATTTATTTCTGGGATCTGCAGTTAATCTGCTGCAATCGGTGGCATTTAGGCAGATCAAATAAACTACAATAGATGCGTGTCATACGTGATGCTGGGACGGTGTGATGACACAGTTCTCTGGCCTCTCACTGGCCAGCGCAGTCAGCTGGTCGGCTCGGGTCATACTCTGGTTGCGTGGGGGCGGGGCCTGTGGCCTCGGAGGCTGCGCTTGGTTCTGTATGAAGAGCGGAAGCTGGATTATGGTCCGCAGATAGTCGTGGCCATTGATGCTGGATTCGTGGAACTGGCTGTGCAGGTTGTGCTCCAGGCCACGGATTATAATGTGCGGATCCACGGCGAGGATCGTGATAAACGGAGAGTCCGAATCCACACTGTTGCTGCTTCCGAACAACATGTGGACCTAGAAAAATCACCACAATAACCTGAACGGATGTTTTCAAAAGTTCCTAGAAAGATTTCTCTGCTTGCACAAACTCAGGAAAAAGTACGCTCTGGAAACTTTGGAAGTAAAATGTTAAACAGATCGTAGGAACATGTTTAAAATGAACAGCAAAAGTTACTAAGTTACGGTAAAAGTAATGAATACCACATGAATCCTGGAACATGTCCACGTTCCCTTACAACATGTCACTTATGTTGCAGCTCCTAGCAGCAAAGTCCCAAAGTTGATTATTCGTTATAATCACTCTCTAAGTAACACAACCTAGATGGTCACAATGCACCTAGTTCAGCTTGTGCTAAAAGAGGTTGGGTTGGCACATTATATAAATCAAATGACCATCGAAATCCAATTTTTATATTCCAATTTAACTTAACACTACAAAAGCACATAATCAGTTCATTTTCTATTTAAAAAATAGTTTCAAAATTCCTATTTATACAGTAAAGATACATATTTTAGTTAATTCATTAAAGATATTGATTCATATTTTGTCCTTTCATTTTTTGGATAAAATCATGATTATCACGATCACCATTGCACTGACCATGTCAAGGACCTGTAGTAGCTTGTCCTGCTCACAGCTGTCCAGTCCGTCGACAATGACAACAAGACGTGTGTGGTTGTTTGTGAACGCATCCATGCACCGGGTCAGATTGCTCACGGCTTCCACCTCCTTCTTGAGCAGAGGCAGCATCCCATCCATCTTGAGCACGTCCACTCGACGAGCTATCTTCTCCACCTACATCACACAGTCAATCCACAGATCTAATAAACAATGGATAAATAATCACACAACACATTGAAAATGCGTTTCTATGTAAAAAAATACTATAACACACTTCCGAATGTTAAACTAATAGCAGATACAAAAGTATTAGATACAGGAACAAATAAATCACGAAAAAGGAAATGATGAAAGAGGAGAACATGAAACTAGACTATACTGAATAGTTCATTGATAGACTAATGGACAAATAAAAACAGATAAAAAGACACGTAGATACACAAATAAATAAATAAATAAATACGCAGTCCTCGGCAGAGATACAAACTCTCTCCGAGTGTCTTCTAGGTGATATCATTATGATTCAACGTGAAAGAACATAAGCACATGTACTCACAAAAAGAATAAATAAATAAAAACAGACTGATACCTGTTTGCGAGTGGGCAGGGCCAGATGGACAATGGCTCTCAGCCAGGTGTAAATATTGGCCAGCACAACGATGCCAACGATGGCTCCGAGTGTGATGAGAACACTGTTGATGACTGTGTAGTTGGCCGGCGGTGACTCAGACGTATGGCTGAATTCATGGAAGCCGAAGACGACCATCAGCAAGAGAGCCGTGACGAGACAGACCAGAACGAGAAATGTTATGATGAAATACGGAACGCCGCAGATTGATTTGAACCGACCGTGATCACTTGCTGTACAACACCAGCAGAATCAGCATCAATAAATAAATAAATAAGTAAATTAAATAAATCCGTCGGTCGGTTGGTCAGTCAGTTGGTTGGTCAGTCAATCACTCAATCTGTCACAAAATATCACAGACTGTCTCAAACTGACCGTGACCATTCACAGTACAACATCAGCATTAGCATAAAAAATCAATTTGTCAACTAAAAAGCAATCGTGAGAGTACATATATCCACCAAGTGAATCTTATTTTTTACAAAATAGTAACTTAAATGCATTTCGTGAATTTGTTAGTTGAAACAACTAACCAAAACTCTTCTTTTCCTAATGATAATAGCTATAACCATACTGCTCCGGCAGCATGCATTGCTACGCCGACGCTGCAGCTTGACGTCACAATAGCAATGACGTCATGCATTGTGAGTCACTATGATGTGTACAGACACACAAACAAGCACACAAAGTGATTACGTAACCTCTGCCAGTTCACTACGTTCACTTTGGCAGACATAATCAATCAATGAATCAGTCATGGAATGCTGCAGATTTACTTAAACTGACCATGATCACTTGCTGTACCAAAAAAAAACCAAGTAAGAAAGTAAGTAAATGATTCACATAACATCAAAATTGGCACTCATGGAATCAAAATTCTTACCTGGCAGTATATCTCACACCAAAAATCCACCTGTTATGCTTGAGTACTTTCCAGATTTTAGTTCGATACTGTGCCTTGGATTTCTATAGACATGCATGTGTTGATATAAAATTCTGTGATGTTTTGATGACTAAATTTTAGTTAGCTAAACGTATTTATAGCTGTGTGATGAGTAATAAAGTTTGGTTTTATAATACACCACCCACCATCACATACTGGCACTGTTTCTCTGATTGTGGTTACCTGTGACATGCACACTATCAGTACAAACAAAAAAGACAGCTACATAGCAGTATGATGACTTAATGCAATGCACAAAAACAGCACACAAAACTATACAATTCCATGCTCACACCAGTACTGCCGATGTCTACCATACTGTCTATAGTGAGACAATGGGTGACTTCATTTTTTGACTTTGACTTTCGCTGAGCCTAAACTTCGGTCTAAGTACCTACTGAAGTCAAAAAGTAAAGTGATTTTGCTGAGAGAAAACATGGTGACTAACACGGATAGTTTATTTACGGATAGTAAATTAAAACAGTCCGGTACCAAAAATAAACGCCGTAATGGCTACACAATGACGTAAGACATTGGGTAATTACGTCATTTGCGTGCGCGGTGCAATTAAATAAGCAAGTCCAACGTAACTGGTTGATTTACTTCCTGTTAAATTTACCGGTTTTCCGTCATTTTTAATCGTTTAGTTGAACTTTGGTCTAAGTACAGACTTTAGCATTCAGCTTTAGCTTTGGCTCAGCGAAAAGGCTCAGCGAAAGTTTAAGTCAAAAAGTGAAGTCGCCCAATGTGTCTAGGGCCCACAGTTTTCCGTGGGCCGCAGAATTTCCAGCCGAGCCATGGAATTTGTCTTTTTCCGCTGAATTTCGATAGTGCAGTGGAATTTCCAAACAGCTGAAAAATGACCGGTAATTAGTACTATTTTTGGCTTGATGACGTAATTACACACTAAATATATTATGGAAAAAATCAAATGGAACTGCCTAAAACAGTTACTGTGGGCTCTAGTAAAAGTAGTAATAACTAGGGGCCTATCGCATTACGGCACAGTCATAAATAAACACAAGCGGCTTGGCATATTCCACTTGTGAAAAAAGATTGATATTTTTTGGATGTTGTTGGCATAACTCAGCACAATGCCAGTTTTCAAGTTTCTGAACAGGACAGAGCTCAGTTTACTAACAAACAGACTTCCTATGATTTTTCCGCAGTGAGCAGTGGAATTTTCCCAAATGGTCCATGGAATTTGGCATAATTTTCCATGGAAAACTGTGGGTCCTACTGATAACCCATGGGTGTAGTCAAGCCTGACAAACAAAAATACAGCGTGGGCTACATGACCGACTGTCGGCCGACGACCAGCACAGAATAACTGTCAGTTAACCACTGTTTGGAGCGCACAACTCAACTCATCACACACTAGATAGTTGTTCAATACAGACATAACGTTGAAAATAGAACAGCAAATCATAATATCTGCAATTGACTATAGCAAAACATCCTAACTACAAACTACAAAGTTCTTAAAAATGCCACTTATATATTCACTTCATGACATAATGAAATACAGCAAGCAAATCTGTGTGTTATCCATTAACAAACTTTACAAAAACATTCTAAAAAGCACTTGAAAAAAAGGTCCGAAAATGCCCTGAGTAGAAAAATGTTCTCAATTTTCTTGAAACTTCATCGATAACAGATAAAATGTTTTGCCATTCTACCGTTGATATGCTACTACTATGCCATAACTGCAGACTGCAGAGACCTTTGAGCGGTCGGAAGATGCGGTAAAGTCGAGGGATAAGGATTCCGTACTCAGACTCCAGAGCATCACACAGAGTTCCAATCATCCCGACGACAAACTTCTCTCCAACGAGAGTCGTCATTCGAGCATTGTCTGTGAATAGGAACCTGTCAACAACAAAATGGACATATCCTAGACATGCTGAATCCATGACTGTTCGTTTATAAAAATTGGACCGATCTAGATCTGAACAGATTACATAAAATCAGTGAAAATAACTGCTTTGTTTATGCTGGATTTCTGTTTCCGTCTTCACAAGCAATTGCAATGTTTTAATGGCATCTGAAACATAAGCAATATAGGGTATAATATGTGCGTGAAATAACTTATTAAAAATCCCTTCAAGAAGTCAGATTTTTCTCGGATGCCTCTGAGAAATCTAGGTCTGATTTAGAACGCAGAGCATTTCGCTCGAAGCCGATCTGGAACGAATTGAAGCAGCTCTGGTTGCTCAGATGTTTGAAAAGGAGCACATTCTATGTGCCACATGTTTGGTTCTTTATTGACACAGACACATGGGGTGGCAATGATTTCGGTTTTCTGAACAATCAGACAGACACCAGTTGACACTGCCACACCGCAAACATGTGCATATGTGTATCCAATAGCTCATCGCATGCCCATCTCAGTAATGACCAGGCATAATGTAGAGTTACGTCATTGACGTGACCAATGATGCTAAAGCTAGACCAGGCTGCGGACCACTTATTACTGCATATATAAATTCAGCTTTTATTATGGATGTCTACTGTTTATTGTAGTGCATAAACGTTCGCTATATGCTGCTATTCTACTGTCTGCAGAACCCACGAAAAGCCTACAAAAAACAAAATAATGTTCATACAAACACGAAGTCTGTCCAATGCATTTCGATAGTTTACAGTATATGTCGGTATAAATATAATCAGTGAGCTGTTTAGACTGGTAGAAAAAAATCAAGCAGTTTAATTTCAATGTACAGCAGCAATGATCCTTTCATCCTTCTCTATTATTTTAACTAAACAATAGACATTGTCAGTCATGAGACCATTTGATTCACTATATCGTCATCGTCACCATGTGTTTATCTTGCACCGTTATGGAGATATGGTGCCTCAAAGATAATGGGGTCACGAGTTTGACCTTTTGGTGTCACGTGACATCATCGGTCATGTGACCATTCGACTCACGGGGGTCGACTTCCTATCCGTGGTCCATGGTGACAATGTGTCTGTCTGGCAC
>Ga0209454_1004002_pt1 | contig 10826 bp, 5 predicted proteins | sample WorMetHERISLAND1_2_FD_187400 | JGI IMG/M metagenome (GOLD analysis project Ga0209454, IMG submission 187400) | Marine gutless worms symbiont microbial communities from Max Planck institute for Marine Microbiology, Germany - Olavius geniculatus... | ecosystem: Host-associated > Annelida >...
GGAAACGGTGAGAGATAAGGCCAAGGTTATTATAAATGATTAATAGGAAGTGGTCTTTGCCTTTGCAGATCAAATAAAAATCATCCACTTTCGATGACTTTAAAAATTACTGACAACCAGTACGGTCGTCGGCTACCCTAGCGACAGCTGGGTTTTTTGTTTATTTATTTGCAGACAAAATTTATCGCATATAATAACAGTAACAAAAATGGAATCCTTAGTAAAGTTCAACTGCTTGTCTGCTGGCTGTCACAAGACCAATGGCCAGTTATATAACGCCAGGGGGAATGTCTTTATCATCACCAATTTAAGGCGGACTCGCTCTTGCAGCACAAGCGATTCCGCCTATTCCTACACATTTCTTTGTAGCGTGGTCTGTCGTCTGTCACATTCGTGCGCACTGCTCAAACCATTCAACGGATTTAGATGCCATTTGTTGCGGTAACTGACGTTTAATTATGCGTTCTTGGTCTCCTATTTTAGACTTTATTTTATACTTTAGAATTTAGACTTTAAGCATTAATTTATTGAGTTATGCAATTCAATTTGGCCCTTTAATTATTACACATTAAATTTGATATAATCCGAGGACAATAAAGAACTTTAACTTTTAAAGTTAATATTTTAAATAAGCTATCCTGAGACTGATCTTGTAGAATTTTTGACATGAAAATAAATGTATTGGTTTATACTATCAATAAGTCAAGGTGTGTATACAGGGCGAAAAAAATGATACAAACTGTGGTGAAGTAAAATGCAAGCAGCGCGCTCCGTCTTTTATTGCAGTTTATTTCATTTGTCATTGTGGCTCTGTCTCTGTACGCCTTTAGGTCGCCGATGCAGCATATACCGGTGTAAGGTGCAGGGTGAACCAAAAACACGTGGCACTTTACTTTTGTCCATATCTTCGCCAGTTATTGATCGATTTTCAAAATTCTTTCATTGGTACACTCTACAGACAATTTGCAATAACGTGATTATTATAGATCTCACCACACCTTAAATGCGTTTCTACACTACCTTGTGAAATGTCAATGAAATATGCACACATAACGATAATAACAAACATTTTGGTATAATTGGAAAAAACACTTCAGATCAACATTGCAGTAAATGGTCTGTATGACATTAAACTGTGTGGGTCTAACACAGTTTAGTGCCATACGGATCAGTCATCGCAATCTTGGTCTGAAGTTTTTTTTCATTTACCTAAATTTCTGTTATTATCTTTAGTTTTTGCTTAGATTTATAATTCACAAGGTAGTGTAGAAATGCATTTACCGTGTGGTGGAATAAATAATAATCACATTGTTGCAAACTTTTGCAGACTTTGCCAGTAAAAGAATTGAGAAAATTGGTCAGTAATGGGCGAAGAGATTGACAAAAGTGAAGTGCCACGTTTTTATGGCCCACGGTGTATAATAATGTCTCTCATATAACAATTAATCCTAAGTCATTATTATATGTATAACTTACACTGCCCCAGTCATTATTTATATCTATTTAGCTATGAACAACAACCGAATAAGCAAGAACATAATAAATACTGAATAAGCTCCAACGATTTTTTTTGAAAATTATTACTCACCGTAATAATTATCACACAAAGAGTTAATATTATACGAGGGGAGTGTAAACTATACTGGGGGAATGGGGAGTGAAAATTATACATTATACCGGTCCGGACGCACACTTCAACAGTATAAAATAATAACAATAAAATAATAACAATAAAATAATAACAGTGCCTGACTGGACTGTAGGTGCCAGTCGCCGAGGACGCTAGCGGTCAGGAAGATAAACTGGCAACGACGACGTTGACGGCACCAACGGAAAACCACGTCATCAGTGACGTCACGACCACCAACACTTCTGAACCGACATAGAACCGCTATTTATATACAGTACAGGCTGGCGCATAAAAACTGAAACGTTGTGTAAAAATTTGCTCAATGTATGAGTAAATGAATTTCGTCAAAGTACACAGAAAAGTTAGGCTGAACACAATGCAATGTTGACGAGACAATGTCATAATGAAGACTACACGCTTTCAATAACAGATGCCCCTAATAAAACTGAGAAAAACAAGAAGCTAAGCTGTCTTTAGGGAGGCCGACCGTACTGGTTGTTAGTGACCTTCAAGGTCATCTAAGGTCGATGATTTTCATCTCACCTGAAAGGCCGTATGCGATTTCCTATTAGTGATCAATAATGTTCAACTATGTTCTGGGCCTATCTCGCACCGTTTAGTCACAATAGCGCGTACTGACCTTCAAGGTCATTCAAGGGCAATAATTTTCATTTAATTTGACAGGGCGTATGCCTCTTCCTTCAAGTCATTAATAGTAACCTAGGCCGTATCTTTGACCGCTTCCGAAATATGGCTAGTTTTCCATTACCGTAGTGCATTTCAAAGTCATCGATTAATAATTTTAAGTCAGTATGCAACTTCCTATTAGTGAACAATAGCAACCTAGGTTCTATCTTGCACCGTTTAGCCACAGTACATCCGATACAGACAGACAGACGACAACCACGACAAAGAGCCGACCTTTAAGCTTACAACTTAGCGGTCGGCCCAAAAAGTAAGAACACGAGAACGACTAACATGGATCTTTTGAGTGAAGCGCAGTCCTGTTGATTTGCCGATAAAATTGAGTATACATTAGATTTCCCCCACGTTGCGTTCGGTTCACATAACGGAATAAAGAACGAAAATTAAACGTTCCATAATTATTGTATTTAGCGCCATCCTGTACGATACCGCTGCAGAGTTGTTAAAGTGTGTGTAATGGAAAGGATGCATAATGGTAAAATGGCAGCTCACTGAAGCCCAAATTTCATTACGCCGACTTTCGCTGAAACGTCTCCGCGGGGAAGTTTCGGTGAAATTAGCGGACGCAAACCATGAAATGGGGGATGTCTCGGGGAAGTTTTGGGCTTTCATGATGATTGCAACAAAATCCGTGACAGGTAAGCGACAAAGCCGTCGCTCTAATGAATTTAGTCCGTGAGAACTGAGAAAACACGGGGGAAGTCCGTGACAGTTCGCTGCGAAGTTGCGGTAGGCCCTAAAAGTTGCGAACGCGGACCACGGCGTAATGGAATTTGGGCTTAAAGACACAAGCTGAAAGCATGTTCAACAATACCGGCTATTGCAGCAGACGTTTCCATAGCGTGGTCCGTCTGTCCGTCCGTGTGTAATGTCGTCTGTCACTCAGTGCATGCACGCTGCTGAAGTCGTTGGATGGAATCGGTAACATTTGGCAGACAAGTGTGTTTAGGGGGTCTCGCGCCTGCTCAGCCATTGGAGGTGAGAAAAAATAATGAAAAGAGAAACATTAAATTAATTTTATCAAAAGCGGAGGGGAAATTGCTAGGCTGAACGAACGTCTTTATAAGACACAAGCTAAAAGTATGATCACCCATACTGACTATGAGCGGCTATGACAGGCTGGGACCCCGTTTCACATTTCTAACCGCAGGCACACTCGTCTGGCCCCCTGGAACAGTCTGCTAGACAGCCTCCCGGACTCCACGGGTAGAATAAACCTGGTGGTCGAAAAGTTCGGAAACCGAGTCAAAATTGCATTGCAAATTATTGCGGCGACACCTACGGGCGTCCTGCGTAGATTCCGCCTATTGCCAAATGACTTTGTTAGGCGCACTTGTACTTGCACGAGTCAGCACTGACCGTAAGATTAACGGATACATCGATATTTAATTATAAATATTTATTTATTTATTGTACATGTACATAGACTGAATATCAGCCTACAAGGAACATCCAGAGAAAGGCTCATTGTTATATTGCTTGAATCTAGCTGCGCGCCACGTTGTCAGTTATGGGGTGTTTACACGATCCAGCAAACGTCCAGCAAACTTCCAGCAAATGTATTTAAAATACACGTGCTAATGCTGGACGTTTGCTGCCATAGGCCTATGTTATAATGGAGCTGGACGTTTGCTGGATCGTGTAAACACTCTATTAGGCTTAAAAATTCCCACGTTTCCAGTTGCCGCCCGCCCCTAACAGTGGCGTGACCAATAGGAGAGGCAGGCCCCGCCAATCTCAAATATTTTAGTTAAAATAATCGATATTAGGGACTCAGAAAAATGATTGAAATTGTTGCCACACTATAGATCGCATATTTTAAGGCTGTAATTGCACCAAATACCATTTCGGCTGGGGCTCTACCACAGACGCTAGGAAGAGCCCAGAGCACAGATAAGGGGGGATAAATGAAGAAAAGAGGAGGGGAGGAAAAGAAGTCGAACCGCCCCCAATTTATATTTCTGGCTACGCCACTGGTTCCTAAAATTATTCCGCCATCCCTTTACTTTTCGACAAGACTGCAGCTGGAAGCACAGCATATTTTTAGACAGTCTCAGTTTATATTTTCTAATTAGTTTAGTCGCTCGAGCTTCATTGCGTCAGATCGGAAACGTCTTCCTCATATGAAATCTTCATCGTCCTCTGCGAGGCTGACAAAAAACAGAATTTTTTTTTCTGTTGCACGATGTGAAAAAAGTTGAATTTTGTGACTGTGACAGTTTATGCGATGTTTCGTCGTAATATGTTTGCATGAAACAAATGGCTTTACTAACGTACTTTAGTCTGTTCTGTGTTATTCACAATGGCCTTATCAGTGCACAAAATGTCCACAATTGTCCAAAATGATTTTCACATGCCTAACTGAAAATTATTGTTATCACATTGTCTTTAAAAATGTCTATGTAATTGCTAATTTGCTATAATAGTGTTCACTTATTCTTTCTGATCTGTTTCCATAACAACATTCTGTTTGAGAACAAGTTCCAGCAATAACAGCAATTCTGAACTATAAGATGAAAACATGTACGCAAAAACTTATTTACACCATAGCCGAAAAAAAAATCTCAAACATTATCGATTGTCACTTGAAGAAGGCATATCCAATTTTAATAATTTTTGTAGGGTTTTTTCTGTCACAACTGGCCATCAGTGACCGTTCAATATTTCACCTCACCTAATGTCTGCTTCTGCACTACCTGGGGAAACAGAACCAACGAAATATAAGTTCAAATGGGCAGAAAGACGTCAAAAAGCACCCCCAACATTATCGACTGTCACTTGAAGAAGGGATATCCAATTTTAATAATTTTTGGTACGATTATTTCTGGCACAACTTAAAGCACTAGCTACAGTTTTTCATCCACAGTTTTATTAAAAACCATTCCACACAGGGACTGCAAAATAGTTCTAGGGTCAACAACGTAACACAAATGAAACAGAAAAAAAACAGAAATAACAGCTAGAATAGTACTAGCAATAGTACAGCAACAGTCATTCAGCTTGATATTCGTTATATCAAATGCAATTGTTTGTGCAAATGCAGTATTAAAACAAGAGACAATGTCACTCCATTTTGTGCAATTTAGTCATTACGAGACCGACAAATCACACCTAACTGCTCATTAGCCAATGGGGCCACTTTATCACCAAAATTTTTCTTTTAGTGTGCTTCATTTTTGGGCCAAAAATATGTCAGATAAATTTATCAACAAAACATTTTCTAATAGCAGCGAAAATAACGCACCATTTGCATGCATATTATACCATCAATGTGGCATAAACACGGAGACCAATATGTGGCAGAATTACAAAAAAAGATAACAAAAAACTACCAAGCAGACTTCGGCATTGCTGAAAATGCACAGCATTATTAATAAATGTTAGCACACCACAGATGGAAATGCCAAATTTTACATGTGGGAGAATAAGCAACGGAGATTTTTGCAAAATAGCTGATATACGCTGAGATCACATGTTTGCATATAACCAGTATATGCACAAAACTAGCCAAAGCACATTAAAAAAATCAATGCCATGTCCGGAAACGATATGACCAACGCCATGTCTTATTTACATGATTATTATTATTAGCAATGACACATAATTAATTGAATATATGAGACTGGCAAAGGACCATGAGACTGGTGCAAAGTAGTGAAATAGCAGCATATCACCGGGAATAGAAGCAAGCCACCTGTGCATTGCACTGAATGAGTATGGGACTATTATTACCTTAAATACTGAGACGTTACGAACTGGGAAAGTAAACACATTACATAGGAATTCATAATGCAACAAAAAAGTCAATTAACAAACAATCTTAACAATTACGCTGAAGCCAATAACACGATGGACACAAATTGAAGGAGAAATAAACCTTAAAAACAACACTGCCTAAAATTAAAGTACATAATTAATGAAATTAAGAAGCACTAATAAGTGACAAAAGATTCCAGATAAAAGCGATGTTCAAAGATAAAAAGTAATGTTCGCCGACCTGCCATTTTTTTCTAGACAAAACCACGTATTACTGCAGTCGATGGCAAATCTCTGGCGTCAGTTTTATTAGCACCGCTTAACGATTTTAATTCTCGGCCATGTTGTTTTGAAGGTTTATTTCCCCTTTAATGCAACAGTTCATCTAAACGACGAGACATGTGGTAAAACTGCACTGCCAAACGATCCTTTCGGCACCACAAAGTTGCCCAGACTTCTGTGACGCTCTGGTGCGCCATCTTCCAGCAAGTGGCTGGAATTTTCATGGCATCCAAACATCACCTCCAGAAGATTTTGGAATTTTGACGATGACGACAATTTACTGGATTTACCGGTATCAGAAAAGACCGTCGGCCCTGCTGCCGAAGCCTGTTCACCGGATAATGACTGTTCCAAGTAGAAGATGCTCCGTGGAAGGAGTGAGGACTGGCTTCTGGTCCGCGAATCTGAATCCGTAGACTCCGTGGAGTCGTTACTGGCATTGGAGTCTGATGACGCAGAACGGTAGAATCGAGAGAACGTGATACGCTGACTGTCATTGACGGACTGACGATGTCGGGGCTCATGCAGTGATGACAGATGAAGACTGCCACTGCTCCCGAATACACTGAACTCCTCCTCTGCAACGATAACACAGTACAGTAAATAACGCGATAGAACATCAGCAAAAGAGCCACTTATTTCATGCAAACAAAGGCTAAAAATGCAGGACCAGGAAGACGCCGGATGGACGACACTAACCCTAACTGTAACCCAAGGCATTTCATACTAAAAATTGGCAGACTAAAGATGACACACACACCAATGCTGGGTTTTTTACGCCTTTCTGTTTTTGAATTAAGCCCATATGGGACAAACGAGCAGACAGACAGATGGGCTAGACCAGTAGTTATTGCAACCCATTAAGACAGCTGTATAACTGATGTACAAATTGTGGAAAATACTGTTGTCTAATATGTCGAGGCCGAAAACTTTTGGGACGACCCTCATAAGATATGCAATAAAGTGCAATATTCATACAATATTTGACGTTAATATACTTACAGAACAAACCAAAATATAAAAAAACAATAATATACACCAAGGTTTTGTTAACAGTAACAGGTAAAACATGGAAGACCTTTATTAGCAGTCTGGTGTTGGCGTAAAACTTCCAACCTCTCAACCGCAGCTGAAGAACCTTTAGCAGCGGCATCATGATACAGCCGTAATGCTTCTGTCCTATTCTGTGGAATACCTAAAAAGTGAACACAGTGAGTGAGTGAGTAGGGTTTAACGTCTCACCCGAAACAGTATAGGTCATTTCAATGACGGCCTTTCCAGGCAATGCACATACACATAATAACAGAACAGAAAGTTTAAGCTTTACAGAAAAACCTAATCCTAAACATATAACACAAAAATGACCTAAACCTAAAATTGTAAAAACTCCCCAATATAATTGTGCAAATATAACAGTTATGGCAGTTCTAGTAATCTTCCGTTTTCCTCAGGACAGTCATCAATCTCATAGTGCTATCTATTGGAGGACAGGGAGATAGTGAACACAGACAGTCAATAGCAATACTGAGGCACTTAATTAACTACAAATTTTGGGCTTATTTGTCGAGCTATTGATGTGGTAAAATGTCCTTCCCCAAAAGCGCTCAATCGACACGCTAAAACTTGTCCTCAATTTCTTCCAGGTAAGGGCTGTCTTAACCAAATTTTGGTCTTGGTCTGATGTCCAGTTTTAAAAGCAAAGTGAAAAAAATAATAAAGGTAAAAAGTTAAAAAGTGTAAACTACGTATGGGCAGCCTAACACCAGGGTGTGAAAATGAATGATTACCAATAATAAATCAACTAATCAATGAAATATTTGAGTGATTAGAATTCTAATAAAATTGTAATTCTTAAACATCAGTATCTACACATTTCCAGTCTAGCACAATTTTGCACTTTGCAATTTGTAATAAAGATTATAAGGTTAAAGGTGGTGATATAGCTCTTAATGGGATGCCCATCTCAGAGCTACGGAGTGTCACCTGACATGTGGGATCACACAGTGTTACATGCCACCTGGCACAGGTGAATGTGCCCCACCTTAACAACAGCCAGATAGGCCAGTTCTCGATTAACCTACCCCGGTGGGGTACAAGGCTGAGTTGACCTAGGCATCTGGTTACTATTACATACCGAGATAAACAATGGTTTACCTGCCCGCAGGCAGTCACCCATCCAAGTACTAACCCGGTCTGGCGTAGAGTAACTTCGTCGATCGAACAGAACGCGTTACCACTATGCCATGCCACCAACCCAATCTGTTAATAAATGTATCACTAAATCGATAAATTTGCAGCTGAGAATTAAGTGTGGGGATACCTCCGATGCCATGTTCAAAGAAGACGGCTAAGTTATACATGGCGCTGGAATGGCCGCGAGATGCGGCACCACGATACAGCTCTGCAGCCCTTGCCTCATTACGTCCAGTTCCCAAACCACGTTCATAACAGATGCCAAGAAAATACATCCCACCAGCGTCCTGCATTATTATATACATGAACACACACCAGATTATTGACTGACCTTGCAGCCTGTCAGCCGGATCATACAACACGAATACAGTAACAAGAAGCCCAGCTGTCACTAGGATGGCCGACTGTACTGCACGACAATTTATGAGGCACTATCACTGTTTGGTAGGGAAGAAGAGCATAGGCAATAGATGGATTAGATAAGGCATTGGTAGGTGTCTATAGCCTGTTAATAGCAAACATTCTGCTGATACAGTTCGGCCTCGCAAATTGTGGCATTGGGGATAGGAACCCATATTCTGGGAAAACAGCAGTCTGTAGTAGGTTGGCGATGGTACCATCTGATAGGGCATTTATGAATTCCTATAGGCTGTCAATAGTAACTGCGGTGCTAAATGAAGCACTTTGGCCGCAATTCGAAATTTAAGTATACCGGTATACAAACAGTAAACATTTGGGGGCAATGTGAAGTTGTAAAGCATCTGAATCAGTACCACAGGGTAGCTCTCCAGGAACTATATTTGGAACCCTATTGACACATACAGGCAGTTTTCCAAAAATATGCACCATTTAGCCACAATGCATCTACAGACAACGGACAGGCACAAGCCTGTGATATAGGCTCAAAGACCGGTATGCCAAAAAGTGACAAAAATCTTTTCCAAAGCCACAAAGCCCATAGGATCTCCATTTCTTTAGCTCTCAGCTTACACTGCAAGACCAGACATACAGGGCTAGTGCATCATGCAATGTTTATGGTCATCCAAGCTTCTGTTGGTACTCATTGCACCTACCCAAAGATGGATGGCCAGGCTGAGTTGACCTTGGTGGCTGGTTACATAGCGAGATGGTTTACCCATCTCCCGACTTTCACCCATCCAAGTACTAACCGGCCTGGCGTCACTACGTTCACCTTCACGGCAATAACAAAAACTCGATCTTAAGAACCTGTTGCTCAGCTGCTTTGGTAAACATGACGATTGCTCGATCCTTATCACGTTGAGCCGGCTCAGTAAGCAGGACACCAAGCTCACGCTGTGCCTGCAATGCAGACCAATAAATACTACACTGTGGGCCAAAAAAATGTGGCACTTTACTTTTGTCCATATCTTCACCAATTATTGACCGATTTTCAAAATCCTTTCACTGGCACACTCTGCAAACAATTTGCAATAATGTGATTAGTATAAATTCCACCACACTGTAAATGCATCTCTACACTACCTTGTGAAATATAAATGTGCAAAACAACCACACCAGGGTGGCTGCAAAGTTGGAGAAACAAACTGGACAAAGTTTTCCAGGTATTTCCAGAGCCATGCTCATAAGCTGTCTCTTTCGTATGTTATCACAACAAATTGTAATCGTGATAATGGTAATCCGGGGAAGCTCTGTAAGCTCCCCCTGGTGGGGTACATCGGTACAGGAAAAAGCAAACTATTTACTTAACAGTTCAGAAACAAATTTAAAATGTTTTGTACTTTCGAATGTACTGCACATGTTGGTTGCACAGTGCACACAGATTGCAAAAGCTATTCTGTAAAGGAAGTTGTTCTGCTAAACTGAAGTTCATAGTAAGTAAGCTAGCACATGTTCAGGTGCTTATCTCCATAAAGCATCATTTTAGCACAAACAAGCAAATTTAACAGTAAACCTTTGAAAAATCTAGTGGTTTCACATGAAAAGTAAGTAAGTGAGTAAGTAAGTACTAATGCACAAGACAACACACACCTCTCTGAGGCCGAGACTGGCAGCTAGTTCTAACAGCCTCGTAACCTCCCGTAACTGATCAGAAGGGACTGAACCAGATTCTGACTTAAGGAGTAAAACAGCCAGATTATAGGCACTTCTGGCGTGACTCTGCTTAGCAGCCTTAGAATAGCACTCCATCGCCTGCCAAACAGGCAATACACAGCTATAACTATTATGCCATAAACAGCTTCATAATGATATAATATATTATATTAATAGCTGTCTGAAT
>Ga0209454_1004004_pt1 | contig 10822 bp, 3 predicted proteins | sample WorMetHERISLAND1_2_FD_187400 | JGI IMG/M metagenome (GOLD analysis project Ga0209454, IMG submission 187400) | Marine gutless worms symbiont microbial communities from Max Planck institute for Marine Microbiology, Germany - Olavius geniculatus... | ecosystem: Host-associated > Annelida >...
TAACCAAATTTTGTATATGGAGTCCGGTGATGGACATGCTTACTGGTGCCAAGTTTTATGTAAATCGGTTAAGGGGTTTTGGAGTTACAAGACCCCCCAAACGCCATTTCCTATACTTAATGCTCATCGCCCTTACAACAGTGTCAGCACTAGCCTACCGTGCTGCACTGTGACAACAAAAATAACAGCAATAGTCATATCGGCTGTTTAATCAAACCGCAGCGAAAAAACTTGACGATGCAGCACAAAGAATCCAGTTTGGGACAATGAGAGATACATCAAATGGTTAAAATGATATAGCTCTTCATGAGAAACCCATCTCAGAGCTACCGAGCGTCACCTGACATGTGGGATCACTCAGTGTTACCTGCCACCCGATACAGCTAAACGCGTTCCGCCATAAACCCGGTGCTTGATTTTTTTATCCCAAAGGAATGGAAGACTGGGTTGACTTTGATGGTGGTTATAATTATACCAATATGGCTTACCTGTCCGCTCACAGTCACCGATCCAAGTAGTAACCACTTGATAGCGTCTTGTCCAGAAGTTATCTACCAGTTGACTGTGTGTTTTATATATTGTTTGTTTGTTTGTTTATTTGTTCAAAGAAACATTTAATAAAACAGTAACAATGTTCAGCAGAACTGGAGCACGCAAGGCATAAAAATGCACTCACTGCGGCCCAAAAAATATTCTTCCGAGTCACTTCGGCACTCGGCAGCCGAGTGTAACGAGACGTAATTATGAACTGCAGACCGCCATAAAACGTGCCTACATATATTTCATGACGTGATCGACATGTGTTACTGCGTGGAACGTACGTGTTATAAACAGACGCGAGCCACGTTTTAACCGTCACACTTGACTGGAGTCAGATTATATAACACTATGGACATTGTGGTGAAAGATAGGAAGACGAATAAAATAATATGTTAGACTGTTAGTATCTCGACAGTTGTCGTGTATTGGATAGTTCCGTTATGCCGACAGAATGGAGAGCGCCGCAGGTAGCCTGTACATGTATTCTACTCGGCGCAGCGGGGCATCAGAATGGGAGGAGGCCTGATACACATGAGAAGAATGTCAGTCGTGGTCGTGTTCTCATCAGTTATCCTCTCTCACATGTTGCATTGCTTTGCCGAGTTCCCTTATCCCCCGTAGCTACCAGCTACGTGAAGCAACTGCGTGAAGCTAATTATTTATCACCCGGCATAGAAAATACACAACAGTTTGGCTGGCTATCCGGCAGCTGCCACGGAACACCGTAGATTGCTAGCCTGGTGATCGTCTGTATATGGCTTATCTTTGCTATATGTATTGCTACTAGGATTTAGGCTGTCATGTGCACGTAACGTATGTGACGTCACGTGACATCCACGAAACAGATTTCCACACGTTGAAGTTGGCTCGACGTGCAGGTTCGACGAGCGCTTGTCGTGCGCTCCACGAGCCAGCAAGTCAAGTTAGCTTGTCGAGCCAGCTTCAGTGTGTAAAGGGGACATAAGTGTTTATGCCCAGCGCAATCCAAGCAAAATATGACAATCCGCCGCAGCCTCGTACAAAGAAAAACGTCTCCGGCAGCCTTTTAAACTTTACAAGAAGCCCAGCTGTCGCTATGGATAGCCGACCATACTGGTTGTCAGTGACTCTCGAGGTCATTCAAGGTCAATGTTTTTCTTGTCATTTGAAAGCCAATATGCGACTTCCTATCAATGATCAATAGCAACCTAGGCCCTATCTTGCACCGTTTAGCCACAGTACTTCCGTGGCGGACAGACAAATGGACGGACGGACGACAACCGTGACAACAGCTCAACCGTTACTAAAGTGCGCTCGGCTAAAAATGTTCAAACTTAATGTCTTGCTGCTCTCGAAGTTTGACCGGCATATTGTTTCACGTATAGCACAGCTACTTCGCGCGTTCAGGACGTGGGTCGCGGGGTTCTTGAAAAGCGGATTGCTTTTTAGGAGTCGTTTATAAATGACGTCACGTTCCGAGGGGGAGGGGGTTTACACTATTGTGACGTCATGTGACGCAGGGGAAGAGGGGTTAAAGGTTGTGTGACGTCACACACATCTCCGGGAAGGCACAACCGACAGTCAATTCACGTTGCCGATTCGCTGTATGTGACAGGATGAATAGGCCTCGAAAATTTCGGAACACTGTGATTAATTTTGCACGATTTTCTGCATTAATTGACAGTGAACAGTTCTGAGAGCAGATATAATTTTTATATATTGTAATTTAGACACGCTGAAACTCATCTCTGTAGATAACACTACGGGCTGCTAGGAAGGGTAGACGTTTGTGACGTCATATTTGATGCGGAAGGTCCAGAGAAGTGTGACGAAATGTGACGGCGGTGGAGGGTGGCTATTTTTTTCCTTTAACATCGCGTGACGTCATTTATGGACGATCCCTTAGCCGAGACAAAATAAAGATATCCTTCCACTATCTTGACAGTAGCACTGTCTGCCAGTTGCTAGCTGATCGCCCATACACAGCTATAAAACGTGATCTACTGACACTTCATCTTATACCAGTCTTATCTCTTCTCTATGATTATGTAGGTCTACCAGCGCGCGCAGTAAGGTCGTCTGGTATACTGTTATGTCTGTGCAGTAGTATTGTCAGCGAAAGCTTCTATAGCGTCGCAGTTTCTTCAATCTGAAACTAGCCATGCATAGTTTATAAAACACGTAACTCAGCTTATGAAAGCCACGACCATAGTCATAAATGTGTATAAATTAGAAGTACGACAAAGTACCCAAAGTTGCGACAATAAAAAATACAACAAAAAATAGAAAAGGGGGTCTATAAAAATACGATAGGCCCTACATGAAAATGTAAATAAAAAAATTAAGTGCAAAAATATGATTTTTATTACCGCCAGTAATTTGATAAAGGTTTGCAACTTTTAAACCTATTTCTTGAAGAAGAGACTCTTTAGATGCACGAATTCACTAATTTAGATCACATATTTTCCATACTCCCGCTGTAAAGGCATACTTGAATGTGTTTTAGGCGTACGTCTTGTGTTGAAGAATACTAGGTCCTGCTGTCAATCAGCTATTTATTTTGATGTGTGCGTGTGCGTGTGTGTGTTTATATGCGAAAGATATCGACGTGGTGAAATTAAGCATTCCACAAGGTGCCGACGTTGGCATCGAATTGTCCGGTAATGTCTTCATCGCTCTGTAATTAGAATCGCAGTATTTTACAACGAGTTTTCTGCCTAGTATTACGTCGTCATCATCGTCATCATCATAAGTCATGGGTTTAGTGCCCGCTGATGTCCGACGTTTGCTTCATCATCTTCTGACTTTTGCTTTGGTTCTGTGCTGAGTGGCTTATTTGATCTGCACCACTCCACAACATCGTCTGTCCACCCTTGCACTCTCTCTGTGGACGCTCCCCTCTTGTTTTTGCCGTCTATCTTTCCAAAGCGCAGTATATTTGCTTTCCTATTATTGGACGTACAGCACATGTGTCCAGAAAGCTGTAGCCTTCTTTCAATCAGCGTTTGTAATAGATTGTGTTTGTACATGTAGTAACCGGCACCCATCAATATGTCATTTTCACGTTAACCCGCCGGATGGTACAGAAGAATAAGTGTATTTGGGGTCATACTGGCCACAAAGTACTAACAGCATTGCAGGCATTGTTTTGATGTTATCGTTTTCGTCCTTGTCTGAAAAGCAGTCTACAGCTAACGACCGATTAAAGTGTCGAATAGATCTACAAACTGGTGTTGTCGAACGTCTGAGCAAACATATGAAACCGTATACCCGCGGAACTTTTACTCTGTATACTTGGTGAGAGAAAAGGCACGAATATAAGTTTTTGTAACAGATCGGCTTGTCTGTCTTACAATATTAAGCCCACTTGTTTGTCTATCCTATAGAAAGTTGATAAAAATTACGTTTTATAAACACAAAATTATATACCACAAATGTTCGAATACAATAACAAACACAGTAGCATTGAAAGTAACACAAGTTTTCGTTGTGTATCGATTTCGCCAAGATCAACCCCGCAACACGGTGAAGTAGGCTAGGCGTAGGCGATTTCCTGGAAACTGCTTATGAAACAGTTTTAGCGAGCGGTTTTGCAGTGTGTCCACAGCTTAACAATGTTTGGGTGATTGATACGTGGTTGATGTATTCGTGAACAGGTGGTTCGGAGTATTCGCGTCCGGTGCAGGTAGCCAGTCTTCACTCAGACGGTGTCGCGTATCGGTAAGCAATCGGCACAGCTGCTGCTGCTGCTGCATTAGCTCTTTGTAGAACGCTTACAGCATCAGAAACGAAATGATGAATCACCGACCAAAACGTCGATTGTCTCTTTTTGATCGACAACACTGCTTTCGACCGGATCAGATCCAAGATGGTGGCCGGCTGCCATTTTGGAAAATTTCAGATGGCCATATCTCAGCAACAGGCCATGAGATTGTTTGGTTCTAAAGATAGGGTTTTTGAGGTCGGCCGATCGTGCTTTCATGTTTTTCTTTAAAATTTAGGCATATTTGCACATGTTGCAGCAAAACGTATTATGTTTTAAAAACATATTTTCCGTTATTTGTCGCACATTTAGTTGTCGTATTTTTTCACCGCGTCCCAAAATTAAGGGCCCCTTACAGATAAGTTAGTGTAAAATCGTAACTAATACCTGACAGATTTTTTACCAAATTTGAAATAGTCATTGACAAGACAATTAAGACAATCATTCTAAACTATCATTCAAAGTTTAAACTCAAAGTGGCCACTTTTGGCCTCGACGCAAGCTTTTAGTTAAGGGCGGGTAAACTGCTGCTTGATCCCTTAGTCAATAACAACGTATTGAACATAAGCTTAATGTGAATAAACTTTGGCGTCATAATGACGTCACACTGAGCACGCACGGTAAAGTGCGTACATCGTAATAGGTATGACGGTAACTAATGTTTTAAGATAATGCACTTTACGATATTTTGTTGAAATCCATGAACTACAAACTGAATTAGGCGTGTTTAAAGCAGGGGAGCTAATTTTGGGACACCTTGTATAAGTTCAAGTGACTCCAGGGCATCAATTTCTATACCCAAATTAGCTTTTGAAAAGTAACTTGAATTGCTTTCGTTTGAGAAACTATTTTACTGTTTTGTACGCGGCGAATTTTTTTAAACACTTATTTTCATTATGTATTTGGCTCGATTTTAACTTTTAGAAAGTTTCTGGTTTTTAGGCTTATTAGTGAAGTTTGTGGTGTCTATAACATTTTAACTTTTGATGACATTTATTGTTAAAATGTGACTTAAAAGAATTCACGAAAGCCAAACAAATAAACATAGAATCCAAGCAGCGGATTAACAAGTTTACTACTTTTTTTATTTATACTTACTTTTTTGTAACGGCAGGGCGTCGAACTTACGATTAAGAATTGGTGGGTTTGACGCCCGGTCCGGTCGCTATCGAGTGTTTAGTACTCGCGTACAGGTAAACCATCCCGGTACGTAATCAACCAACCATCAGGCAGAAAGTAGGTTAATCGAGTACCAACCTATCTGGCCGGGATTACGGCGGGACGCGTTTACCTGTATTGGGTGGCAGGTAAGACGATGTGATCCTATAGGGCAGGTGACGCTCCGTGGCTCTAAGATTTAATGATAATTATACACATCTGTACTGTTTGCTTACTGTCTGTGTGACGTGTGTACAGAAGCGGAAGTATCGAGGTCGGTGACGTGATCTGTATGGTCAACGGCATCGACGTCACGCAGTTACGTCGTCGTGACGTCATGACGCTGCTTGAGATGACGTCACGACATCGACGTCATCCTCTAGTGTTGACACTGCGGCGATCTCCAGCAATCGTCAACAGTACGCATGCGTCGGATATTCACCAATGGCGCTTGCAGAGCGACTTATAACTAAACTGAACTGACATGGTTTAGTTTTTGACAAACTGACCAATGCGCAAGCAATAATCTAATGCATTACAGTAGGCACTGTCTACGGCTGTTGGTAGCTCACGCTCACTCAGCTTGCCCATTGGTCAGTTCGTCAAAAATGAAACCGTGCAAGTTTATATTTAGTTCAATTCAGTTAAGTTTAATTTAGTTACGTCGATCTGTACGAGTCTTAAAAGGGCAAATTACCTACACCCAGTGGTTAGTGGACTGCGTGCGTTACCCGTGATTCGTGATTTTTCAAAATAAAAATTTAGCCTGTAATTTGTGTGCATTCCGATGCATTTGTGGTCGACGATGTTGAATCTTTTCAATTTTCACTTTCGTGATTTTTTGCTAGCGCTAAGATGGAAGCGTTGCACGCACTTAAAAACGAAACACAAAGGCATTTGGCCAAAACTGTAATGGATTGCGTGAATATTTTGTTTTGTTTCCTTCTACTGCGATATGTTTAGACGTAGTTTGTCAATTTGTCTTCTACCCTAAATTCGAAGCCGGTTAATTCGAAAATTTGCGTTTATGAAAAAAAGTGTTCTTAAGGTTTTTTTTAAAAATTATTGTTGAGACTTAAATTTTGTCTGTGTTCGTTAGAAACGAACTGTTGTATATTTGTTTGACGATCAAGAAATGGTTTAACTAAACCATCAGAATGTCACTGGAATGTGACATTTTGTAGCTACTCCGCGTACACACAATTGCTCATTTAAAGCATATCTTAAAACTAGATAGCAGTCGTAGCCCGCAGGTGCCTCCGCCAAGGCAATGCTATTCGCCAGGTGACGTCACCATCTTCGGTTTTGCAGCGGTTTCGCTTATGCCCCCTTTAACGCAATCGATCAATCAATCAATCAATGGTAACGAAAATTTCAAAAGTGATTCAGAATCCAGGATTCCTGCCGGATCACGCCCAAAATTGAATCACTGATAGCTTATGCCATTCCCGACATACCCTCAAAATTTCAGAAAGATCCGTCCATAACTTTTTGAGTTATCTTGTACACACACGCACAGACAAACAAACAAAAACCGGCAAAAACATGGCGGAGGTAATTAAAGTTCACAATCACAATTCGTTGCAGAGACGGCTGCCTGTCAGACGTCACGCAGTAAACGTATCGAGCTGATGTTGGACGCAAGCAGTTCGTCAAGGCACGACGCAGACTGTAGCGGGTTCGGCTTAGTGCTACGTGCTGCTGATGCTGCTGATGATGGAAATAATCAACATCATCATCGTCATCATCATCATCATCGACCTCTCATTGTATCACGCGTCATTCCAGACTCGCCCGCTGACAGGTTTGTACTCGTTAATATTATTCTGATTTGTTTTCATGCGCACAAAGTTCGCGGAACTAGAAATTTTTTCTGACTTATTCTGCTAATGAGTTTTTCATTTTTTTTGTTTTTTTTTCCGTAAAATATGGTCGCTAGTCAGGTTATGTGCATGCGACAAAACTGCGATAAATCACTTATGTGCAGTTATTTATTTGATTGTAGTGCTACGTAATTTGGAAATTTTGGGAAAGTTTCTTTAGCCTAATTCTCGTGTTTTCATCTTGTGCAGTTTCTTTGTTAATTTTTATACAAATATGTCTGGTTATGAGTGGTTAACGACACTGGTTACTGTTTGCGTTATAATGCCAGCTCGTCGATGCAGTTCGTCGTGTAAACGGCTAGTGTGAACCAGCCTTTAGAGACAGCGTGGACAAGCATTAACTTTATATTTCACACGCCATTCAATTACTTGATAAACTGATAAAATGCAATCAGTCAAAACACATCGTGTTGTCAGCGAGTCATAACCTTAACTTTGACTTTGCGTTAGCTGACTGTCTTAAAATAACGAGTCGAATTTATGTATTTTAACGTGTTTTGTGTGATTTTTTTGCTGTTTTATTTAGAGAAAGAACAATTAAAGCGGGAGATCGGATCATATCAATAGACGGTATCGACGTCAGCGGATGTAGTCTGTTGCACTGCACTAGTCTGCTGACCTGTCGCGCCACGGCGCTGACCAATCGGCGCGTCGTTCTCGTCGTCGAGTATGACGTCAGCGTTAACGGTCAGTTTTTACCCCATATGGGATAGGGGGACACGTTCCCAAATATTTGGACTAAGGACAAGATCACGAATGCCCCTTTACCCAATATTTGAAAAGTAATGGCAGCAACTTACAAAAACTTTTTATTTGTGCAACATTATGGGCAGTCAATTCTCAGGAGAATTATTGAATATTGTTGCCACCCGATGTCATATTTTAAGGCTAAAATGCTCTAAAATGCTCCGCTTCAGACCCAACCCGATTAGTTTACAGCGTTCCCTAGGATCCCCTAGCTGGATTTTAGGGTCTACTTTTAATGGTGGAAAAAGAAAGAAAGAAAGGGTGGGAAAATGAGGGGAAAAAGAAAAAGCAAAGATACTACGGACAAACAGACAGACGGATGGACGAGCATAATCCGTGCGGCTTACTGGAACGACCGCATAATAATCAGTCTATCACTGCACTCGGTTCTTTGCTGTACAGAGCGGCTGGAGAAGGCAAACGGGCCTTGTGTGGTCGACGTGGAGAAACCACGTGACTTAGTTCTTGACGTCACTGTGAGGGATGACGTCACTGATCACGGTGATGACATCATCGTGATTGATAGCGTCTATGACGCAGGCGTCGCTGACAGGTTGTTGCGTTGACGTTTTAATTTGAAACTGTGTTTTAATTTTTAAACCATTGTCTTACTTATGACAGGTGTGCGTGTTTAAAAATAACTGACAGTCAACACAACATTTTTTCTTGAAGCATCATTTACAAATTCATAATGTAGGCCTACGTGGCTACTGCAGCATCTGCAAAGCTTTTCAATTGATATGTTCGTGGTAATTTGCTTTTACCAGAGCACGGCCATGCATCGCAAAAATGAGTACAATACGCTGGCTCGTTTAGTTACTTTTGTGGGCTTCCTGAAAAAGTTGCTCAACGAATGCGAGATATCACGTTGAAATAAATTAACGCTTAGTCGCTGGAGTTGCAGGGTGGGCCAAGAAACCGGACCTGTTTGAGCGTTGATAACTCAGCAGTGGTTAGTAGTAGAAAGTCATGTGATACGTCAAAAGTTTCAGAATGCTGCAAAAAATAAACGACAAATTTGCATTTAAATATTCTTTGCCTGAATTACACAAATCTTCTTCACCCCTAAAATCATGCTAAATTGGCAGTAGCACATGAATTTAAGTAGATTATTATTCAGCGTACAGTGAAATATCAACAATCATTAACACCTACGTTGAGTTTAGATGAAATTCGACGTAAACAGTTGCCCAGCTTTTGCATTCATAACCGTCAGCAGTCTTTTTAGGCAGCTGATCGGTCGCTGGAGTCAATGTGTTCAGGATCAGCAGAGCCCAGCATTCGATTAGCACACGTTTTAGCTGGCCAGTTACTGAAATTTTGTGACTATGCTATTTGTTTCAATGCCCCACACTGAATAATTCGCAGAATTTAAATCTGGACATTTTGGCAGTGAGTTTTTGAATTCAATGAACTCGGACACATGGAGTGCAGGCAAATGCTTAATTTCAGGGGTGTTGAAGATTTATGCAAGTTAGGCAAATAATAGTTAAATGATTTGCTATGCAAGTTCGACCCTTTTTGTCTACAACATTCTAAAAAATTCTGACTCATCGCACGCCTTTCTACAGGTAACGATGGCTTAGTTACCAACGTTCAAATAGGTCCGGTTTTTTGGCCCACCCTGTATGTCTGATTAAACTGATTTCAGGGATCCTTCTTATGTTGCAGGTGTTCCATTCACCGATAAAGAGAAAAAGCCGTAATATGTTGCTGATGGTGCATATATGAACAGAAGTGGGCTGGTGCATGTTGGTGATCGTGTTCTGGCTGTCGACGGAGTGGAGACGCAGCATAAACGCTCCTCTGAAGTCGAGTGTCTCATCGCATCAAACCGAACTTGTCACATTCGACTCCAGCTGCTGACCGCATCCGCCGCGGCTAAACGCCTCCAACAGCCGCCAACATTCGACAGCATCGGTCTGTATTTAGCATTTTAAGAGGTCTGTGATATTTATCTGTCCCATTGCTATAGCACAGCATGGGACAGATTATAAAATCACTTATGTCATTCTGTCAGTCTGTCTGTAAACTCTCGTACGGCCGCAATTTTGATTCGATTTTAATAAAATGTTGCACAGTGATCGGGGCCCGAAAAGTAAGATCGAGTTTGTTTGAGATAAAAATCTGATAACTCCTTTCCCTATTTTACCCCATTTTTTAAAATTTGCATTACGGCCTATAGAAACTTCAAAGCGGTATAATAACTCGGTCCCCGTAAAAAATAATTGCGCGCTGTGTTTACCTACCCTTTTATTCTCGAGGTCGGGCAATCTTACGGTGTTATTTAAATTTACCTCCTATCAACCCCTATTGCCATAGCAACCATTGAAAAGTTGCAAAATTTTGCATTACAGCCAATGGATATTTCACAGCGGTTTAACTCGACCCCGTGAGAAATAATTGCGCGCTGTTTGCACCTACTCCCTATTTTTGGGCCCGAGCTATCCGATGGTGTCATTTAAATTTTTCCCCTGTTGACCCCTGTTGCCGTGGCAACGAATTTTGGGACAAAATTGACTATAACTCGGCCCCGTAAAAGATAGTTGCGCGCTGTTTGCACCTACTCCCTATTTTCGGACCCGGGCTATCCGATAGTGTCATTTGAATTTTTTTCATAACGACTCTTGTTGCCATGGCAACGAATTTTGGGACAAAAATTGACTATAACTCGGCACTCGTGAAAAATAATTGCGCGCTGTCTGCACCTACCCCCTATTTTCGGGTTCAGGCTATCCGATGGTGTCATTAC
>Ga0209454_1004007_pt1 | contig 10821 bp, 6 predicted proteins | sample WorMetHERISLAND1_2_FD_187400 | JGI IMG/M metagenome (GOLD analysis project Ga0209454, IMG submission 187400) | Marine gutless worms symbiont microbial communities from Max Planck institute for Marine Microbiology, Germany - Olavius geniculatus... | ecosystem: Host-associated > Annelida >...
CTTTCAGAACATTTTGCTGAAAACCGCATGACTCTGTGATGTACGGTTGCAAAATTATGGTGCCATAAACTTTGTGCCGTTTTTTGGACCACCCTGTAGTTTTCAGCTACAACACGCCATACATACGTTTCGTTTATTCATTTATTTTTTCAGCAATCTGTCGGAAAATGGCAACATCCGGCTCCGCCTACTTTTTCAGCCCACCCACGACGCTGCTGGCGTAGCGGCATACAGACCCGTGATCTTAGGCCAAAATGTGGTCAGCAGCGTCATGTGGGTGACTGGTTGGAGGAGCAAGAAGTTGCAATTTTTCGACAAACAGCGACAAATTTCCAACAGAAAAGATATGCACGATAAAAGTTCTATTTTCTTTCTAAATTTCCCCAAAGTAGGGGATCTTCAATCTCAGATTTTGTACTTTTTGCAGAAAATTATCCGACAAGCTGACATTTAGGGGGAGGGGAAATTTGTCTTTTTATCTCATATGCTACGACGCCACTGTATGGAAAATTGCTGCAGCTATAACCATTATGCTTATGAGTTGACTAGAGCACTTTGTAAGTGAAGTGCCAGTTTGTTTATGTTTATCTGAATGGAAATGCCGGTACTGAGCAGTGAATTTTTTTCTTTGTTTATTCCTTTTTTATTTCTTGTCTACCGAATACGGTGAATAAAGATGCGTGTGTTTGTTAGTGTGCTTGCGTTTTTCATTGTTTAACGTTTACGTTGATATATTCACTTTTTATTATGTTGCATTTTTATTATGTTTATTATGTTTATTAATAGCTGTGAGTTACTGACAGTTTTTCTATTCTCTGTCTCCAAGTGATTCGCTCTGTGGTCCAAACAAATGAAAATTACTTGGAGCTAAATCTGGACTGTATGGCGAATGTCGTAGCAGTTCCCAGCTTATCTCTTCCTTTTTTGAACTGTCTAATGGGTAAATTGCAAGGTGGGGCACTGTCAATTTAACGAATGACACTTTTCTGCGGCAAACCTGGTCAATTGCTGCGAATCGCTGGTTTAATCAATCAGACAATAATGCCTGGTAATATTGTGCAATTACAGTATGTCATTCAAGCAAAAAGTTGCAAGAACAACTCTTTAAGTAAACCAAAAATGCTTTGTCTGCAGCTGACCGCTTTTGCCATATGCAGTGCTCCAACGCTGACATCGTCACTAACTGACTAATGATCGCTGCAAAAGCGGGCAAACTGTTCAAATACTTTCAAACGTGATAAAGTGTCACTTCTAATTACTGCAAATAATCTACAATAAATTTCAGCACTTTTTACACCTTCTGCGACTAGAAAATTTTATGATTAAATTTGTAATCTAATTCGCTAAACAAACGTCAACGCCCATCATTTATATCTTAATAATGATGTCACAACGTGACGTCAAAAATGAGACCATGGTAAGTGATGTACAGTAGTGGCAGTACAACTTCATAATAGAAACAGTCCCCGAAAAGACGATCTACGTAAGCTTTATCGGTCTTCTTAATACACGGCAAACGGTAAACATAATTAACAGCAAATGTAAAGACGTTTTGTATGTCACTTATAATGCCCAGTTCACACTTGCGACGCCGACACGACTCAATCGTCGCGTCGCAAGTGTGAACTGAATAATTGCCGAAGCGACGCAACTGAACTCAACGACTGTAAACAGTCGTGAACCAATTTCCAATTATGACGTCATCGTATTCTTTTACCATAAACACTTCTGACTGAACAGTTATTACTGGAAACTTGGTCACCGCAACAGTTTTCGCACACGGTCACATTGGATAAATTCTACAGGCCTACTTGTTCAGTTACCAAATTTCCGACTGATATCCGTCGGCAGTCGTCGGCAATTCAGTTCACAATTGCGACGCGACAGTTGAGTCGCGTCGCCGTCGTAGGTGTGAATCGAGTATTATACTGTACACGATGTTTCATAAAAAGGGACCCCTTTTTGTTTTTTTTTCATAATCCACTCAACTGACGATCAATTTGCATGAAATTTTTATAAGTTGTAGCCAAAGAAATAGTGATTCAAAAAATTGCAACAAAATATGGCAGTTGATTAAATATTCTTTGCTAGTCGTAACATAATGCTGAGGTCATAGTGTGTCGTGAGTACAAGCTTGCTTGTCTCAACTAGTGCTGTCAGTTGCTACCCTGCTTCGATGGTGAACTTAATCTGGTTCGCTAATGAAAAATGTTTATCGTCTCAGCACTAAGCAACATGGGGACATGAACTTAGGCGTCTTGAGATCCAAAAACGCAACCATTTTGCAAGCTCGTTGTGCTAGTGCACTGTCTTGCTGGATCATGTGAAAGTCCAACTATCCCCACAGACACACAAATGCGATCGATTTGCACCTTTTTGCGGCTGCAACTGAAAAATTTCAAACATTTGTCATTGTCATCACTCAACCAGATTTTTCACCATCAGAGCAGGGTAGCAACTGACAGCACCAGTTGAGACTATCAAGCTTGTACCTGTGACACATTATGATGTCAGCGTTACTTCACGACTAGCAAAGAAAATTTAATTAACTGTCATATTTTGTTGCAATATTTTGAATTAGTATTTTTTGGCTACAACTGGTAAAAATTTTATGTAAATTGATCATCATTTGAGTAAATTATGAAAAAGGGGTCCGTTTTTATGAAACACCGTGCATATACACACAGTTATGCATCTGTCTAATAACAATTGTGAAAGACAAACAAACGCAATAATTGGACACACATGTGCCATAGTTATTTTTTTCGCGAAAGTCCATTAGGCCTACGGTACTTGAATTTTTTTACAACGTTAGCGGACATAACAAAACATGGGCTTGATGCAACCCCACAGGATAGCCACAAATAGATTAGCTGTTTGAAATCATGATAATTATTGTAACTTAGGCTGAAGTAAACTGTCTCTCTCAAGGATGACTTCAGATTAAGTCTCGGACGTGAGTGAGACTATAAAGGGCTATGCATGGTGATAAAACGTTTCTCAAGGATGACTTGAAGTTAAAATTTTCTCTAGGATGACTTAAGACCAAGTCTCAAAAGCAAGTTAAACTATGAACGTTTTAAGGCTATACCTAGAGTCTGATAGTGTATGATAAAGTCTCTCAAGGGTGACTTAAAGACAAGTCTCAGAAGCTAGTGAAGTGACTGAAGTGTTAAGGCTATGCATGAAACCTGGTAGTCTGGTTATAAGACCTTTTTTAGGATGACTTAAAATTGAGTCTCTTAAGAATGACTCAAGGACAAATCTCAGAGGCAAGTAAGGTGACTGAAATATTGAGACTATGCAGTAGGCCTACGCCTAAGCATATACTCCGGCTGCTCCGGCAGTCTGGTTATAAGACGTCTCTCAAGTATAACTTAGCGTTATTAAAGATGACTTAAGAACAAGTCTCAGAGGCCAGTGAGGTGACTGAAGTATTGAGGCTCTGCATGGAGTCTGGGAGCCTGGTCATAAGACGTCTCTCTAGGATGACTTGTCGGTTGAGTTGATCGAGGTCTGTGGTCGAATAGTGAGCGCGAATGTCATCACGAAGCCGCTTCGTCGCCTGAGCGCGTTCACGAGACTACTCAACGCCACGATTAATAAATAAATAAATTAATTAATTAATTAATTAAAAATTTAGTTAGTTAAGTAATTAAGTAATAAATAAATCAATAAATCAATAAATCAATCAATCAAAGCAATCAATCCGTTAATTAATCTTTCTATTCATTAATCAATCAAAATCAATCCAAAATAACCGTTTACAAAAAAATAACTTACACCTTAAACCTTATGACCATTATAAAGTCCGGAGATATCTAAGCTTAGATTTTTTTTCATAGCCGAAATGAAGATAAAACGCTCATTGGAATAATAATGTCCGGTTTCTTTTGAAAGGCAGACACTGCAGTATCATTTTGGTTTAAAACTTACCTGTGCTGCCAGTGGTGTAAATGGGCCGTGTTGAACCAAGCCTTTTCATTCATCAATCTTGTTATCAATCCATAGTCCTGATAGGCCTAGACATAATTCCTAAAAATAAGTTTCTCGATATTTTACTGCATCTGAGTACGGTAATAAATATTCCTTAGGTCCATGCTACATTACTCCAGTGGGCTACAGTCATTCGATTTTTAATTTTAAGCTTAAGACGGTAATAAAATAACACACCGCTGCTCGACTTAAAAATATTTTTCGCCGTGGATAAACATAATTTAATCACGCATAATCACTAGCGCTTTACCCGTGTAATCTTTTCTTCTTTCTGTTTGAGCAGCGCCCTCGTGCGAGTGTCCTTAGACTCAATCGCCGCTTCCACGTCTGCCATTCGCTGCTCCTCGCTCGTCATCAGCCTGGGAAAAAACACAAACACGAACGGCCACTTGACCACACAGTGCATTACATCCAACTCTAGACGTTTCATAGTAATAAGAAAAATAATATTCAGTGTCCTGTCTTCAGTCGCCATTGTCTTTGATTGAGCGGTTCAGTTTAGTCGAAAGCGAGATAGACCTAAGCCACAGTCAGACTGTAACACCAGACTGCATGGGCTTGTAGGCCTACTCGAACTGAAAAATAAACAAAAAAACTATGGTTAAGGGAAACTGCCCTCTCCACATACCTTTTCTTTAGTGTGAAAAGAGACACCCCACCCTAACTCCTCTCGGCGCCTGCGGCGTCTCCATTCTTGCGACTTCCGCGCTCGACCTGCTTTCATTTACCACAAATTCTAATCCTGGACCGGCCCCTGGTCTTGTATATAGGGACCTAAGAATAATGATAATAACGCAATAGCGATAACGAGGATGATTCTATTTAAGATAATCATAATAATATTATATTTTAATTACATAATATTATATTTTAATACAAACTGGGACCTAATAACAAGGCTCCATAATTTGTAACGTTGCGGCAAACGCCGAAAAAAACAATGCTCTTTTGTCACGACTGTTTCTCTTCTGTGTACGTATTAAAAATTTTCAGCACAGAACATAAAGAGTTAACTTACTTTTTCATATTGTCCTGCTGTTTTTTCTCCTTTTCCAGTCTCGTTCTGCAAGCGTGAATGCTCTTTTGTGCATGATTCTGTCGCGCGATCTTCTCCGCGTTATCTCCTTGCTGTATACGTCATACGTTATAGGCCTACCATATACATTACGTGAATACCGGGTGGGCCAGAACGTAGCACCTTTTCCAAATTGTCGATAAGCTGCACGCGTCAGATATTTATACTGATTAAACAATTTTAACGACATTGTTATTAATTATTCATAGCTAAAATGTGCCAATTCATTCGATAACACATTGATAAATCCTGCGGAATCGGAAATTCAACGTTTTTTCCTCGCTGATATTGTGAATCAAACAGCTGTTGTCCTTAGCAAACCCAACCATCGTGACAAAATTACAACTTTTTTTTCGTTTGAAACAAAAGTTGTTTGCATCGGCAGATAAAAAACGACGTAATGATGTCGAGCATGAATAAAGATGATATACGAGTGGACAAAACTGCAAAAGTAATGCATCTAGCAACTAATTAGACAGAAACAGAATGTGCGATATTTACCTCCGCCAAGGAGGTTATGTTTTTGCCAGACTTTGTTTGTTTGTCTGTTTGTCTGTTTGTCTGTGTGTTAGCAAGATAACTCAAAAAGTTATAGACGGATCTTTCTGACATTTTCTGGGAATGTCGAGAATGGCAAAAACTACAAGTGATTCAATTTTGGGGGTGATCCGGAAGGAATTCTGGATTCTGGATCAGTTTGAAATTTTCGTTACCATTGCTTTCAATGGAGCATAACGAAAACCGCTGCAAAACCGAAGATGGTGCTGCCACCTAGCGAACAACATTGCCTTGGCGGAGGTGTGCGGGCTCTGACTGCTTTCTAGTTGTTTTTGCGTTGAACGACCGTGCGGAACGGACAGACAGACAGACAAACGGACGGGCAAGACCCGAATAATAGTGGATATACACTGGCAACATAACCGACCCATTGGTTGTATTTGACGAGCTCCTGTCGCCAATTTTCCAAATCCCGCTCCGCTTGTTGCTGCTTCTGTCTGGACTGCTCCAAACGCTTCTCTAATTCAGACCTGTAGTTAACCCATAATATTATTATTATCACCACTATCGTCATAAACAATGATAGAAACTCAGACAACATAGTAATGTCGACAAGAAATTTGAGCTAATGCTCACGGGACGCGCGAAAGCCTATAGCAGTTCCTGCCCACAGGCAGTCACCCATCTTAGTACTAACCGGGCCCGGCGTAGAGTAACTTCGTTTCAGCCGAAACGCGTTACCAACTACGCCACGCCACCAACGCCAGTACCGTGGCGCCACCTTGTGAATGATATAGCCTTGTGTCGCAGCGCAAAATCGCAAAAAAATCCATAAAACCCCCTATTTTGGCGTTCAAGGTCATTCAAAGTCAATGAATTCGGCGCCAATTGAAAGCCAGTGTACGATTTCCTATTAGTGATTAATAGTAACCTAGGCCTTATCTCGCACCGTTACTGAGATACAGCAAGTTATTGGCCAAAAATCGCAAATTTTGACCACCACCCTCATTTAGGGCCCTCGTTCGGAGTGACCCCCTTCGAATTTATGGGAAAGTTTTACGGATCCTGAAACTAGAGTCTTTCGGGCAGCCGACCGTGAAAATTTGGCAATAATAGCTAGCACCGTTTTTAGTGATCCACCCCTGTGACGGACAGACAGACAGACAGACAGACAGACAGAATTGCGATGGCTAAGACGCGCTGAAAGTAGTAGCTGCTTTCGCGCGTAAAAATACATAGGCCTACTAAGCTCGAGGTGCATGAACTTAGCCCACAATCGGCGTGTCTAAACTATCAGCCTAAGTAGCCTAACCTGACAACAGCGATGGCTCGTGCAAGTTAAATCAAATGAAGATGCAAACAAAAATCAAGCTATAAAGCACAATTTACTACACACGTTTTTCAATAAACTTTTAGAAATCGTACAAAGCGACCGAACTGGATTGAAGCGAAATGAAACGAGACGAAATAAAATGTATATGCACGTTGTAGATGGTGCAAGTGGTGGGAATGAACACAGTGAACGAAATCGCGCGTAAATAGATAAACCAGAAATAAAAATGATCTGGATGTTGCCCAATAGATAATAAAATAAATTGGAAAACTGATATCAAGACGAGTAAAAACATATCGAGATAAGCGACATTTTTTTGCGTTTTGGGGCACACACTTACATAAAGGCTGAGGCTGACGCGGCACTACAGCGACATGAAAATAACATTTCTCGGTTAATTTAAAAACAACTACAAAGTATTTACTTATTTTTCTGAATTTCTTGTTCTTTGATCTTCTGCGCTTTGATTTCGGCGGCAGACAATCTGGCGTTAATGGCCTCATAGCGGACTGTCAAGTCGTTTCTGCACAAAACTATTGTTGTTTACTTTAGCTAATATTGTGTTAAGACAACTAACTTGAAAATTAGAGACCTAAGCTTTGAAAACGTTGTTTTCATGAGCCGCAGTATTTACCATAAACCATCACCGCCACATAACCACGGGACAGGCTTAAGCCTGCGCTTAACAATCTCAAAAATGCCAAATTATTATAATGAGCTAATTACAATCATGAAACCTCGACGCGTTATGTGCAAATAGCACTAACGACCTACATTGAATAGGTCAACTAGCAGGCATCTGAAACAGCGGTGCTACTAGCAGACATACCACTGCTGTGATGGGCCATACTAGTTCTTCAGCCCATAGCCCACACTATTTATTTCTCGTCACGCTGGGGGTAGGAGGCTGAGTAGCTTTCAATAGGTCAGCCACTTGGCATTTGCATGATTTGCTCAAAGTTATTTGCAGCGGACTATAGGTAAGCGTCGAGCCAAATACTCTTGCCATTACACCTCTCTGCTTATGCATATAAAATAACCATAATTATAGTTGTCTGATAAAAAGCTGATTTCTATATTTCTGCTTGAACAAACTCTCTGCGAAACAGTAAAACATGTCAACATTGGCCGACGACCGATCTGCAGCTGACTATAAATGCAAATAAAAGTTATTTCTTTGTACAAATGTAAAATACAGATAAATGTTAGCAACAGTTACATAAAAAAAACGATAAAAAGTATGAAACAAAAAACGACAAACAAACAACTGTAACGACGTGAAAAGACTGTAAATCTGTGCCTTAGTTCAAATGAAACAAATTCATAAATTTGATAATGATACTTACAAAGATTGTTGTTTCTGCTTCAAAAACTGTTCGCGGCGTTGCTGCACTTTCTCGTTCGCTAAACGCGCTCGCTACAAACAACCATATTTCATTTAAACCATCAGAACTAAAAGTCGGATAAAGAGCCTACGCACTTCAAAGAACGGGTGTCACTACGAGGGCCATTCCAAAAGTTTCCGGCCTCGACATATTAGACAACAATATTTTCCACAATCTGTATATCAGTGAAACGTACATTCTTTAGTGACTCATGTGAGTCTGCTGCGCATATGACGTCACCGTAACTTATGACGTCACCGAGCATTAAACCGAAACAATTTGAAGCGCAAACGCAAACAGCACAAAATCAGACTCAGCGTTGCATAAAAATGTTCCAGTCAGTAGCTGGATTAGTAAAAGTGGGACCCGTGGCATCTGATTTTGTGAAAACTGACGAACACAATGTGATTTAAGTTGAGTGAACCGACCATAATAGTAGTAGGGTTGGTGGCGTGGCATAGCGGTAACGCGTTTCATCCGATCAACGAAGTTAATCTACGCCGGGCCGGGTTAGTACTTGGATCGGTGACTGCCTGCGGGTAGATAAACCATATCGGTATGTAACCAGCCGCCTAGGTCAACTCAGCCTTCCATTCTTCCGGGGTAGATAAATCGAGAACCGGCCTATCGGGCTGGGGTTAAGGCTGGGCGCTTTCACCTGTGTCGGGTGGCAGGTAACACTGTGTGATACCATACGGCGGGTGACGCTTCCCGTAGCTCTGAGATGGGTTTCTTATGAAAAGCTATAGCATGTAACCATTTATAGCATTTAGTAGTAGTTGCGGCAGCAGTAATACCGCGGCCTGGTGTTGTTCGTGTGACCGACGGACTGAAGTTGCTCTCTGCAGCTCTTGTTCTTGGTTCAGTTTGATCTGTCTGGCGTGTTCCTCCATCTCACGTCTTTGTTGCTCCAGACGCTGTTCCTGCACCATTCAACAAAACTACTACTACAACAAATACAACAACTACAACAACAACAACAACAACTACAACTACTACTACTACTAAACGTACTCAGTTTGATTTGTCTTGCGTATTTCTCCACCTTTGGTCTTTGCTGTTTTTAAATCATTCAGCAACATGATGAAACTCGCGTATCGTAACACTCACATATTTTACGCTGGAACTCGTATGATAACGTGTCGATAACCACCGGGTGACCGAACGAACGAATGTGCAGACCACACGACCGACTCTCGGCCATAAGAGTCAGCTAATATACTGCCTGGAGTGTATAAGTTCGTTTTAAGCTCACTAGACCTATGTTTCACTCCAAACAGTTGTTTAAGCAACAAGCAGTTTTGCCCATCTTACGGAGATTATCGAGCTATTACTATAAGTTGTTTTTCCACTGCGCTGCACGTGCACGTGTTTTTATTCACTATACTGTGTCAGAGCTTGTCAGTTGATATTTTATTGAACTCAACTGACCGGGCGCCTGGCTTTCAGATTGCCTCCCTTGAAAAAAATTACCGCGGCATCTATGATTAAAAAACGCGTGATGGGTTAAATAGGTAAGAGGCAAAAAGTTGCAATTTTACTAACAAGACAGCTGCAAGTTTCCGAGAAAGAATATGAACAAAGACGTCGACAGCTACAGCGGAACCGGGAGAAACATTCTCGCAGGGCCTCTCTGAGAAGAATTTTTTGATTTTTTTTAAAGGTGCATTCTAGTGTACTTTGTATTTTTAAGCGACGGCGTCCCTAAACGTCGCGAGGCCCGAAGTAACTTACCCCTTTCTCGACGGGCCTGGATATGATTGCCCTTTAATTTTCTCGAAAACAGGACATTTTCAGCCACCGAATGTTGCTTTTTGATGCAAAAGTTGCCAAAAAGAGGAGCAAATTTGAAACTCAACCTTACTTTGATCACTGACAAAAAATGTTCACGTCTGAAGCTTAGAATCGTAGATTTCAAACCTCGAGCAATTTTGTTTTTATGTTTGTTCGTACGATAACTTTTTAGGAAAAAGGAAGTACACCTCTTTGACACCTCGATTTTAGGAAAATCTTTTAACCCAGCGACGAAAAATTTGCTCGAAAGAAACTAGAGACAGCAATGTAATGAAACAAAAAGTCCCAAGTCTCTGTCTCACCTGCGCTTGAATCGGTAACAGGTCGTGAATCGTGACAGACGAACAGACAGACGTACGGACAGAAATAGCATAGCTAATACGCGCTTAGCACATAGTGCGTCGCGCATAAAAACACTCCGCGCGTGTCTCAATATACACTCGATATATACTGTATCGCAGTGCAGATTGTTTCTCGATAAACAAAAATGCACTCAGAGCATTACTTTTACACAGCTTGTGCCAAGCAGTTCGGCGTGTTCGCTCATATATAGCAATATATGTACAAAACATTAGTTTATACACTTGTTAACGGCAACATTTAAGGACTTGCACATCGAAAACAGCAAAAATTACAAAAGGCGATATTGCCCGCATCACACTGACTGTCACCAATGCATTTCGATAGTTTAGGCCTATACAGTATATGTCCGTATAAATATAATCAATGAGCTGTTTATA
>Ga0209454_1004008_pt1 | contig 10821 bp, 4 predicted proteins | sample WorMetHERISLAND1_2_FD_187400 | JGI IMG/M metagenome (GOLD analysis project Ga0209454, IMG submission 187400) | Marine gutless worms symbiont microbial communities from Max Planck institute for Marine Microbiology, Germany - Olavius geniculatus... | ecosystem: Host-associated > Annelida >...
CAGCTGTAATAGTTAAATAGTAAATAGTCTAAATACGTTTAAAAAATAAAAATTAGATGTGTTTAAACTTTTTTTCATTTTTCTAACTTTCTATATTCTACAGGCGGGTCCCATAAACATCTCGGGCCCGGAGTAATCTACCTCCTACTCTCCATCTTGACGGGACTAGGTGCGTTAATTTACGTGTTAATTAATGCATTAAAAAAATTAACGCACTGTGTTAATGCGTTAAAAAAATTAACGCCTTGACAGCTCTATAATTTTATAATGTGTGGCTGTTATTTGTTGTTACCATTAACATTAGCTCTGGCAGTGTATGTTTTGGGAATTTATTAATATATGTGGCATTATTGGAATTGTTGACATTTGTTATCAATGGAGATAGTAAAGATCTAAATTGATGCTTTAACTTCAAACCAAGTGTTAACTTAAAACTGATAATATTATTTGTAGTTTATGGTGGACTGGACAGCCTTTACAGGCTTTTTGTACTTTTTCCATATTTCTGGAAATAATGATTTTTGTCATTAGTTTATTTACATATTTTCTGTCTTGTTTCTTTGCGGTACACTAAGTTTATACATTTATTCTGCAGAATTGTCATATTGTCTCAGCGTGCACTACACTGACTTAATTGTGTATAGTGGTACCGGTAATAGTTTTTTTTTCAATTTTGAGAAGTAGCTAAGATTTCAAAACTTTGAGTTGTTGAACACTTCAGTAATTAGGCTTACATACTGAGTATTGCCGTATAACAGGTAGCAGAGTTTTTTAATACGGAAAACTAAAAACATTAACATTCAGAGAAGCAGACTTTCAATAAAGCTTTAGTAAAGCTGTGTTGCAGCCTGTGTATAAGGCTATAGCCGTCACTGACCAGTATAGTGTTTTAGAATGCAGCGTCTTGGTTGCTTTCATTTATTAATAGCTCAGTCGTACATTTTCAGACACTGCATGGTCGGATGAGAAGCATGCGGAATCTGTTGACAAACCTGCACAAAGTGACAATGCTGTAAGTTGCTTTTCTGGCTTGCACCGAGAATGACAGTTAATTTACACACATCACTACTGAGTTTTTCATTTAACATTTTTTCAGATATCGTCTGGAAGGTTATATTCACTTCATCTCGTCCTCGTTTGGGGTAGGTCACTCACTGCTGCCACGACAAATTCTTTGTTTCAGGTTCTGTAGTTTTGAGTCCATAAAGCAGTGATTTTCAACCGGGTTTCCGCAGAACCCAAGGGTTCTGCGAGCATCTGCCAAGGGTTCCGTGGCTGGTCAGTGAAAAAATAAAAGTAACCTGGTATAGGAAATTGCATCAGACCAAGCCGTAGAAGTATTATGCACCGAATGCTTAGTTCCAAATTAGTGCTTCTAGCCAGCTACTTTTGCATACAGTGTGGAATATTTTTGTTGTTTTTAGCAGTGTTAAAATGTTTGCATTGAACACTGCATGGGGACACTTAATGTAGGCCTATTAGTGTTAGTGTTAGTGTTAAGAAATCGTTTGTCCATTTGTTGAATATCAGTCATTTTTTGAAACATTCTGCTTGAAAATATAAAAAGCCTCACGCATTAGCGTAACTGGCTGGGGGTCCAGATTTCTGAGCTGTCTGTGAACGTAAAGCGTTAAAAGATCCGATGATAATTTTTGGGCCGTTGGCAACCTTCTCGTCAGGTGTTTTTGCATAAATACAATAACGTATTGCTGTTGAGTGAAATAAAATTGCTAAATAATATTATCTAATGCGGTCAAATTCGACAAGTATTTTGCCTGCTGATTTATCGTCGGCTTTTGGGTGCTTTGCTTTCAGGCCCCACAGGTTCTTTTCCTCTTGACTCTTGACATCAGTCCCCATATACCCTGAAACTTCCACTTTGCCTATATATGCTGCTGGATTTACGAATCATTGCATAGGGTTCCTGAGTGGTTGTCACACTTATGTAGGGTTCTGCTGCAGCAGAAAGGTTGAAAAATACTGCTATAGAGTTAGAAAGAATCTTTTATTTTGCCGAGTCACAAATTTTGAATATGTTTTTGGTGTTGAACTGCATCCTGGAGCTGTTTACTTTTTGTGTCATTGATATTTTGTGTGTTGTAACAAACGATTTCATGCTGCGTGTGGGATTTGTGTGATTTCTGATTATTATAATCTGTGTGCAGGTGTGATGCATGAGAAGCAATCCAGCTGAGCTGGTGATGCTGTGAATTTCAAGTTGTATCATGGGTTTAGTTGAATGTGCCATCTCTGCTCTTTCAAATGTATTTGTGATGAATATTGAATATGGTTGATATTAGCCTGTATATATGTGTGTATGTGTGAATTGTACATTCTAGTTTAGAATGAGGATGGTAATTTATACATATTTATGCATCTTTGCTGTTAACAACTTTATTTTCATCTGTAGCATGATCATTGATGTTTGACTGTTCCATGTGTCAGCCATATTTCTGTCATAACCTCTCTGTAGATTAATTTTTATTTATTTGTTTGTTGGGGAGGAGGTTCTCCTCTTTCCCAGAATGTTTAAAATTTTGTCTTGAAATGGTGTACATTTATACCAATTTGTAGTTCTGAGAAAAGTGCAAATTCGAGTGATAGATGTTTGTGTTTAATATTTGGTCTTTTGTCATCATTAGCAGTTCTGAATTCAGGTTTAGTGGTACAAAAACGTCAGTTTTCTTAAATGACTAAATTGAATTCAATTAAATTGATGAACATTGTCATTGGGAGTGTATCACCAGTACATTACTCGGAGTCCAGTGATGTTTGTGAAAAATTTATTTCATTGACTGCTGTATTCTACTGCTTGTATAGCTAACATAATAATGGGATATTGTTTTCTGAGTAGTTGTAAGACACCGTTCTATTAATGTTTCACTTTCACTCAAGCCATAGCCAGAATTTTTGTTTGGGGGTTGACCTTTCCCCTCCCTTTCTTCTTTCCCCTTCTTTTCCCCACCCTTCCTTTCAGCTCGCCTCCTTTTTTCCTTTCCTCCTTTCCTTCCCTTACCTTAGAAGTAGGACTCCTTAAGTTTGGCTAGGGCGTTTCTATAGAGGGAGCCCCAGCCAAGGTCGAATTTAGTGCATTCTAGGTTTAAGATGTCACATCTGGTGGCAACAATTTTAATTACCTTTCTCAAAATCAGCTGACCAAATTTAGTACATGCAGTTTAAACAATAAAGGCAAACAAGGGCGCTGGAACAAATTTAAAAGTGGAGGTAGAAATAATCTGCGAGCCAAGCAAGCAGAAAATTTTTTGAACTGTTGTACGCAAAATTGTCGTTAACTTTAAAAAATTCCGGCAGTTCGGGGGGAGGGGGTTGAACCCGTTAACGCCCCTTTAAATGCGGCCCTGGTTTCCCTGATTCACAGTGTCGTTCACATGTTTGTGTTCTTAGTTCTTTACTGTTGTCGCTAAGTTAACTTTTTTTTACATCATTGATAACGTTTGTATAATTATCAACACAGCTGTTGTCAGTTTTGTGTTAAATAATAAAACTGACTGACTTCTGTCTGGTTGTTTACCATGATCGAAAAGCAGGCCTGTAGTTCGTAGCAATAATATCATTCCTCTTGCACTGGCAGTTTTACCACTATAGACAGTGTTAGCAATAGCATAGCCAAGAATGTAGCGGTAGTGGGAAACTGTCCCATTAAACTTAAGTTGTAAATGCAACTTTCTGCAGCGAAACTACCAAAATTGTGTCCAGTTTTGTCCACCCCATGCATTCCCAGGGCTTGTTCATGCCCAAGATGCGTTTGCGTCTGGTGCTTCGCCTGAACACCGCTATTGTAGCTTTCAGCGTTTCCCAGACCCTAAGTAGTTGCAGACCCTTATAAACACCACCCCACTCTCGCCGTCACCTCTAATTTCTGGATACGCCTATGAGTGATGGCAGCGTCGTATGACAAGTTTTTGAACGCATCTATTTGATATGGCAAACTCTGATGGTAGACAAGAGCTGTGTGCTTAGACTTGATGGAGAAATAATGTACAAAGCATGATTATGGTACAAAGCGTTAATTGACTGAAGACGAGTAGCGTTATAGCTTCGATTTACAGGCTTTTACATTTTTTGCATTGCATTTTTTTGGTATAACATTAAGTAATTAGACTAAACCTAACCAGCGTATCAAGTGATAAAACAAGATCACTCGAGCAGCAATCACAATTACAGTGAACAAACGTTGAATGCTAAGATGCAATACAATATGACACTGCACTTGAAAACTAGCAGATAATCTGCCAGTTTTATCTAGCACATACACCGTGTCTCAAAAACTGCCACTTTTGTTTTTTGAATAACTCCGTAAAACATTGGCCTATTTTGATAATTTTCGGCGTGCAACACCAAGAAACAACTTTACGCCAATAACTAGTTTTGGCCGCCTCATCTCATCTGTATCTGGATCTTATTTTGTGCTATAAGATTGTGTTTGGTCTGGTCTGTGTCAACTTCGAAGATTTTTTCACGTTTAGCCCCTCCTCTCAGACGAGAGGGCATTCATACAAATTATATAAACCTAAATGTACAAATTCAGTTCGTCAAAACTTTCTTGTTGAAAGAGTCATTGATGTCTGGAACAGTCAGCTTTTCTTCACTTTCCTTATTCAAGAGATCACTGAAGAATACAGACTTTACGCCCTGTATGAAATGTTCTCTGTAGGCCTGCTGCTATTTTTGTGTGTTTTTATTGATTTTACGATTTGATTTTTTTGATTTGATTTTATTTTAACTTGTTTCAGTTGCCGTGCTACTCTCGTGTTTGTGTATTTAGCTTAGGAAGGCTACCGTAAGTGCTCTATGAGCCTGGTAGGTCTTGCCAACTGTATGTTTGTGTCAACCTTGTGCACTATGTTATGCTTTTGCTGGCAAATAAATGATGATGATACTGTCGCTACACTACCTTGTGAAATGCCGAAGTCGCAGTTTGGCCGTTTACTACAATGAATTCATACCGATAGCGCATGCATGGGCTCAGAAAATCACTGAGACCACAAAGTCATTGGAAATCTGTAATTCATTTAACATTAATCGCATTGATTTTTACATGGTAGGCTACGTCGACGAACTAAAATGACGCATCGACAGCGAGTGAGCCACTTTGGGTCAGCGGTTATTGAACTTACTGTTGGCGAGTCACGTCCACGTCCACCACTTGCGTTCTTGCTGGAAGAGGATATTTTTGAGCACATGCTATAATAAAGATGATGTGATGTGACACGAGTGACTTTTTAAGAGATAACTGTTACTTGTGTTTGTCGCTATGCAGTTAATCATTTATGAGCCGACGCATGCGCGACCCAGTATGAATTCGTTGTAAACGGCCATACTACAACTTCTGCATTTTACGGTATTAAGGTGAGGTGGCCAAAACTATAGTCGTTCACGTCAAGTTGTTTCGTGATTTTTCATGCCAAAATTATCAAAATCGGCCAATGTTTCACGGAGTTATTCAAAAAATAAAAGTGGAACTAAAAGAGTTTTAAACGGAACTGAAATAAGAACGGTGATGCCTATTTGGATGCACAGAATCAAAACAAGAAGCCCAGGAGTCGATAGGTCAGGCCGACCGTATGCCGGTGTCCGAAAGCTCTCAAATGTAAATGAGGGGTCAGTGAGTCACTTTAGAACGGAAGGGGAGGGTCGGCATAAGATACGGCATTTGCAAATGTCTGTAGCCCACTAATAGTAACCACAGCGCTGATAGGCCTACAGTTTGGCTGTGACGCGCCATGCAAATTTTGGAGATCGGGACCCCTATTTTGGAAGAACCAGTATCCGTAGAGGGTCGGCGATGGTACCGTCGGAGATGAGGCATTGATAAGTTTCTACAAGCTTGCTTACTGAATCAATTTGGCCACAATTCGCAATGCAAGCATTTGGGGTGCCGTCACCGTTTGGGGGAATAGCAGACTCGTAGAGGATTTGACTTGGTAGCCGTTGGGCAATGTTAAGACAGTTTTCCGGTAAAACATACCGTTTGGCCACAATACGTACGTATCAGATTCAGACAGACAACAGACAGAATAGAACAGTGTAACAAAGGCCCGACCTTAACGGTCGGCCAACAATCACGAAAGGTTATAAGTACTGTAACGTCATGCATTGTGGGCATTGTGGGCATTGTGAGACTGACAGCTGTTTACAACTAGAAGGCGCTCGTGAGAGTGCATATCTCCGCCAATGTAGAAGTTATCACAGGAGGGTGCCACCGTTCCTGCCGTTTGTGTATGACACGTGAAGATGATGATGAGTCATTGTGTACACAAACACACCGACAGACACACTGACGGACACACCGTACGCACGGAACGACGGACAGAACGACCAATCTCATAATCTCCTCCAGTTCACTTCGTTTCATTGGCGGAGATAATAATTACATGCTTCGGTCCAGACCAGTTTCTTACGTCGTTGTCGCATATAAGCAAGCAGCGCTTATCGCATTCGATTCTGCATTGTGTAGTTTTATCGCACATTTGTACGCCGCCTGAGATTTTTGTGAGCGTTTGACTGTGAAACCGAAACTTGTGGGGTTCTAACGAACGACTCGTTTTTGTGTCATGGAGTCACTCTCTGCGCGTACGTCAGGCCTACATTTTAACGTAAAGGTCCAAGTCCGACGAATTCGCTTCGCCGTTTTGTAATGTTGCCGAGTTAGAAATCCTTGCTGTTTAAGTTTATTAAACGAAGTGCTCGTCGTCAGCGTCGTTGTCCGGTTCTTGATGGACCAGTCCGTCGGCTGTCAGACTGCCGCTACGACGTCGCACCAGTCCGCGGTATCTCGTCTGCCCGTGGGACTCGACGTCCCTGTCGTCGTACGTAGCCGCCGGCGACTGCGACTCGACCAGTGCGACCGAGGCGCCCAACACCGCACAGCACGACTTGATGAGCAGCGCGTAGAGCAGAGAGAGGCCTGGACCAGACGCACGCGAGTCGCCGATGACGGCCACAGTCCAGAGTCGCACCGCCAGGAACGGAACGTCTTGGATGAACGTGCCGCTCAGCATCAGAAACCTCAGGTATCTAGCACATCAGCCCACGGCCACGCAAACAGTCAGCGTGACCAGAATTTTGTGATTCAGTTTCGCGATTATAACGCCTTATGTTCTTACAAAGTGGTACAGTAACACTAACGCTGAGTTTGCTTGTTGCAAATTTTGTGTTGCCTGCCTGGAATTATTTACAAAATCGGCTGACAGAATCGAAAGTACGAGTGAAAAGTGGACGTCTTTGAGATGCGGTGTAGAGCGCGAAGTGATGATCGAACAGTAACGAGAAAGTAACGAAATGCGGCCGTCCTACAAGCCGAATTACGCATCTTGTCGTGCGTCTGTCCGTCTATCTGTCCCTTACGGGCACCTAGCTCGAAAGCAAAACGCCGTAGAAAGCTTTAAATATGTGTTAATGTTCCCTATGCAAAAGTAACCAGTGTGCCAATTTTCAGTTTCTATGTGCATGGTAAAAGGTTAAGGGCACCGTGCGTTGAAAAACGTCAAGTAAATGACGCGCTTACAGATCAAGCGTCAGTCGGTCGTCTCAGGTGTGTCGGCCTAGATTACTGTCGGGGCCTAAGACGCTCATCAACGAGACGGACGACCGCCTACACGTCGACAGTAAGCACCGATATCTTTGCTTTTTTTTCGTTTGATTGGTAATATTTTAGACATCACTTTATCGTTAGCGATAATAGGCCTACCTCCGAACGATCCTGTGTCCAATGTAGACGGGTGGCGTGGCGAGAGCCATGCAGCATACACACAGATAGACTGAAGCCAGGTAGACGGACACCTCTAATTTACGGACAATTCAAGCTAGACAGACAGAAAACAAGAAGCCTCTGCCACCGTCAAGCCATCCGTCACTTCAAGCCAGGTAGACGGACACTTCTGCGGTGAGTCTGAGCGATCGGTTGTCGGCGCCGGCGGCCAAAGACACGACAGCCGCCAGGTCGACGGCTTGAACGACCAGATAGAGCTGGGAATGCAGCAGACACGTCCACGGCATCTTGTAACGACGACGCAGCATCCGCAGCATCACCGGTACCATGACAACCGCCTGCAGGACGCCCAGCCACTGCGATACCTGCAGCACGATGTATACAAGATAACATGTGATATGACGGTATCGGATACGAATCGAGAATAGCGGTAGCATTTTTACTAGGCCTACTTCAGTCCAGTTACGTACAAACAGCACGTCACAGCACGGAGGTTGTCGGTCACGAGAAAACAGATGCACATGCAACAATAGCAGCGGAGCATCGATGGCGAGAAAATATCCTGGAGATTCATTTTTGTAGGAAAAGAAAATGGGGAATGCTATAATACAATTGCCCAGAATTACGGACCGAAATAAATTAGCCAACAGAATAGTCACGATTTTGGTCGGTCAAAGAAATACAAAAAGTCAAAAGGCTACACAGAACAGACACATATCCTACGTTAATGCAAGATGTCACGCGAAAGTAATAGGACCACGGCTACAAAAATATCACCAACGACAGAAAAGCTTAGAAAAGTTATGCGTTTTGGCACTGGAGAACCTAAAATGCAAGATTTCCGAGGCAAACGTTGGTTTAATTGTTTGTAGATAGATATAGTTGAAGTTTACAGTGCGTAAAACAAAATCGTAATAGACTATTTTAGCAGTCCATCAACGCCGGTACGGTGATCATCTCCCATTTCCTGTTCCGAATAATTCACACGTAGCCCACATATCCAGGATTACTGAATGGCTGCAGAACTATGCTTTTCCGAACTAGAAATTGAGTGTGATTATTAATGCGTTAATGTGACGTTGACATGACGGGTGGATGATTGATGGGACCCGTGAATGAGTGTGATGTCGAATGCAGCTCGGACTCGGCTTGACGACGATGTTGTCGGTCGATCATATTTGTGTGAGGTAGGCCTATAGTCAAATCGATTGAGTCCAAGTCCAACGAGTTCGACGAAATAGAACGTTCGTAAAATTTGGTGTTCACAATTTGAACAGTATTGAGAAAAAAACAGCACAGTAGACTGTGAACCCTAAAGGCGCGTACAGAGCGACGTAACTAACCTGAACTGAACTGAACTGATGCGATTTAGTTTTTGCCGAACTGAACCAATGGGCAAGCAGGGCGAGCCCACTGGCTGACGCCTACGTTAGCGTAATCATATAGGCCATCGACGCCGTTAGACGGTGCCTACTGTAATGCATTACTGCTTGCCTACTGTTTAGTTCGTCAAAAACTAAAGTTACCAAACCATGTCAGTTCAGTTTAGTTTAGTTCACTTACGTCGCTCTGTACGCGTTTTAACATTTGTCCGTTGATGCTGTGTTAACGAAACAATTAACTAAATTACATAGCCTAAATCAGCACGGCGCAGTTACTTCCAAGTCACTAAACGCGGAGTCTGAGTCCTGAAAGATAAAGATTCAAAATCCGACTCGAGTACGTTGGCGGACTTGAGTAGGCCCTACTATCAGTCTGTCGCTGTCATAATGCAGCCGCAGGCGTACCCTGCATCATAACGACGACGACACGCTTCTTGCTAGCCGATGTCATTGATAGCCGATGTGTCGAGTCGACTAAATAGAGCTGTGGGTAGAACTGTTCGATGCGCGAGTATACTGAACGTGACGTGTGGCAGCAACATCGTGCAGCAACCCCACCTTACCAAATCTCCTTCCTCTCTCAAGGTGCCGTGCCGTCGCAGACTACGTTGGCGACTATGTGATGCTATACTATTCTGTCTTCTGAAGCCCTGGTGAGCTGTGTTGGGTTCGCGTTCTACTTCCAGGATGCACTCAACTCTTGTCACTTGCTTTAGCTAAGAGCTGCCGCCAAGCACGTTAAAGAGATATACAGTGTACAGTGTAAGTCTTGTCTTAAAAACTCGTCGATACCAGTATAAAAATCAACAGAAAGCCGTTAAGTAATTAGCAGACAGACAGGAAAAATAATACCTATTGCAATAGTTGCATTTGTGTTAGTTTTTAGTCAGCACTTCCGCACTGCATAGCCGTCGTCTGTCTTTCTGTCTGTTAGTCCAATTCTAACATAAACGTAACCTGTATTCGTGGACATACTGCCTGGCTGAGGCCTATACCTGGAAAAAAAACTGCATGTGAGTTAAGGTATTCGCTTCTCGTAACCTCAACATGGGCATCCTAGTTCCAGAGGAATGTTTCCAAATTTTGAATACAGGGTGGGCCAAAAATGACACCATTTTTGTATACCTCATAACTTCACCAAATATTAACGGATTTTCAAAATTCTTTCACTGTCAGAATCAGAAGACAATTTGCAATAAAATTTTTGTTATAGATTTTACCACACCCCTAGTGTGTCACTACACTACCTTGTGAAATGTCAGTGTCTTAAGAATAACAATTAAAAACAAAACGACTTTTGTAACAACCCATTTAAAAAAATTAACAACAAAAAGCAACGCACTTGTTGTCTCAGTTATTGTCTAAAAATTACATCTTTACAGTTTTCGCATCAAATTTTCAATGTGTTCGCCTTGCTGCTATACGACGCATCGAAGCCGGCGACGCCACTGACCAAAGGCGCGATTAACCAAACGCTGCGACACTTTGCCCCACTCAGCGACAATAGCTTTCTTTAGCTGGTTGACTGTCGTGAATCGTCAACATTGATAGGCCATCTGTTGAAGGGCATCCCAAACAGTCAACCGGATTTAAGTCTGGGTTGTTTGGGGGCCACATGCCAGGATCGATCAACGTTGATCACGCAACCGGTCAGTGGCATCGCCGGCTTGAGTGCGTCATCTGACATTTCACGAGAGAGTGTAGCGA
>Ga0209454_1004009_pt1 | contig 10820 bp, 4 predicted proteins | sample WorMetHERISLAND1_2_FD_187400 | JGI IMG/M metagenome (GOLD analysis project Ga0209454, IMG submission 187400) | Marine gutless worms symbiont microbial communities from Max Planck institute for Marine Microbiology, Germany - Olavius geniculatus... | ecosystem: Host-associated > Annelida >...
GAGGGGGACACCCCCTCCCCAAACCCCATCCTCCTTGGAGCCTTCGGCGCCTCGACTCGGCTTACGCCTTCGGCGTTCGACCTTGCCCCCCAAATTCAACTTTTAGATCCGCCTATGGCCCAACATGTATACAGACAACAGTTTTTTAGTTCGAGTTTTGCCAACTAATTTGATAAAATGAAGCTATAAATGTGTAAAAGTTGCCTTTAGTACTGAATAGACTCTAACAATCATACGTACCATGTCGTTTTGATATGATGTGACGGCGATGAATTGGGTCTCGGTGAACGAGTAAGTCCAGCAGGTTGGTGGCGCCATCTGGTGTGTGCTGCTGAGTCGAATCACATGACATCTTGGTTTGTACTTTCGCATCGAGCTCAGAATAATCTGTCAGAACGTTGGTCAACCGTCGATTTATCGAGAAGTCAAAGAGCAGGCGAGGGTGGAACATCATGTCGGCACTGAGTCGGAATTTTTGTCTAGTATGTATCGCATTTTTTCGATATTAAGATTAAGCTAAGCAAAAAAACTGCGCCAGCCCAGTGCCGACATATTGTGATTTTTTGAGCAAAAAATTAGTATAAGCTGATTACTTTTGCCCTAAGAAACATTCACGCCAATTTCGATTTTTATACGTGTCTTACTTTTTGAGTTAAAAGTCCGTACGAGACTGACAAACGGACGGACAGACGAGCGAAGCCCGCAATGCGGCCTATTAAAACGGTCGAACAATAATCAGAATCTGAGAGATGGAGATTGAATAAAGTCGATGCTAACGTATCCACGGTTGTCTTTGAGGTTGTTGGTCAACTTAAGCCTGATGAAGGAGATCGATCGGTTCATCCATTGCTGGCCGGTCATTGGCGAGTCCGGGTGAATGTAGACACGACTATGCCATGTGACGTCACCAACAGCAGCAGCAGCAGCAGCTTCGCCGGCGACCGTCCAGCGACTGGCGTGAAATCTGTATCGGAATTCATTGACTGGGACGACATCTAGCGCCAGCACATACCTGGCGCACCTGTCTAGCCCACTCAGTTGTACCTGTATTGCCGGGAACATCCTCCTGCCGTCCGCACAACAGACGAAAGTAGTTAACGGTGCACAATATAGCTGTTCATAAGAACCCATCTCAAAGCTACGGAGCGTCATTTGTCATGTGGGATCACACAGTGTTAGCTGACACCGGACACGAGCAACGTGCTCCGCTTTAACTCGAACCGATCTATAGCTACCTAGAAGGGATGAAAGGCTGCATTGACCTGGGTGGTTAGTTTCATACCGAGACAGCTTAAGCTACATGTCACCCATCCAAGTACTAACCACTCGACAGCAACCGGACAGAAAAATCGAACCAGCGACATCTTTATCGCAAGTACGATGCCTTACCGCTCATTTCACTAGATGAAAATCTAATTACGAGTAACAACAGACACAGCCACAACTTTACTTCTAAGGTTAGCGATCAAAGTCTTGCCAGTTTTTTTTACACCGGATAATAGCAGAATTTAGCCGACCTACGTTACGGAAATGGCTAATGTTAAAATTTCAACCTATGAGCCTCCGCATACCTGCCGGATTTAGTGATGACCATTTCGGTGCCGACGGAGGCAAACTTGTGCCACAACTCGCTGTGGTTCAACCGCAGACTTGGAGCACTAACTGATGCTGATGCTGATGGTGGGACGTCGTCAGCTGCTGAATCCGATGCAGTTAGCTCACCAACAGTCCCCACTGCTGCGGTGGCCGGCATATGCGATGGCGTACCGTGATCCATGGTAAAGCGACGGATCGTAGCTGGAAAGTGGTTCGTTTCGTACATGGCTATCTGCGATGGCTAGATTTCACAAGAACAGACGTTTCTACGATAAAAAAGTCGAAATTGTTAAAATTTACTAACTGTAAACTATACCTACACTGCAGAAGGAATGTAGTTCTTGTATTACAGCTCGCTTTCTTACAAATTGAGTGCTAATATTATTGACGTTGCTGCCTTATCAGGGTATTTTTGTCTGTTGCAAACCGAAACCTTTGAACGCAGACTATGGTGTCAACTCTGACGTACGACGTCGGTAGATATATTGGCCTGTTGCGGCTACGGCATTGGTGACACTGTGGGCGTGGTTATCGCTGATAAATTGCTGTCAACACAAGCTGCTGACGCTGGTCAACATCTCTCGTTGAAGTCTGACCTAATCGACACGTTGTTCCTACTGACCTTGCAAAGTCTTTTGCTAGGAGTATTTCATGCAACATTAATGCAACGAATTGGAGACGCCGCGTCTGACCGCTGACGGTGCAGTGGCGTACAACAAAACAACACCAACACTGACTTCGTTCATGTCATCACAATTGTTGTGTCTTATGCGTTATAGGGCCTATGCGTTCAGATTTTGCTGCCATCGCTATGATTTTGACCTATTTCCTAATCTCAGTGAACGCAAATCTTCGCTACAAGCCGTTTAATTGCAGTCACTCCAGTCACAGTCCGGGTCCATTGTTTTCTCGTATTTTCGTTTTACAACCGTTTATAAATCCTTGTTTGTTTCAGTGACTCGTTTGACTGTTTTCTAGTTTTTCTTAGTCCGGTAGATTTTCCGAATTCAGAAAGTCATATCTCAATCAAATCAGATAAATAGCAGCAAAAGCTGAGTACAGTTTTAACTCTAAACTCACGGTAACTTTTTGTACCTTATGTCAAAAAATTATATACACTAGGGCTCCACATTTTTGCTGAACAGAACCTAATCGGGCCCTGGAAAAAACAGAGCAATAACGGCAATTGTCGCTGATATTCTCAACTTGATGTAGTGTTTGTTGTGCTACTGTTTCAGCTGTTTGTTGCATGTAGGAGTTGCTGCACGTGTGCAACTGTGCATGAAATAAAGCAGCTTACAATAAAACAACTGCTCGCCGTCCACTACGTTTACTATTAATTGCAGAGCAGAACGTGGTGCTACAAAATTACAAACTTCTACACAAGTTGTATTTTTATACTGCAGCGTTGCTAAGTTTTGTTGTTTGTTTCTTTTCTGTTAACACAATAACTCATCAACCGCAGCACTTAGCTTAATAAAAGTTTGCAAGAACATGTGTTTTACCACGGTTAAAAGACTAGTAAATATCAAGGTCATAGGTCCAAGGTTAAGATCGCACGGGTTTTTATGTTTTTGTGCGTATGATACCGTAGCTAGCAGCGGGCAGTATTTACTATTTAGCCTTGAGCTAGGCTTGACAGTCTTGTTTATTTTTTAAACCTTATCACTCTATACGGAAACAAACAAACACATTGAATCTTTTTGCTGCAAATTTTTGATTGCTGCGCTGCACTTTGCAGTTTGTACTTTGCTTTCTTAACTTTGCTTCGACAACAAAAATATTGACGCACATAAATGTGCATAAAATCAATCGAATACGAGCCGACGTACAACATTTTAATTACGAGAAATAGTTTATTTATGACAGAATAACTATGTAGGCCTACACCTCACTGGCAATATTGTTATGTCATAAAAACGTTTTTGCTCTAAACGAATAAATGCATTCTGAGTAAAAACATCATTATTTAACATTTAATGTTAACATTGTTTACGTTGGACGTCAATATAAACAAAACAAAAACACAAAAATCACATTTTTTTTCAACATAATGCTGCATATTAACTGCTGCCATTTTGGCGAATAAAAATTTCTATCAACTACGTAGGCCTAATGGAGTGTTTACACGATCCAGCAAACGTCCAGCAAACTTCCAGCAAACTTCCAGCAAACGTCCAGCAAACGTCCAGCTCCATTATAACATATAGCAGCAAACGTCCAGCAATTCACGTGTATTTTGAATACATTTGCTGTAAGTTTGCTGGACGTTTGCTGAATCGTGTAAACACCCTATAACCCGAACCTGACAAACTATGAGAAGTGCGATATATAAATAACACGAACTAAATAAGAAATAGAATCAACGTGAATTACAAAAACAGAATATATTTTGTTCGTGTTACACTTTAATGGCCTTATCTAACCTTACTCAAACACTTGCATAATTTACCTTCTATTGCATAGCTTGTATCTCAATAGCAAATTTCATTTTATTACTTACATTAGAGATAACAGTGAATGAAATTAAACAGTTAGCAGTCACCGAACAATACAACGTCAACACTTAAACAACGATATTGACAAATATGCGTCCGATATACATGTTTATAGCTAGACTGAATATTGAGCATGTAGCTATAGACCGTTCTGTTATTTGCATGGTTAGAAAGAATAAAATAACCCACCAAAGCGCGTCGTTTAGCCACACTGAAATTCACGCATGTTTAGGCCGATTGCACATTCAGTAATACGTCATTGTGAGTGATGATTGATATGCCCCCCACTCATCAAATACATTTTTGTACGTCAAGAGGCACAACGGCGTCTTGGGTTGAAAGGCAAAAAGTTCAAAATTTTGGACAGCCAGTGCAAATTTACGACAGCGCAAATTATGAATGCTCGCAATTTTCATTCAGCCGCAAAATTTCCCCAAAATTCGGACATTCAATCAAAAATAGACGACAATATTCCGACAACAAATATTCTTCGACAATTTTCGGACATTCGAAAAATTAGGTTAAGCCACCACTTGCACTCAGTTTAAAAGCCAGCAAGACGAATTCAGACAGGTCAGGATAGCTGCTGTATCATCTGCCAATAATTGCGAGACAATCAGGATTTGTGCTCTACTACAGGAGGAGGCTCAGTTAAGTCAACCATTTCAATAACATATAGAGGAACATGTCTGCACATGTCTACGTTGCGTAGGAGCTCTGAGCCGGCGGGAGTTAAACCCAATTAAGCCAAAGTACAACCCAAGTCTATAACAGCCAGTGCCTTTAACTTAACCGATTAGGTTAGTACTCGTATACCACTGGTCCTGATATTATGACCTATACTGTTACGCAGAAATGCCATCTCTCCCGTGCACTGGTTGTAACCATCGCACTTATAGCGCCTACCTACCGAGGAATTGCCAGGCTTACCAAGACGGTACGCCCGCGAACCCATTTCAGTAGCCTACTAACCCGACTAGTGGCAACTTCGTTGATGAACCCTTAGATGTTACCAATAGGCTAAACCGCTACTGCGGATATACAAATGCAATGTACGAACCTGTAATTAGCCTCTACTGAAAACGGACGATAATGACTAATTGTTTACAAGAAATATTATTAGATTGTCACCAATCTAATTGTACTCTTCGCGCGCATCATTTTCTTTTGTATTCTTTGAAGAGCTTTTTCGTACCTTTCGGCTTGTATTAGAGACCCGGCGTCTAATTAAGACCTGTTTAATATTATACTAATAGTGACTGGCGTCGAGGTCGTTATTGGAAATTGTCTGCCCAAAGTTCATAAAATATTGCACAATTTTAAGAAATGAGAGGAAAAATTGGCATTGATGGCCGATGACGCTAGTTGCCATTTGACTTGTTATACCTCAACACATGCGTCTATCTGGTACCGTTAGGGAGATATGGCGTCTCAAAGATAACGGGTTCACGACCTTGACTTTTTGGGGTTACGTGACGTCATCGGTTACGTGACCATTTGACTCCCGGGAGTCGACTTCCTATGGGTGGTCCATAATGACCATGTGTCTATCTAGCACCGTTATGGAGATAATGGCTGTTTGAAATTCTTCCAGAAAGGCTCAAGAACAGAGGGGTCGTAAGTTGTCGGTCGGTCCTCAATATTACACTGATCTCATATATTCCTCTTCGCTACATTAGGAACGTAGCGCGCGAAGAATAAAAAAATTGTGCAGAGAATACGTCCAGCAGTTAGAAGTTAGATTGTTATTAACATTTTATTCACATATCTCGTATTTTTATCAAGCAACAAAAAGTACTCTTATTTGCAATTCAGTATAGTACTAGAGTTTTTTTATTTAACGATGACAAAATCGCTAAATGTACACGGAAGGCTAAACGAACTAGCACCGTAGGAAGTAGTGGATCGTGAGCAGAGAGCTTTGCGATACATTACACAATAAATAAGAAAAGCAGTTATTGTCACATTTCACCATAAAAATGCGAAAAAGTAAGTGAAGTTATAATATATGCCAATAATTTGGTCGTTTGGCCGGTAGTTTCGTTAAAGCCCAAAAGAATGAGTGAGTGTGTAGGGTTCAACGTCCCGCCCGAAACAGCATAGGTCATTTCGGGGACGGCCTTTCCAGGCAGAATGCACACAAACACGTAATAACAAAACAGTAAGTTTAAGCTTTACAGAAACACATAACACAAAAAGGCTAAACCTAAAATTGTAAAAACTCCATTATACGCGTGCATATTTCACTAGCACTAATGGTGTTATCCTCCAGTCAGTTATTAATTTCAGAATGCTGTTTATTGAAGATAAGGAGAAGCCCAAAAAAAATTAAGTGTAGATAAAACAGTTCTGCAGGAAAAACAATATTAAGTACTACAAACTAACAAAAAACGAAATATATCTCATTAATCTTTTAAGTTTAAATAAACCAACAACAGTGGCCATAGTTCAGAGAATACGGCTGGTCCTCTTGTATGGATAATAAAATAACTGATGTGGAATTCTAGTTACTCACGCTTCTGGTGCACTAACGAAAAACAGTTGGCAGTAGTAGCCAATAATTAGCTTGACTGTTAGCGCACTGTCTGCGCGAATGTGATGTAAACCATTTACTACTGGACTCAACATATTATAAAGTGCGAAGACAGACAAAGATGTAATAAATTTGGCTTTAACGTCCAGCTAGATCCCAAGCTGCCGAATTTAGCCTTCGAACCGATTTCTTTTCAGCAACAGCCGTAAAACAGCCAAAAATATTACGGCTAGCCGAAAACCGTCGCAAAAAGTCAGTTTCTAGCTGCTTTATTTTTTTCGAATAATAGTGGTCTTTCTGGGTTTTTTTCTGACAGCTGATTGATCAGTACAGCAGTAGAATGTTGCACGACAAACAGTAGGCTATGAATTTTGGGTTTGGCAGATTGTTTTAGCAATAAATTTGGCAATTTTCAAATACTCATTTTCTTTGCCTGTCACGATTTTTCGGCTTAGCCCAAAATCAGCCATAAATTTTAAATTTTAGCAATGCATGCGTGCAAATGTAAAGCAATAATTCGGCTTGAGGTCTGCACTGAGTGGTCAGTCAGTCGGTCAGACGTCGGTCGTAGACAGCGGCGTCATCTCGGCGGTGTCGTCTTCGTCGGTGACGACTGCAGTACTCAGATGTTCTTCACTGTTTTGCGCCAGCAACAGCTGTTGACCCTGCAGATCTACTTGCTCTACTTCGTCGTCAGTCGGCGTCTGATCTGCCAGCGTCTCTGCTTGGTTCGTATCTGTATCGAGGACTTCGCCGCTCTCGTCCCCGCTGCCGCCGACGTCCTCATTGTCTGTGACGTTTAACTCTCGACCTGGCGGAATCACCTCGTCACTGTTGCCCGGCTGCTCGTGGCCTGTGGTATACTGTGACGTAGTCGCCTGCAGTTGATCGTCGGCGTTGCTTCTCGTCACGGTGGGGGTCGTCGTCGTCGTCGTCGTCGTTTCTTCAAGATGCGGAAAATGTCGGAGAATGGGGCTGGACGCTTGTCGCCACGGCGATCGATCCGTCTGGAAGAACCGACTTTCCGACATTCGTTTGACGAACGCCATCGTCTTGCCGCGCGGACCTGCGGGACGCCTCTGTTGGCGCTGCTGTGTGCAAGCGTCCTCGTCCGACGGAACTTCCGGCGTGGAGTCGAGGATCGTTCCACGCCGCGATGCCGAGGTCGGACTGATGAGCTTGATGTTGGGCAGAGTCTGCATGCGCTCCAGACGAGAACGACGTGCCTCCATCGTCGTCGATAGTTTACCTGTGTAGCTCTTGTAGATCACCGACTCGTTCGGCTTCGACACAACCTACAGCCACACAATCTTCACGTTAGCTTTCCGATACAATAAAAGCATATAACAAAATTCACACAGAGTCGCAATAGTACTAATTAGACCTCGCCATTATTTGTCACTAAAAAGAAATACCAATCACGAGGTTTATTACAGAGAGTTTTACAGTGTAAGTTTAAGGTAAGTTAAAGGTGTCTGCTTTTTGCGTAGATGCAAGCTTACGAAAGCTGGCAATATATTGATTTTCTGATCGCTTCTTGCGGCAGCTTATCGCATATCGTTAGTAACTTGCTTGCAAAGCGACGCGTGATATAAAGTCGTTATTAAGCGAGTACACGGTTGTTTTGCAGTTTTAATCTGGACTGATAACAGGTTCAGTTATGCTAAAGTCACAAAGGTGCGTTTACCTAAAATAACGCATTAAAAAGCGCAACATTCACGCAAACTTTAATAATATTTTACAAAGTTGTTCTATCTGTAGCAAATTTTCTTTTCAACAATCGCTGAAACTTTCGGACAAAGCTGTTGATAGGTCATTTTTAATATACGGTGCTGATGTTTTGTTGAGAGGTCATTTTTTATCCGCACTCACATTCTGCACGTTTCTTCCTGTTTGTTCCTGCGGCATTACTGCTTCATTGAATGTGTACCTGTTCTGGGCGAATTAAATGTTGCTGCTGCTGCTGCTGCTGCTGATGCTACCTGTACAGCGTCGAGGTTCTTGGGTGTGGCGTGTTTGTAGCGCAGCTGGCGCGGGGGTACGATGCGTAGTCGACGCCACTTGTGCAGGAACGCTGCGACGGCGCACGCCCACGCCGCTAATATCAGCACCACAATACCCAACTCAGCCGGGTGCATCCTGAAGTTGACGAACTGCACCGCCGACACACCTGCAGACAGACGATAACAACAATACACCGGCATTGAGTCATTCCCAAACTCCACTCGCTTCGACTGTTGTGGACTTGGTGGATAATATCTTGGATAACAAGCTGCAAGACAAATGCACAACAAATCAAAAGTCGACAGCAAATACGCACGACAATTTGTATGACACAAGTCCATATTAAATCGAAGGCCTACAACAAATACACAACATTTCAACATCTCAAGATGTTCCAAAGCTTGTTACACGACTTGTTGTCCAACAAATTAAGAACAGAACAAACGAAACCTCTTATTCTGCGATCAGTGACATATTTAGATCGCTTTGCGTCTCCCTCTTAAGAGTAAAAAAATTTAAAAATTATCAAAAATGTTCAATTATTCCCCCTAAAGTTGCTTGATCTACAGTGTAAATCCTTCTGCAAATTGTGTACAAAAATGTACATCGGAAATGTACACCTGCCTCACTATTGTATGTTGTACATTTTTAATACGCCACTCCCTCTGTCATAATTTTCGTAACCAAAACGCCACTGTTCACATTTTTTCGCTAATGAAAATATCAGAAGCCCAGTAGGCCCCGACTTTGGCGCGCAAGGATCTTACTTCGAATGTTATTTGCTTTCAACTCAACTTTGATAGATCAATCTTCCACTTCTAGTTGTTGCTATGACACTGCATCGCACTGCTGTCAGTTGCTGGCTTCCGCTGGAGTCGCCGGTACTCGCCACGTCAAAGAAAGTGATAAAGAGACCCAGATGCCAGTTGACTTCATAGAAAGGTGTGCGGCGATAGGAAAAGTGGTTCAACCAAAGCTGCCAGTCATGATCTGACACAAATTTTGAAAGTAAACTTGAAGAGTTTTGTCGGATATGGGTCTGCCACTTCGAAAGGCCGACATTCTCAGAGACCGCCAAAACCTGTTCTAGACGACGACGAAACCGCAGTTACTAAACGCTAAACGAACTCTAACACTGCCGGCAACTCTAGTCCTATCTCTAACCGTGGCGGTTTTTCGGAATGGCATCCCGATACCCTTTTGTCGTGGGAAGCTGTCAGACATTCGAGTACATTATACAACTTACCACCATTTGCCACACCCAGAGTTTCTGCACGTTGTTACAGAATGATGCCGATGTTATTGATTGCCCAGGTGTGCGTGATTAGCCTACCTGGGTCTGTGTACGTGCGCATCCTTGGCCCCACTGACCGTTCTATAGGCTAGTCGCTCACCGTGTTTCTGCACTAGATTACAAACTGCTCAAGGGCAGCACACTGCAAACAGGTAGGTAGGTTGCAGACTCGCTGCCATCAGTCCACTTAACTTGCAGTCCATCAATGCCAGGAATTGACGTATACGCCACGTTCGTCCACAAAATGTTCACGACTGGAGAAAGTCGACGTGCAAAATTACCGAGAATCGTCATCTCCCGCCAACATCAACAACGTGTGAGTACGCAGACGATTTATCCGACGATAAAGTGGAATAATATCAGTAAACGACTGACAGCTGAACCCGCTACATTTCAATTGCAAGTCTGACACCCTGCCACCAACTGCACTAGCCTATAGCAAAAGCGGCGAAGCTATCCATAAATGGCGTAAATGTGGAAACGCTTTACGAGTCTGCACCTCAAATTACGAGATTACTATAGGATACTCGAAACATATGTCGGCCCAGTGACGATATGTCATGCAACTGCCCAATGATCTTTAATTTTTTGAATTGAAAGTTATACCACCAATTAGTCATGCCACAAATAATGTTCACACCAACTTTGGTTTCTTAAGAATTGATTACCGACCTGCATGGCTAGGGTTAAGACGGGACGCGTTCACCTGTATAGGATCACAGGCTGAACGGTAGTTCAAGCCCTGTGTTAACGGCGACTTCTCTTTCTTATGGGAAAGCCAAAAATTCGACCCCCCCACAGAATCAAAACCCCTGACCCGATTGAGATAAAATTTGGCAGGGTTGATTATGTCAGCGAGGGGACCCGTCATGCAAAATTTTATGCAAATCCCTCC
>Ga0209454_1004014_pt1 | contig 10814 bp, 9 predicted proteins | sample WorMetHERISLAND1_2_FD_187400 | JGI IMG/M metagenome (GOLD analysis project Ga0209454, IMG submission 187400) | Marine gutless worms symbiont microbial communities from Max Planck institute for Marine Microbiology, Germany - Olavius geniculatus... | ecosystem: Host-associated > Annelida >...
GATATATCGTCACGTCGTCCTTACACTGAGTTTTAAACTGGTAAGTTTTTTACATTTATAGTCATTAATGACGATGACAGGATTCAGCGGCAGCGTAGTAGCGTATACTGTTGACGTAATAGGCCTGATAGTGTGAATACGGTGACGTCAGACGCCGCGGCGTGTTAGGTTAAGTTAAACAACACGCGACCTGAGAAGTGATAACATCTGGAAAAGCTCGGTAAAAGGTACATTTATGGTCAATCGCACTATTTTCACTTCGGATTCCAGTAGATATTTTAGGCGTACGCAACGTAATTATCTAATAGCGGATGGCCTATATATAAGTAAACCACTGGCTTTCATAAATTTATAATTTCATCAAGTTTAACTGATTTTAAAAGTTCTTCTAATAGCAGTGATAGGTAATTGAGGAACATGTAGGCTACACGTTGTGAGCGTCCAATAAAACATTAAATTTTTTGTTTTAGGCTAGTAGCAAAATTCTACTTGCAACGCTATGGCACCAAGCAGGAGCGACCTGACAACGTCGTGCAGGGAGAAGGATCATGTATCATCTTCGCCCAGAGCATAGCAGAATATTATTGATTTTTTTTGTATTTAAAACCTTGAAACGTTTTTAACATTGTCGTTAATTTTGAAGTGTGGTAGCATTTTCACCGCAGGCGAGTGCTGGCTGCAGGCTGATGCAGTCGGCAAAACTGTCTCCTGCAATCTACTCACGTGTGAAACAGCGCTGCGGTGCAGGCGTCAAGTGCTACTCGTACGTGACGGAGACAGGCAGACCTGCGACAGGTCGTCCAAGTAGGCTTACAGTGAACGGTGACGAAGAAGGCAAGCCGGCAGTCCGGGTCGTGCGTAGTCGTCGTCTGACCGTGCCGTGAAGTCTGTGGCCGCTGCGGAGACTGTACGCATCGCCACTACGCCAACGCCAGTGCTCAAGCCTCTACACGCTGCCAGCCGCCGGCGACTGCACAATCACGGTCAATAATTATTTCTACCTTCACCTAGCTACGGGTCTTCCTCGCTCTTCCCGTTTTCCGAATGCTCTTGCTCGAGTGCAGCAAGTAGCATTGTGGCAGAGGTGTAAGGGGCAATTGCCTACCTGAAATTTTTGGCTGTTGGAAAAAAATTAATTATCGGAAAATCTTTTTGTTGTCGAAAAATTATCGTTCAAAAATGCTAAATTTAAGGCTAAAACCCCATGTTGGGTAAATTACTACATTTAAACTTTTAAAGGCAAAATTGCAATTTTGAGTACCTATTATCTTTTCTGTCAGAAATTTGTAACTGTGTACCGCAGTAATTCCGTCGGAAATCTGCAGTGTCTCTCGGAAAAATGAAATTTTCTGTCCCGTCTACTTTTTACGCGCGAAAACAGCTACTGCTTTCATCGCGTTTTAGCCATCGCAATTCTGTCCGTCCGTCTGTCTGTCTGTCCGTCCGTCCGTCACACGGGTGGATCAGTCAAAAGCGGCGCAAGCTAGGATTACCAAATTTTCACCGTCGGCTGCATGGAACTATCGTTATGCGATCCAGATAGAAAATTTGGTATTTGTGTATTAACTTAGCATAAACACCCCAATTTTTAGCTAAACTAGTGAACCGGAACCGCTATAGGCTTTCGCGCGTCTCGTGAGCATTAGCTCAAATTTCTTATTTTAACCACGACATCGCTGGCTTGCAGTGTCATGATCAGCCTTCTGTTACATTTTATTCTGCAGTCGTCTTAATAGGCGACATCATACGAGTCTTGCTCGAACTTCCGTCTGTTTGCGCCATACGGGCTCTTGGCTGGAAAACGTAGAAAAACTAAAAATTACTGCGAACGTTCCCAGTGCAGTTGATCTTTGACTTTAAAGTGGAAGTTCAAGGTCATCGTACGTCAAAAGGCTGCAGAAAATGACGCGTATTTCGCGTGCATATTTGCTGACGGCCAGCGGATCACGAGCTTCGACCTCGGGCCTCCCTGATACAGTTAGGGGACCTGGGAAGCGTTACAACCTGTCACAGCTAGTGATTCACGACATAATCTTACCGCCAAATGCTTTATAATAATTGTCTCCTCTTGATAAAAAAAGAACAAACGTACTTCGCTGGATAAATTTAAGCTGTTTGACAATTATTATGCGTTCACGAATCAGCGTGATATTGTACAAAACATTTCTCTTAGACGTAAAGGTTTCGAACTGAAAGTTGTTGTCTAGCAACAAGCAACAACTAAGTCACTAGGCATTTTCTTGCTGTTAGTGTTTTTGTACGTTAATCCCAAATCTGCAGACTGCTGTTATGTGTTTACACGCGTGTTTTCGTTTTTTTTTCTTTCTCTTTGCTGTCTCTCATTCTGTCTGCGGTATGCACCATGCTCTTCGGTGACTAAAGATTGATAATATAACAGTCGTGTATTAATAATCAGCAGAGTTCCGAATGGAGAACGGCGCTGTGAACATCTCGTATGGTGAAATCTACAAGCGTTTTTTCCGTAACAACGACAACAACAACAACGTGAACCTGACCGGCAGCGAGTTCCGAACGATCAGCCTCGGTATTCACTCGGAGTTGGCCAAACTGCGTGCGTCGTCACTCGAGACGTCGGATAGACGAGTCAAGCCGGTGATGCACTCGCCGTTCCAGAGGGAGACGGCGCTCGACATTGCACGAGAGATCACCAACCTGTTCCCGGATCCGCTCTTCGTCGTCGTCGGCCACAACGGCAGCGACATGTGCGTTAAATAGTTAAATGCTATGGCTTTTTATGGGAAATCTACTGCAGAGATGCGGAGTGTCACCTGACAGTATTACCTGTCACTTGCGACACAGATGAACGCTGCCCGCCTTAACCCCAGGCCGGTACTAGATTTACCTACCCCGTAAGAATAAAGGGCTAAGTTGACCTTGAAAGTTGAAACTATAGAATGCACTCGAAGAATCTAAACCTGCGCCGTGGACTGTGTTTTTTTATTCTTGGCTGCTTATGGGAGTCGCAGTAGACCTAGTACATGTAAAAAAAGAAGAATCATTTTTTGAGTGCAGATTTGGATCCTAATCAAAAATTAGTGATCTGATTTATTTTTACTTAGGCTGCGCTGCATTTCTGAAAAATATTTTATGAAAAAATTGTTTTAATACATTTAAATCATAACGGTGTATAGAAATTTTGGGAAGTTTGCCTGTTCCACAAATATGTAAATATACATGTAGGACCTACAATCCGATAAGGTACCACAGAAAGCTTCAGAACAAAGTAGCAGGTAGGCTACATTTTGTGGCCAGATAGAGAGGACCACCTTTATCTAGCTTATCATCTTCTGCGAGATGTTGTTCGAGGTCTTTGTCATATATAGCCCGTTCACAATAATATTTTATTGTTATTTTTTACATACGCGCCCACGACATTTTGCTTCAATTTCCATGTTGCTATTGCTAGTGGCGTAGCCAAGGGGGGCCCAGGGGGCCCAGGTCCTCCCCCAATCCTCCAGACAAAACATAACCATACGTTTAAACTGCACGAAATTTGCCAATTTGATTAGTTTATAATAATTAAAATCGTTACCACCAGATCTCATTTTAAAGGCTAGAATGCACCAAATTTGATTTCGGCATGGGCTCCGCCCCAGACTCCGCTGGGGGAGCTCACAGCGCTTCCCCAGGCCCCCTAGCTAAATTTTAGGGGTTCTACTTCTAAAAGGGGGGAAGGAAGGACAAGGGACGGGAGAGAGAGGTAAAAAGGAAGGGAAAGGGAAGGGAGAAACGAATTGAGAAAGGGGAGGGGGAAGGGAGACGAGGCCCTCCAATTGAAATTTCTAGCTACACCACTGACTTTTGCTACTGCTGTTCCTGTCACTTAGCTGCCAGTGCTGCGAAGCTGTAGGGGCCTATTACTTACGGCGCTGCATGCCTCAAAATGCAGATCCGTTGTTCGATCTGTTGTATATTTGCCTGCAGGATAGAACGGATTCTGAAGGGCATCGGGTGGAAGAAACAGACGGACCGAAGCAGTGAAGATTTCACGCTGAAATGGGTCGAGGTCAGGTCCGCCGTCAACTACGAGTCGTTCCGCGAAGGTCAGCTGCAACCATCGATCGTGATAACGAAATTTTTTCATACCTAGTGACATTACCTGTAGTGTGTTTTCGATGTTGTGAGCACTGCGGAGCTTGGCTTGGGGTTTAAGCGTCCACTCAGTTTTCGCAACAAAAGGCATTTTTCGCAACAAAAACATACGACCCGGTATAAGGCATTTGACTTTCTTTTTGTATTACACGCTAGACCGTCACGAAAAAGGTTTATTGCATGAATATGGTCGACGACGTGTTCTGCGTGACGTGCGTGTGGTAAACAGACGCTAGATGCGTTTCAACCGTCACTCTTGACTGCGGTGAGATTGCGGGCAGTTATAACACTGCGGACATTGTTGTGAGATATAAGAGAACGAAGTAGGCAATAAAATAAAATGATTTGATATTTTAATGAGTTTAAACGCAACAAAAAATTATCGAGATTTTTTTCATAAAATATGCTGAGGGCCTCGTCGCGTGTAAGCTCTTGGGCAATTTTGCCGTTTCTAAATGCGGCGTACATCGTGATTGGCGTTGACACTGTACAGGCGAACAGCTGGTGAATCGTATTCCGAACTGTTACGTGCTGACGAACAAGCTCGGCCTGCTGACCAGTCTACAGCACTATGAGCAAGTTCTGATCGCACTCAGACTCAGCAGAGTCGTCAAACTGAAGATGAACGATTTCGTGCCTACGACGTTTCGCATGGACGACTCATATGAACAGCATGCCTTCTTCGAAACATTCGCACGTGCGTCAACAGTGGCATTGTGGCTGGAATGAAGGGGACAACAGGGGAAATGTCTCTCTCCCCTAAATTTTGGGCTGTAATAAACATTGTCGAAAACTTTTGTTCTCAGAAAATTTTCGTCTAAAACTTCAACAGTCGGGGCTGAAAAATCACAATCTTACGGAAATTTAACGCAAAATCGGAATTTTGAGCACCATGTTAGAAATTTGCACCTGTCTGTCGGGAATTGTGTCGGAAATTTTAATTGCATGTGGAAATACTGCAACTTGCTGCCCCGCCTAACCCACGATGCTGCTGTGCGTCTTACTATTGCAAGTGCATGCCACATCAAATAAGCCCAGTCGAATCTTTCTTGTCGTGCACTTACGCCCAAACTTCAGTCCACTTACATCGATTTGCTGAGAATTTGCTGCACAACGAGGAACAAGCTGTATAGCAAATCCACAACAAGCAAGTCCTTGAGAAATCGAAGGCGTACAACAAATCTAATCCTGACTTTAGCCTATACGTGTCATGTACGCTTACAGTAAGTTGCACAACCTGTTGTACGACAAGTCGGCAGCTGATCGAAGTAATGGAGTTGGCGCTTAAGTCGACTACGCATACACGAAATATTTTTTAGATCTTTCTCGGATTTTTGTGCTGCTCAATCCTATTTCTGGTTGTTTTTTTTAATCTTGGTTACATGTAACTATATTGGTAACCAGTCATATTGCACCGTCGTATTGTGGACTTCCAATGCCCTAAATTCTTCTTTGTGTAGGGCCTAATTTTTATGCAGTGAATACACGGGGCAGTCGTCGCGGCGACGACATGTATTCACTACGTTTCCTGCGCCATGCTATTGCGGGATATTCCATAAGTAGACCTAGGCCTACTTGCCCGATTATGCCAAGGTAACGTAAATAAGATTTCTGATTAAGGACGGAGTAGCCTACATGATGAGAGCACAGTAAGCAAGAAATTAGTTTCCCGTTTAATTGTATGCCCTTTTCTCCCAAGACACACAATATCCTTGAAATTCGAGGATCTGTCATTGCTTGCGCTGTTAAGTATGGTTCTGCTGCAAGAAGTGATCGATCGAGCACGATTTGTTGCACCGTGTTCATGCAGCTGGTGACATTTGGATCTGTAAACCGACCGGCTTGAATCAAGGTCGTGGTATCTTCCTCATACGAGATCTTGACGCTTTTCGCTCGACCTACTTGGAACAGGAGTTTCCGGACATTGGACGGAGACCAAGATATCCCAGTGATAAAATCGTGCAGAGGTATAGGCCCTAGAATGATACCAATCATCGGGGCTATTCTGTTCAGCATTTTTTTAAACACCACAAATATAACCTACTTTATTTTTCTGCATTTAGTTGCTTTTAGCTTTTTATTTGGATTCGTTAAACACATGAGAATATTTTCATTAATCTGGCGTATTAATAATGGTATCTTAGATCTGTGATATCATTTCCTTTGGAAGATCTAAGACGCAGGCGAGGGATGGCATGGAGTGTTTTCTGGAAACTAGAAACAGTTTGGCGCTCGCATTCTCATAGCCTTGAAACAAAACTCATACTATTTGACAGTCTTGTACAGTGTCAGTAATGCTTTATGGGGCTGAGTCATGGCCAGTCAGTGTACAGATGAACGAAGCACCTTATTAACTTAACGTTTATCGAACTTGACATAATTATGCAGTATGCTACAAAACAACTGTTCCACTGTCGTACTCAGTGTGTGCTGTCTGCAGGTACATATCGAGGCCTCTGCTACTGGAAGGTAAGAAGTTCGATCTGCGTGTCTACATGCTGGTCGCAAACACGGCGCCGTTCGTCGTGCTCTATCGCAAAGGCTACGTGCGACTGTGTATCGGCGAATACCGAACCGACAGCGACGTCATGACAGCTCACCTCACTAACCAGGTTCTTAGGCGGATGAAACTAAAACAAAACAAAACTAAAACAAAATCGCGTCGTTTTAGCCGACCGTACTTAAGTAACGGTCGAGCTATTGGCATGGTTGTCGTCCATCGTCCGTCTGTCTGTCTGTAACGGATGTTTTTGTGGCTAAACGGTGCGAGATAAGGCCTAGGTTAATATTGATCACTAATAAGAAGTCGTATATTGGCTTTCAAATGACATGTTAATATTGACTTTGGTTGACCTTCAAGGGTCATAGCGCAATAGTATGCCAATCGTGCGGTATTGTGGTTAAACGGTAAGTCGTAGGGGGTCGGCGATGATACCATCGGATAGGGCACTGGCGACTTCTTATAGGCTGTTAACAGTAACCATGTCTCCATCTGCAGCGGTTTGGCCGCAGTTTCCAGTGGAAAGTTTCAAGCTATAAGTGACCATACATCGGAAACGGTGAGAGATAGGGCCAATGTTACTATTAATCACTAATAGAAAGTAACAAACGCCCTTTCCGATAAGATAGAAATCATCGACCTTGGATGACCTTGTAGGTCGGTACGCGCTTTTGCGGCTAAACGGTGCGAAATAGGGCCTAGGTTGCTATTGATCACTAGTAGGAAGTATCATATTAGCTTTCAGATAACAAGAAAATCAATAACCTTAGATGACCTTAAAGGTCTGTACGCGCTATTGTGGCTAAACGGTGAGAGATAGGACCAAGGTTGCTATTGATCACTAATAGGTAATAGCATACGCCCTTTTAGATGAGATGAAAATCATCGACTTTAAATGACCTTCAAGGTCACTGACAACCAGTACGGTCGGCTATCCTAACAACAGCTGGGCTTTTTGTTATTGTTGGTTTTGTCGCACGTGTAGATGCCACTTTGGTCTTGTCAAGTCACTTTTGACTTCTGCCGACACTGCTATTTATCCGCCTATATTATCACACTAGTACCAGTGGCGAATTAAGCGGTGCGACCGCCCTCACCTTACTTACTGGAAATTTTGCACAAAAAATGCATTATTTTCGCATGAATTTTCCGTCCTCCCAATTCCACACTTTTGGATCCGCCACTGCAAACGTAGAATTTGTAATCGAAGTTATTAAATATGCAGCTGTTATCGTGCAGCACTAAATGCACTAAAGCCGCGTACAGAACGACGTGACTGAACTGAACAGGGCGAGCTGAGCTCATTGATCATTGATTGACGCGTACGTAAGTGTAGTCAAGTAGGCCGCACCGTTACTGCTTGCCAATTGGTCATTTCGTCAAAAACTAAACAATTTCAGTTCAGCTCAGTTCAGTTACGTCGCTTTGTACGCGCCTTAACATACGTGCACATTGTGTGCTGGTAGTTTATTCAACGCCGAGAATCTACGTATGAACAGTGCAAGGAGAACACCGTCTGGACATTCGATCGACTCAACCAGTACATTAATAACAACCTGGCGTCCAGTAAAGGGATCGAGAACAACTGGGTGTTCAAGAAACTGACGGTCAGTTTCACGAATTTCGATCGGCGTATAGAAAATTATTCACAAAATCGCGGTTACCGCGGCATGAACCAGAGAGAAAATTAACCAAAACAAGAGCAGACTTACGAACTTGATAATGCATTTAGATAGATAAGATAATTTAACCTGCCCGTGCAAAAGGCAGACCGGGATAATGGATAAGTATGTAAGCAAGCAGAAATTTCTAGTATGCCTAAAAACCAGCTTCTTCGGCTTAATCTGCCGCACTTTACCAAGTGACACTCGCCGTAGACTTCTAAGACACGAGCTGGTTGGTGATCCGTGAGTTCGTCCGTGAGAGAGAACAATGAGTAAAGAAAGAGGAAATTACTCGGAGAAGACGTATATTCAGTCTTGTTTAGATAACACAGAGTGGAATCCGCATGTATACAGCTGGTGAACTATTGTCTTGATGTTATTATACTGCTTGGTAAAACCACAACATACTATTAGTCGTAACACAACGAGCTATATAAATATGCTGTCGTAGAATCGTATGAAGAACGTTATGCTGTACTGCTTCTACGCCGTCAAACACCGACTCAAGTCTCGTCTCGGATATTTCGACCTTTACGGTTTCGACTTTCTCGTCGACGAAAACATGAAGGTCGTGCTGATTTATCATTTATCTACAATGTATATTATTACCTAGGTACGAAGGCCTAACCGAAAGCCATACGTTGCACGGCGGCCATTTGCAAAAGCGCGTACAGAGCAACATAGTTAAACTGAACTGAAATGACCTAACGGTGAGCAGTGACGCATTGATCAGTTCAGTTCAGTTTAGCTGTGTATGCGCCTTTAGTCTCTGGTAATACGCGTAAATTTATCTTATAGGTAGGCCTACCGTGTTACGTATTTAAATAAAATTATTGTTATCGTTAATACTACGAGTGTAGTAGAGCCTATAGGTCCTAGTGTTTAGGCCTGTTCACTTTTTGGCCTACAACGGTATTATATCTTCTATCCATGATAAATACATTATGATAACTGTGTTTGAATGTTTCATATATTAATTTTATTTTAAAGCTTCTGTTTCCATCCTCGATGTAGGTATTTGTGTTCATCAGTGATTAATCAGAGGTTAATAGTGCATTGATTAGAGGTTAATTTTAACGTTATGCGCTATGTAGATTCACGTTTTACTTACTTACTTACTTTTACTTACTATGTGTGTGTGTGTGTTCATACGCTGTCTTCGGAAACTTGGCGTATGATAAATCTTGATAATAGTTTGTATGACAGTCGCCACATTAATACTGGTCTGTCCTTATGCTGTCGCATCGTAAGCTGCTAAGTCGGTCTGTTCTAGCGTTTGTTCTGCATAAAAACTTCGATGCAATTTCACATGACACGTGTAACTGGCGACATAGTTTTGAGGTAAACGGTCAGTCATCGGAAATGGTCAAGCTTAGAAACTTTAATACACGACACTCAACTTCCACACTGACTTAATGCACAAAGAGTTGAAATTTGGTTTCAAAAACCGTCCTACATATCTTTACTATAGGCCTAGTTTGGTAAAAATATTTTGAATAATGTATTTCTGTATGGAAACGAATACAAGACGTCGAAACTTCATCAGAATTAGTCTAAGTAATTTACGTACAACATGACGAGAAAAAGTAAACAAGTACCCGGTGTCCAGAAAAACTGTCATAATCCATTTGAAATAAAAAAAGTCAAAACTAAAACAAATATTCGTAAGGTTAGGTTACAGTTTAGCAATGTGCGTAGGCCTATGTACGAAATACATAAGAACAGTGCATTGTGGTGAGCTATAACCAGAACAAAACCGAACGCTAGTATAGCGTATTATCACTATAATGGTCTAAGTTACAGAAGTTGCATGGTGTCGTACGTGTCTTGCAGGTCTGGCTGATTGAGGTGAATGCTAATCCGTGCCTAGCAACCAACTGCCAAGTACTAAGGGCGGTCGTGCCGAACGTTGTCCAGGAAGCGCTCTGTAAGCTGCAACTTTTCTAACACTTATGCCATAGACTTCACTTGCGATATATAACGTGATTAGGCTAGCTATCACACTCTATTCCTAGTAACGTGTTTGTATAATAGTTTACTGTGGTTTAGTACTTAGTACATTTTACCTGTAGTGACAGTTTCGACAATTAAATCATTTTAGCCAAGTTTTGATTTAGTTATCAGTAGTTGTTAGTTACGCTGTAGTCTCAAACTCGCTTAATCTAATATATAACAGATCACAGGCTGAACGGTAGTTCAAGCCATGTGTTAACGGCGACTTCTTTCTCCTATGGGAAAGCCAAAAATTCGACCCCACACAGAATCAAAACCCATAAACCGATTGAGATAAAATTTGGCACGGTTGATTACGTCGGCTAGATGGCCCCTCATGCAAAATTTCATGTAAATCTGCGCAAGGGGGCTTCTCGGCAAATAGGTGAAATATACGCAAAAAAATTTTCTAGCTGTACATAATACCTTTTTTGACACACAGTCAGTGTGATGCGGGCAATATCACCTTTTGTAATTTTTGCTGTTTTCGATGTGCAAGTCCTTAAATGTTGCCGTTAACAAGTGTATAAACTGACGTTTTATAC
>Ga0209454_1004015_pt1 | contig 10812 bp, 11 predicted proteins | sample WorMetHERISLAND1_2_FD_187400 | JGI IMG/M metagenome (GOLD analysis project Ga0209454, IMG submission 187400) | Marine gutless worms symbiont microbial communities from Max Planck institute for Marine Microbiology, Germany - Olavius geniculatus... | ecosystem: Host-associated > Annelida >...
ATATAAATGTTCACTTATTATTATTATTATTCAGATCAGTGGAATATGTACACGTTGACAGCTGGATCCACTGCGTTGGAGTTTATGCTCTTAATAGCATTTTGAACTGGCCACAGGCCGATAAACCTAATTAAGTTAGTACAGACAGCTAGCATCTTTAACTGATTAGATCAGTATGCCAGCAATCCAACCCTTTTTGTTTCCGTGAAACTTTGAAAGCAGCCAAAATCGGAACAAGTTTTTTATCAGCAGTGTAAGAAGAATTTTCGGGATGGCGGTTACTCAGGAATGGATGGCAGCCGGATGCAGAGGAATGTTTTGATGCATCGTTTTGTGTGCTGCGGTCGCAGGAGAGTGTTCGAGTTGTTCGTCTATCAACAGTACGCCGAGATGCTGGTCTTATCTCCGAGAATGACGAAGTACGAAGGTATGAGAACAACGTGAAAAAACATTAATGTAAAGTCCTTCCTGAGTCGTAAGGCAGCTCTGATTTCGGTTTCCTTAGTCCTCAACTAATGAGCTGTCGTACATTTTGTTGTTCGTTTCTCGTAACTTTCTTGTACAATTTTTTGTAAATCACATTTTTTCTTAAATTTGTCATAAACCTGCCGTATGTTGTAAATTTGTCTTACGATGTTTTGTAAATTTGGCCCCTGGTAGACTTCTGGCAGTCAACATATGTAATTCATTGGGAGAACAGTTACCTGAGTGACTCAGTGATTGGTCGATTGATTAAATAATTGACTGATTGGGTGAGGTCAAGTTTTGCTAGACTAAAGTCATGACTCTGATCTTGACTTTAGACGTATCTGCGAGCTGGGCTTGACTTCAGTCTTGACTTTTGACTTGACTTTAGATTTGAATTTCGTTTGCGGTTGTCCATCTTTTTTACGCAACCATCGAATAACTGCAATAATACGATTAGTTGAATTAACATTGCTTTTTGGGCCCAAATTAATCGGGTGATGTGTGCAATATTAGTTTGTTTCCAATATATGGCCATTTTGTGGATCTCAAGGTAATTATGTGCAATATTGTCAACAATGCAAGTTAGCGATGATGTCATGATACACACCTGTGTCGTCTGCTAATTTAACGCCAGCAGATAGTAAGTAACAAAATGCCTGTTAGTTACCAGACGCCACACTATTATTTTACACCATTATTTTACTGGACAAAAATTAAATATTACACTCCGATAACAAACTGGGATGTTTGTCTGGTCGAGCTAAGCCCTAATTGTATTGTTTTGACATTGAAAATTGCCAGCTGATTTAATCTTGATTTTGGTCTTGACTTTGGGCTTAGACCACAGTCAAGTCGAGACTTTAGTTTTTTAACTAAAGTCTTTGCGAAACTTGACCTCATCGAATGAGTTAGGTTGTTTGATTGCTTGGTTGACTACTTGGTAGGTGAGTGAACTCCCAGTGTCACTCGCTGGATGCACAATGATTTCAGTGCCCGATTTATTCATCAATTAATTAGTTCATCAATCAGTTCATTGATCAGTTGTTTCACTGACCAATGCAGAGATTGACTTTTTGGCTTTTGTTTTTGGCTTTCAGATGGGTGAACGCACTGCAGTTAACGCGGGTAACTCGCTGGGGTGGCATGATCTCCACGCCCGACTCTGTCCTGCAGTCAGTCATCAAGCGAGCGCTCGTAGACTCCGGCTGTCCGGCGGCCATTGTGACCGAGCTGATAGAAAACTCACATGAGAGGCGCTGGCCTCCGGGTCTCAGTACGCTGGAGGTACGACAGCTCAACCGACGCGTCTTTGACAACTTTGTCTGCAAACGCATTCCTGGTAAACGATTGATTACTGTGTCATTGTCATTATTGTCATAATCACAGCAGTAACAAGCAATCACTCTCTCCCTCCGGGAACTAATTTTGTCTTCATGAAAGGATTCATTTCCAGGGTTCCTACAGGTTAGGGAAGACTGGAAAAAATCAGGGAATTTGTGTGATTAGGGAAAGGTCAGGGACTAAATATTATATTTGAGAAGTCAGGGAAAATGATCTTGCATCATGCAGACTTATAGCTGTGGTCTCGGCCTTGGCCTCAAGATTTCGGCCTCGTTTAACATCTCTGCTGGTTGCATGCTTTGCCCATTGCTAACTGCGGACTGACGCTGGAGGACGAGGCTGTGTGGGTGGCCGTTGACATGCGACTGGGACTCAACGTTTGCATCACCCACAGATGTAGCGTAGATGCTAACGGCCGTTTTATGCTTTCGATCTTTCTGGCTTGTTGTCTCACTTGTGTTTTATGATGCTGCTCAGCATAGTAAACAGTGGCTACTGTAATTGATTGATTGATTGGCAGGGAAGCAGGCTGTGGTGGTGATGGCGTGTGAGAATGTTCACATGGACGAGGATATGATCGTGGAGCCGGGTCTTGTTATGATCTTTGTTAACGGGGTAGAGTAACTACACTATCACACAGCCGCTGGGTGCCAACATTGCTACCGGTAAGTCTCTGTCGTCTTGCTTCCTTACTTTTCATACGTAGCTGTAGTAAGGTAAATTGTTGATAGTCGCCAACACTTTCTCACAGCAAGCGTCTTTGTTTCCAAGGCCCTGAGCCAGCAATGCATACACAGCTCAGAAAAATGGCAGCTCCGAACTCAGATATAATGCCATTTTCTTCCTGGCGGTGAGGCCAGTAATAAATTATAATAAATTATACTCTTTGGTGACCGAGGCACGTGTGTGAACAACTTGCCCAGGGTTGTTGACTGGCAGTGTACTAGACCAGAGTTGAACCAGCAACCTCGTGGTCTCTAGTTTGAAGCACTACTGTTAAAACTACCAAGCTTCTCTAGCTGTAAGCTGTAGTGACCATGACTAAAGAAAAAGTGTAAATATATATAATGTATAGTCTGCATGTGGTCAACATTTTACTGCTTTTAAATATTATAAGCAGTAGTACGGCAGTAGCTTGTTTTTTATGTTTTTTGTATACAGATTGTGGTGGTATAATGGCATTTAATATGAACTTTGACCTGCATCAGCCCTGCATGTTTTTTTCTCATCTCTGTAGTCTGTAACTAGAAATACATTCTCTGGCCACTTTTCGTGCCAAGGTGTGAATTATTAAACGTCTTTTTTGCCAGAAAACACAGATATTTGTGGGTTTTTTGCATTTCCAAATATTGTAAAGCAGGCAAATTTGCAGCTTCCATTGCATGTCCAAAAGTTAAAAGTGTTTCAGCTTCAGGGGGGCTTTGCCCCTGGTCCCCTGACCAGGGGCTCTGCCCCTAGACCCGCTACATCTTTTCCATGCACACAACAACTGAATAAGGTCGACATTTGATTTGGGCCACGTGCAAAAGAAATTTATTGCCACTGTGCCCTGGCCCTTGCCACTCCCCCAGCTTCAGATTCCTAGTGCCACCCATGCTGTGGATGCTATGCCTTTTGCATTTAACACTTGTGGAGATATGGAACAGCAACGATTATGGGGTCAAGATCTTGGTCACCGTGTTGGGCTTTTTTAAAAAAATGCCAGATTACACAGTTAAAACTGCAGACACTGTGTCCATGTATGCAGGAGTTGATCGTGATTGGCTGAACTGAAGCGAAGAGGTTGTCCGCAGTATATTTTCAATTCCAAGTCATGCTGCACTTTTTTGCTGACATTTTTTACCTTTCTTTTTGTCTGTGAAACAGTCTTGTGCTCGATGGTGCAGTTATGCTTTGCTTTTATAAGCTGTCGATTGTTTTTTTGGCAGAGATTGTTTTTGTATGTGATAAGTGCACTGTGGACTGGAGACTGTCTACTTGATAAGCCGATCAGTCCGGGCCAGTTTCCCCTTTTTAACCAGTTGGTTAACCAGGCCACTGTTCTCCATGGGTCGTGGAATTTGTCTGTTAGTTACTGTCGAATTTTGCAGAATTTGACACTGACTGGCGATTACTTTTTATTTTCCAATTCAGATCAGAGTTTGCAAAGCTTTTTGAAAGAATTGCTAGTCTTCTTAAATTGACTGACTATTTTGACAGTCAGCAAAACTCTACTGTGAAAAGTGTTTTCCTCACTTTGAGGTATAGGGTAGTCCAGTCCACAATTATGGAACAGACAAATTCCACAGTGATAAATGCTTAGATGTTGGAAATAAGGTTAAAAACAAGGTTAGGGTTAGAAATTAGGGTTAGGGATAGGCTTATGGATTAGAGCTTGGGATAGGGCTAAAGATTGGTATAGGTTTAGGGTCAGGGATTAGGGTTAAGAATAGCGTTCAAAATAGGGATAGGGTTAAGGTTAGGGTTTGGGTTAGGGTTCATTTAGTGGGCCAGTTTTGACGTTCCAGTTATTGTCAGTCCAGGTTCTGACAGGGAACTTTCTGTCTGAGTCTGTGTAAGCTGAAGGAGTCTCGTCAAGAGGGTGGGGTAGAGGAGGTAAGTTACCCCAGGCCCTGCGACGTTTGGGGGCCCCACCGTCGCTGAAAAAGTATAGAGTACACCAGAATACGCCATTCTCATTAGAAAACTCCCCAGAGGGACTGCATGAGAATGTTTCCCTGGACCCCGCTGTGGCTTTCGATCGGCCTGAGCTAGATTGCTTACTAAGTTGTGGAATGGATGTTTGTGACATGTTTCAGATGGACAGAATGATATCAAGACGTTGTTGTTATAGTGCAACTACTGTGTGTTTGAGTTAATTTCATTCCGGCCATGTAGCTGCGTGGTGTGATATCTTGGTACTGCAGTGTAAAGCCCAAATTTCATTACGCCGACTTTGCGACAAAGTCCGTGCGGACACAAGTCATGAAAGTCCGCGGCACAAATCATATCGCCGACTTTCATGATTTGTGTTCCGGACTTTCGTGATTCGTGTCTGCGACAATCGCCGACTTTCCCCGTACGTTGTAATGGACTAAATTCCATTAGAGCGATACAAACAGGTTCGTTACGGACTTTGTCGCAAACATCTTGATGTGTTGAGATGGTTTGTGTCTGCGACTTTCATGATTTGTGTCAATTTTCTTTTATGTCACATACAACAGATAACACGTTTTGTTGTTTTACCCTCAATATACTGTGACAGTGTGCTATTCCGTGCTATTCTACTCAATTGCTGCACTGCGTTCATTTTCTATGCCTGCCGTTTATTGTGTCTCTCCAGTTAAACAGCTGCAGTCCTGTAGGGCATGTTGTGAGTAGGGCGCACAGTTTTCCACTGAAAATTTTGCCAAATTCCACGGGCTAGTTTGCAAAAATTCTGCGGCTTCCGCGGCCTTCCATTTGTAAGTAAACTGAACTCTATCCTGTCCCAGAACTTTATTTTCTGAAGAGCCGGCTGGCATAGAGATTAGTGACGTAGTGTTGAGTTATGCCAGCAACGTACAAAGAAAATTGCCTATATTTTTTCGTTTTAAAAGTGCAGTCTGTCAAGTTGCATTGCATTTATTTACGATTGTGCCATATTGCGATAGATATTAGTAGCACGCTCAGCTTTTGGCAGTTCAGTTTGTTTTTTTTCTTGAGAAAGGTGCATCATAAAGTCAAAAATCCTTCTAATCGCCAGTGAATTTTCAACTTCTGCAAAATTCTGCAGAAATATCAAAATTCCGTGGCTTGGTTTGAAATTCTGCAGCCGACGGAAAACTGTGGGCCATAGTAACTTACGAGTCTTAACCCTTTGGCTTCCAATAGAGAGCATGCTGAGGTTAATGACTGTTTGCACACCCATAATAGATGGGTGTTTACAATTTTAGGCTTAGGTCAATTTTTGGTTTTTTTCTGTGAGGGTTAGACTTTCCGTTTCATGCAAAGATTTCCCATTGCAGTCATAACCAAATGTACCCATTTTTAAGTTTAAAGTGTCACAAGGCACTTGGCATTGACAGGCTACATCATAGAATGTCTTGAAGATAGCATTGCATATTGTGTGGTCTGATTTGTAGTTGCCCATAGTTTGTGTCTTGCTCTGCAATAGCCACACCCGAGTAGCTAGCAACAGATCGTAGAAATTCAGTGCCAGTATTTCCATTAGTTTGTTACATGTTTTACCCTTACAACGGGGAATTCCGATGATAATGTGGATGGCCGCATGTTTTGTTGGCATTACGCACCGATGTCTTTGCGAAGCTCGATCGTTCATTCGTTTTTGTCTGTACCTGCAGTTTTAATCAAAAGTATTTTGAACCAGGTTGATTTCCGTTTCATTATTGTTCATCAGTTAAGCCCAAGGCTCAAAGTGGGAAAGAAATTAGTGCCGGAATGGTTGCCGAGTCTTCCTTCCTTTCCTCCACTCAAGCTACCATCATTTTGGCCAATGATCAATGCGACCATCAGTGACCAGTTGCCTGAATCTCACAAAATGGCCTGCAAAGCATACCGGTATGACTTTTCTGAGAAAAAAAGTGCCATCATGGTTTATTTTGTGTTTTATAAAGGTTAAACTTTCTGTAAAGGTTAAACTTACTGTTCGTTATTATGTGTTTGTGTGCATTCCGGCTGGAAAGGCCATCCCCGAAATGACCTGTACTGTGTCAGGTGGGACGATAAATCCTACTCACTCAGTCACTCAATGACCAGTTGCCTGAATCTCACAAAATGGCCTCCAAAGCATACCGGTGTGACTTTTCTCCGAAAAGAAGTGCTGGTATGGTTTCCAGTCAGCCAAGGAAGTGCTGGTATCCCATGCCGGTCCATACCGTCCCACTGTAAGCCCTGGTTAAGCCCCAGTACAGCTATTTGCATGTAATTGCTGGTAGTGGTGCTACAGCAGATTATTATAACGTGTTTAGATAGTGTGCTTTGATTGTATACACACTGGTAATTAACTGAGTCGGTCTGCATTGCTGTATTCTGATAATTTACTTTAGCGTGTGTGGCACGCGTGAAGTATGCAGAAGCAAACACTTGCCGGGATATCTGTTTTTTGTTGGAGTACTTGGTGACATACATGATACATTAAAGCAAGTGCATACTATGCTATTAGATGTTGAATTTGCATCATAACTCTGCATGATTTTCATACAACTAATTTATTCGTGCTACAAAAGAACAGACCTTGCAGAACTTTGCTGTTAAACAATACTTTCGAATAAAGTCACTGGTAAAAACACTGAAGTCTACCGCAATAAGCGCTATAAATCTTATTGGTGATGTGAGATTATTGAAGAAATTGTTTTGTGATGTTTCCTTCTTGTGCGCTGTTCATAGCCAGTCTTTTGCCACAAGTCATACTGTGCTCTGCCTATTCGCGGTTGCCTGTAAAAAGTAAGCCTGTGACTTCCATTTGTCCGGAAATACATCAAGTATTACCCAGCTTTTGCAGTTGTTTATTTTACCAGTCTAATGAGTGGTGAACTTAGAAAACGCTATTTGTTAAAGACCCCCATCACAATCCTTAACGAGTCGAATAATACACTCATCTTTAGAATACTGAAAGTTACCGGGTTTGTAAATTGCTTGTTCTAAAACTGACCGAATTTCAGTTCACAAGGTAGTGTAGTGACACGTTTGGGATGTAATGGGATCGCTTAATTGCAGATTTAGTGCATCGAAAAAAACTGAAAGCAGCTGTCGAAAAAGGTCAATATTTGATGCAGTTATGACAAGAACTTAGAGCCGTTGCCGACAGCTTCGGCCCAAAAAATTGCAGTTCTTCCGGTTGCAGTCTGGTGGAGAAGTAGGGACAGCGAAAATTTCGCTATTTCTGTTTCATGAAATTCCACATAATATTACACAACACCTTATAAAAACAGACCGACATTCCAAACAGTGCCCAAGAGAAGTAGAGCAAAAATAGTGCAGCATAGAGGCAAACAATTTTGTTTCGGTAAAACGCTAAATGCAAACAAAAAACTGCACTGATAATTTGCATGGTCCCGTTAAAGGAAATTGGACGGACGGACGGGCAGCGAACGGCAACCGAAAGCACAGGAATAATTACAGTGTTTCATTAAAAAATGACCCCTTTTTTCTTTCTTTCATAATTCACGCAAATGATCATCAATTCACACCAAATTTTTACTAGTTGTAGCTGGAAAAAATACTAATTCAAAATATTGCAGTTGATTAAATATTCTTTGCTAGGCGTGACGTAACGCTGACGTCATAATATGCACGGGTACAAGCTTGCTAGTCTCAACTGGTGCTGTCAGTTGCTACCCTGCTCCGATGGTGAAAAATCTGGTTCGTTAATGACAAATTTGCGAAGTTTTACAGTTGCAGCCACAAAAAACGTGCAAAGCGATCATAATTACGTGTCTGTGGGGATAGCTAGAATTTCACGTGTTCAAGCAAGACAGTGCACTAACACACTGAGCTTGCAAAATGGTTGAGTTTTGGATCGCGAGACGCCTGATTTCATGTTTCCATGTTGCTCAGTGCTGACACGATAAACATCTTTTATTAGTGAGCCAGACTAAGTTCACCATGGAAGTAGGGTAGCAACTGACAACACTAGTTGAGACAAGCAAGCTTGTACCCGTGACACATTATGACGTCAGCATTACGTCACGACTAGCAAAGAATATTTAATCAACTGCCACATTTAGTCTAAATATTTTGAATTAGTATTTCTGCAGCTACAACTGGTAAAAATTTCATGTAAATTTATCGTCATTTAAGTAAATTACGAAAAAACAAAAAGGGGTCCCTTTTTATGAGACACCGTGTATTTTACATGTTATTATTGGGCCAGCCACTCTAAGAACAACTTTCACGACTGCTGGTGGCGTGTCTCATCGGTCTCGTCTGTTGTCTCCGCGGCGGCTCTGGTCGTCTCGTGCGATGTGCAGCCGGGATCCACCCCGGTAGTGGTGGCGGGTGGTGTGCTGGCAGCTGACGGTGGTGGAAGTGGCAGTGGAAGCGGAAGTGGAGCGGCGGTGGAGTGGGCTGCGGCTGCAGTAGTCACCAGGGCTGAGCACGGCGTCGTCACTGCCTTTGAAGTCGCCGCAGACACTGCAGCGTTAGTGACACCGAGCTGCTGCTGCTGCTGCTGCGATTCCAGCGACCTTCAACCAATCAACCCTATAACAGTAATACTTCCGCTAAGGAGATCATGTGATAGATAGGCTCAGGGGCGTCTACGTCCATTGAAGACTACGCTCAAAGCGTATTACTTTTCTCAAGGGGGCGGGCAGTCATCGTTCTACTAAACTTGACCAGAAGTGTTTTGTGAGGTTAAAATGCACCAAATTCATTTTCGGCCCAGACCCAATTTTTCTATTCCCCGCCCCATTCGACGTTTCAACCTCTTTCTCCCTATTGAAATTCGCTCTTCAAATGTGTCTCGCAGACCAAAAATGCCAAAAAATCCATAAAACCTTTATTTTGGTGTTCAAGGTCATCTAAGGTCATTGCTATCGGTGTCAATCGAAAGCCCGTATACGACTTTCTGTTAGTGATTAATAGTAACCTAGGCCCTATCTCGCACGGTTTTTGAGATACCGCGACTTATTGGCTAAAAATCACAAATTTTCCCTACCCCCTTTCATTTAGCGCCCACCCTCATTGTGGCCCCTTTCGAATTTATGGAAAAGCTTCACAGATACCAAAACTAGAGTCTTCGAGGTAGTCGACGGTGAAGATTTGGTAACCCTAGCTTGCACCGTTATCGACTGATCCACCCGTGTGACGCACGGACAGATAGACAGAATTGCGATTGCTAAGATGCGCTACAGCAGTATCTGCTTTCGCACGTAAAAACTGACTAAAATTTCAAGAAAAGCATACTTAGGTAAAACGACAAATAAAGGAGAATTTAAAATCGGTCTGAAGAGAAACAGTAAAGACACCTTGACTTGACGGTAATGCTCTTTTCGTCACGAAGTCTGGCCGTGGCGGCGTGATGCATCTGGGGCGGAGATTGGGCGGACGATTTGGGCGTTGTTTGTGTCTCCTTGTTGGTCACCTGAACCAAACGTTAAGGCGCGTACAGAGCGACCTAACTAAACTGACATGATTCAGTTTTGGGGCAAGAAGTAATGCATTACATCAGGCACCGTCTAACGGCGTTGGTGGACTACGTGACTACGCTCTCGTACGCGTCAACCAATGGGCTCGCCCTGCTTGCCCATTAGTCAGTTCGTCAAAAACTAATCCACGTCAGTTCAGTTCAGTTACGTCGTTTTGTACGCATCTTTAGAGTTACACAATACAAGTTCGTTTTTTGCTAAAACGTGTTTTAACAGTGTTTAAGTCAACAAAATACAATGTATACGCCTAAGCTGGCTAGTCCAAAATACGCGACTTGGACGACGCCCATTTTTGCGCGAAGATTTTGGTATCGACGTTAGACCTACAAATGAAAATCAAAGTAAACGATGTCAAATATTTCATTAATCAAACAGGCTTAGAATTCGCCCGGCAGCTTCATCCCCAAAACCACGAAGACTTCTAGGTTTTACAACATATCTTCGCCACTTTTGCCCTTAGATTTTTAATTAGGCTATTTATTCCATAGTCTCATCTATAGCCTACAGTATTTTGATTTGATTATAATTTTGATTTTAATTGTGTTTTGTTTGTTAGGCCTACTGGCGTGTTTTCTGTTGAAAAGTGGACTCATTTTGTCACCTGTTAATATTATTAAGCAATGAAACCCGTTTCGATTTGATTATGATTTGAAAACAGACATTTTCACTAATTCAGTGCTATAGTATTAGTGAACTTGTCGAAGAAGTCGTCAGTGACTGGCGTCGTGGTGGGAAGAAACCGGCGGTGGCAACTGCCTAAATTTCTGGCTGTCGGAAATTTGTCGAAAAATATTTTGTCGGAAATTTTTCTTCTTGTCGGGAAATGTTCGTTCAAAAGTAGAAAAAACTTGTCGATGAAAACACATTTATGGGT
>Ga0209454_1004018_pt1 | contig 10809 bp, 10 predicted proteins | sample WorMetHERISLAND1_2_FD_187400 | JGI IMG/M metagenome (GOLD analysis project Ga0209454, IMG submission 187400) | Marine gutless worms symbiont microbial communities from Max Planck institute for Marine Microbiology, Germany - Olavius geniculatus... | ecosystem: Host-associated > Annelida >...
ACAATCAGTCATGTATCGTCGTCTCACAAAATGACTAACATTAATTGTTCTTATAGTAATTTTCAGGAACAGTTTTAGTAACTACAACGGCTGCAAATGATTATCATAGTGATCAACGAGGTCATATTAGGGTCAACTTTCACTGTTTAACAATCAAATTTTACGGATTTTGACACAAAAGTGCAATCCATGCAAAAATTCACGGCAAATCACGGCAAACGCGAAAATTCACAGCAAGCGCCAAAATTCACGGCTTTCGTGAATTCCATGAATTTGTGATTTTCGTCTAGCCCTACTCATAACTAGACGGTAAAAACCTGATGGACAGCTGTATGATTAGCCCTTTTGATCACAAAACGTAATCATTTCATCTACAAATGTTCCGAGAGCACTCATAGCAAAAGTTTGGTGTTAAGTCCATTAAGCACATCATAAACACTGCAAAAACAATATCAGGGATGGCTGACATGAGAATATAATCCATCCAAGCTTCGCATGCTGACTGCACAAATAAAAAAATAACAATCTGCTCTTCTTCTATGCAGTATACACACATACATCAAAAATCGTGGTTTGCAGAAATCTATAATCAACAACACAAGCAATAATTAACAAAAACTTTCTTTGAAGGTTATCTACCCAACCACTTATGAGTGTCAAAACCAACCAACCAACTTGAAGCAGTAGGTCTATGACAGTGACGATCGAACAGGCAAAGAGCCATTCTGTGAACCAGCGCTGCCACCACGAATGCCGGTTGGTGGCCCGTCGGTGCCAGAAGTTGCGCCTGCGTGCCCTCGGATGGGTTTGGCAATCTGAGAATGACCACGACGCAGCAGGTTCTTCTGTCGAACTGCCTCCTTGATGCGGTCCACCTCCTGCTGGTATCTGAACGCAAGCACCACGAACAATGCAAATCCAAATACCAATACCGTAATAATTTCTGCTGCAGGATGATTTAATCGAGATTAATTGTGCGATTAAAATATTAATCACTCTGATAAATCGCATACTAATTAAAAAAGAAATAACGTTTTTCACTGCAGTAGCAAGTTAAAATCCAGTATTCGTACATACACTACAGTACTTGTGTGCTAATCTGCTACTAATGGTTTTCAGTCATGTTTATAAGCAATAAGTTGAGTAAGTTCCATAGGCATAAAATCAAAATTACTGCTTCTTACGTGCAGAGAATTCAAGACTGCAAGCGCCACCAAGTGAGAAAATAAATGCACAATGTGATTGAGTTTTCAGCGCAATCAATTACTTTAATCAAGATTAACATAATGCAATTAACTGCAATTAATCTGCAGCACTAGTAATAATAACTACGAAATTTGATCCTAGCTCGACCCCACAGCAAAAGATTGCTTTCTTCTTGGGTTCGAATGATCACACACTCAATCTGGACTCTTTTAAACGTTTTCTTAAATCATTTTTGTTTCAGGTGTACTTATAACGCATTCAGCGCACTATGAGATTTCTTCGAAATGATAGTGCGCTATATAAATGTTCACTTATCATTATTCGTACAGTCAGTTAGAAGATCAACACAAAAAAATGTCAATTTATGTCTGACTGCCTGCTAGGAGATCATTCTCACTGCACAGCACCTCTGCTCTGCTGTGGGAAAGATGATCAAGTAACCAAACCACACAATCCATAAGCACCAATACGTCATAGATACTGTAAATGACAAAATAACCGGACATCGTCATCGCACTAGAAAATGAATAAACGTCCTCACTTCTTGCGATCTCTCATGGCACCTTCCTTCGCTTCTTTCAGAGCTGTTTCCAGTGACTTGACTCTTTCCATCGTTGCCCGCAATCGTTTCTCAAGTTTCGGCAACTCACAGCGCAAGTCAGCGTTGTCCCGCACCAGCTGTCATGCACGCACAACAGTTACATACAGTCTCGTTGCTGGTTCCAATAGAGCTGCATTACTCAACTGGATGGGAAACTAGTAGCAGCTTACGGGATACGGGGTGATAGCCCAGTGTGGGTGACTGGGGTGGTGGTATGTCCGCTAGCTGTAAACCATGGGTCCACTTGTTTGCCGATGTGATCAATAGTGTGCTGCATTATCATTAGCTCATGCCAGTCAGCTGCCACTTCCCAAAGATCGCCAAAACACTTCTAGTCATGAGACTGACTTGTGTAAGAGCCTAACAGGTGCCACAGCAAGTACCTGACCTTTCTTTGACCTTTGCATCTGCTACCGCTTATACCTCTCAGTCCACTGTCAGCTGAAAACAGAACTGTTCAAATAGGCACGCCACTAGCACACGTGTCTGCATTTAACTGTTAAAGAAAGCAACACAGCAAACACTAACTATATTAGCTCATTATCACCATCATCATCTACTCTGGCTCACAACGCCATCACAATGGCGGTGGCAGCTTAATAATATCAGCACATGTTGTACACAGCTTGTGCTACAAATTCAGCTGTGGCGTTTGAGACCGCGCGCAGTAAAATACTCGCAATTTTCTGTCATTATTGGCATTACACTGCAAGTTCAAAATAAACATCAAAACATGCATTCTTCTTGCCTTCACGTTTTAACTGACACGTCTATATTTTCAAAAAAAACGTAAAGTCCTTCCCGAGCCTTACGGCCCATAGGGCGGCACTGATCTCCGTTTCCTAAGGCCATCAGCCAGACACCAGTTTTTTACACTGCGAGACCACGGATACGGGGTACACTGTCAAAATGTCGACAATGGAAATGGCGAAAGTCAGAATGGCAAACATTATGCGCAATATGTTGCGACTGTCGCAACACCTGTAAAGAAAAAAAGTTGTCATACCTATATGTGTATTTCAACATCGTGAGCAATCCCGCGCAGAAAGTGGCCAACGTCAGTGTGCGCATATTTGTCAATGAGGTTTCCGATTCGTGTATTTAGAGCTTCGTAACGTTTGCGTTTCCGTGGCCGAGAGCTGCCGGCAGTTGCCTGTACGAGTACTAATCGTTGATTTGCTTCTTCGAGCTAAAGTATCTCTATGAATGACCAAAAGTTTGGATGATGGCATCCAATGCCGCACTGGAATGCGTAATGCCAACTCTCCACAGAGTTGTTTGTACAAGGAAGATCATTAATAACACGGTCGTGGACATTCCTGGTGGTTGGCGGGAAAAATGCTGCTTGACAATTACCTCATCGCATCAAATACAATATACTAAAAACACAGGTACTATGGACTAAAAACATCGGACAGGTAGCACGCATGACAGATATTTCTCACACCTATTGTCACTGCATTCTGAACCGCGTGTGTGTGACGCTTTCGACATTGTGACTGTCGACATTTTGACTTTTCGACATTATGACTTCGACATTGTGACTGTCGACATTTTGACTGTCAACATTGTGACCTGCCACCGGATACGGGGCCAGTGTATCGCGCGGTGTGCCTGTTTAAGTCCCAGCGGTGAAGCCCATACCAAATTATACTGCTTGGTAACAAAGGCACATGTGTGTGAACAACTTGCCTAAGGTCATTACCCGGCAGTGTCCTGGTGCGGAGTCGAACCTGCACCTCTATATTTTCAAACACAGGCTAAAACACATTTTGGAAAGTAGCTTTCAACCACTGATTTTACGGAGAGTTGTAACACAGCACAGTTCTAAATTCAGTAAATGGTGCGTTATAATAATTTATACATTATTATACTGACAAATAACAGATATGGAACCTGTTTGTGAACTTTTGTCAGTTGATCAAGGTTGTTCTCGAGAAATATGATCTTCTGTCGCTGAGCCTCGACACTGATGTTGCTGTCATCTTCGTCCTCCACACGACCTCCCTGAATCTGAATCAGCATCCATTACTAATCTCAGTTGTCCAGTAACACAATTAATTACAAATGAACAAACCTCTACAATCTTCTGTTGCTAAGTCTCAATAATGATGCTGCTGTCAATCTTCATCCTGCACTAGACTTCCCTGAATCTGAATAATTATAAACCACAACTATCAGCTGTCCAGTTGCACAACTAGTTACAAATGTACAAACCTGCACCACTATCCTCAACAGTATGCCAGAAAGTAATAGTTACATGTATACGATACCAGCAGGTGACACGGTCATATATGTAATCAAACGCCTATACACACTAGTTAATATGCCATGAGAAGTGCAAATTACATTCACTCCCACTTACACTGCATTCACATAAACACGAGTACAAGTTCGGCACTGTACGGGTACCCCGTACGCGAGTTCCGGCAAACACGAGTTTGCGTGTATTTCAATGGCGGCCGTTTACCTGTAAATTTCACTCCTACGAGTCGTTTCTGTGCAGGTCATGTTTTTGTCCAACCCATGCAAAGTAAGCTACTCATAAATAACAGTGATATAATGTCCAAAAACTGTGGCACATATTTGATGTCACAACTAACGTCATTGAAAAATTATTCATCCTTAGAAGTGCACGAGTGGAAAAATTATAAGCGATATGATGAAATATTATTGTATGTTCACGAAGCATTTTCTCGATTTGATTCAATTTAATATAACCAACATGCGTTGAGTTATGTGCTTGTACAAGTGACTGTGAACGTTCCACAACATCTTGATATGTAAAATTGTTGGAAAGCTAGTAGTACAACTTGTACAAGAAATCTACAACAAATCAGAGTAGTGGAGCTCGGGCCAGAGTTTCAGCAATGAGTGCGTACTTTCTTCACTTTGGCCTGGAGGTCCTGGACAAACAGTTTGCGCAGGTTGTGTAGTGTCTGCAGCTCGCGAGCAACGGTGTCCTCCAGACCCTGCAGGTCTTGACGAGCCTGTTCACGCCGGTCGAACTGAGCCGTCAGCTCACTGAGCCGACTCGACTTGTCCGCCTCTTCCTGTTTCAGACGCTCGTTGTCTTTCATCAGACGGTCGTGCGCCAGCTGCAGCTTCTGATTCTCACTGAAACAACAGGCACAAAACACTTTCACGATACGTCAACTGCAATGTAATGTGGAAACAGTTTAGTACAGCAACAGCCATTGTCACATAGTCACTGTGAATCTAAAGCGCCATGTTGGTGCCGACCTGTCCTAGGTGTGATAGACTAACAAGAACAGTTCAGTTTTAAGCCTAGATGTGAAAGTACTGATGAAGCGTTTGTTCCAGCAAGTGGCAGCTCAGCAACAGACAAGGAACAAAATAAGAAAACTAGTAGATGGGGGCTGACATCGTAGATCGGCTGTGAATTGTTACTGGGTCAAATACAAGTCCATAGCTAAACTTTTCCAATGCTGTAAGTTCCCCCAATGGGGTACAGTGGAAACCCCGCTGCAAATGCACTTTTGTGCAGTTCGAACTCAAAATTGCATCTGTTGGTTAGACATTTTATTTAAACAGTGTTTCCTGGTTCCAGCTAAAGGACAAAAATTCGACTGAACCCATCAAATGCCCCCCTTTGCTACGGCCTTGAAATACAGTAACTTTTACCTTCTGAGAATAAGATAAACTTTAACTGGCTACAGCACAGAAGACTCACTCAGCCATTTCACTGATGGCCGCCTGTTTCTGCGTAATTTCTTCCCTGAGCTCGGACAGCTGTCGTTGATGCTGCTCACGATGAGATTCCATCTGGCGCTCCAGAGCCTCTTTCATCTGCTGCGCCGATGCTATCTGATCCATCTCCTTGTCTTTCTCTGCAAGCTGAGATGCATACAGTTGATCTGCAGGATAAACAAACATCAGAATTAAGCCTTTTTGACTGAGAATTACCTACACCAAAAAAAAACAATAAATACAACAATGCAAGACAAACAACAGAATGCCAGGGATGGGGTCCTTGAGGACAAAGAACTGTGGCCTTGGCCTCGACGTCTTGGCCTCCGGTTGACTTTTTAATGTTCCTAATCTTATAAACTAGTCTTGAAGTAACTAGTCTGAAACACCGAAACAATTTTTCTCTGAGCATTTTATGGTTCATTACAGTTTGAATACAATTAGGCTGGCTGTTGATGCACAGTATAGAAATGTCGTACTTATTTTACTTACTTACTTAGTGGCCTTGGCCTCGAAGACCACTAGCCTTGGACTTGACCTTAAAATGCTGGCTTCAAAGCCATCTTTGCAGATTGCAAGTATGTGTACATCATCAACAATTTCAGGGTGGTCATTTAAGACAACCTCAGTGAGTCAGTTTACCAGATAAATCGAGAAAATCTAGTCACTTGGTGTCACCACTGTCAGTCTGGCAACCCTCTGTATATAATAGCAAACAAAAAAATAATGACACAGTATGCTTAGTAGCTGCCAAAAAGATGTCAACATAAAACACGAAACAATCTTATTATCTTTAAATGAATTCATAAATTTAAAAAAAAACTGATAAAATATCGGAAAGTCATCAAATTACAACCTATATTAACTGATTTTTTGTTGATGTTTTGCCAAGAAGGCAGCAGCAATTGCAAAAAATGACAACAGATTAGTGAACAAAGGTTGTAATTTGATGCGAATTTCTACAGAGCTGATGAGAGGACCTTGTGCAGCAAGCTTGGCACACTCCTCGTTCAACTGATCAATCTGCTCCTGCAGGTGACGTTTCCTCTGTTCACCGTCTTTCACTGTCTCCGACAGTGACTTCATCTTCGCTTCATGCTGCAGATAAGCAATGCAGTGCAATTATATACACATAACACACAACCAGCAGCAGTAACCTATAGGTGCATAACACTTTCCTGGTGCACCCAAAACCTGTTTTTAAAACTTACTAGAAACTTCACCAGGGCTTCCTTAAGTGGTGCACCTAAGGCCTGATTTCTAAACCTAATTACCTCCGCCAAGGAAGTAATGTATTTGCCGACTTTTGTTTGTCTGTCTGTCTGTCTGTTTGTTTGTTTGTTTGTCTGTGTGTTAGCAAGATAACTCGAAAAGTTATGGACGGATCTTTCTGAAATTTCAAGGGTATGTCAAGCACGGCATAAACTACCAATGATTCAATTTTGGGCGTGATCCGGCAGGAATCCTGGATTCTAGATTACTTTGAAATTTTCATCACCATTGCATTAAGGGGGCATAAGGGAACCGCTGGCAAAGCGAAGATGGTGACGCCACCTGGCAAACAGCTTTGCCTTGGCGGAGGTACCTGCGGGCTATGACTGCTTTCTAGTTAAGAACTAAGTTCTTCGTAAGTTCTTTCTAAGTCAGCAGCTTAAGATTTCATAGGTGTAATCACTGATTAGTCTAGTGGTGGACACTTATCTTCAAGGTTGCAATTCAAATCTCACTGCAAATCATTTGTGAATAATCTGGAGCAAGTTGCTAACCCACTGTGTGCTCAGGTCAACTCAACCTCCTACCCTCAGAGAGATGGTAAATGAGTAGCAGCTATAGGGTCTTCACCTAACGTGACTGTTGGCTACTCTGTAGGTCCAACTGCTTACTGGCGTAATCAATGGATGACCACATAATGCATCACAGTGTCACTACCTCATGCCAATAAGCTGCAACCTCCGAGATTGTAAAGCACTTCTGGCAATGAGTCTTAACTCGATAAGCAGCACTATAGCAAGTACCCGACCTTTACCTTTACCTTTGCCATGTCCACATCGCCAGTACAAGAAACGACATGTGTTCACGTGACAGACCTGTTCTATAAGCAGTCGGTTGTCTGACAGCGTCTTGTCCATCTCGTCCAGCTTCTGCGACCCCTCAACCTGCGCGACTTCCAGCTGAGAACACCGCTGCACAACGTTCTTCACTTCCGACTTCATCTTGTTGATGTACAGCCGAGCGACGGTCAGTTCCTCGTCCAGCTTGTCAGCCGACACCTGCTGCATCTTGCTTGAATCATTCTGCACACACGCGTGCGATTTATAGATATAATCATCATATAAACATGACGTCTTGCTGCATCTTTCTAGAATCATTCTGTATCATCACAAATGTGTCAACTGCATGTTTAGAAGCATGATTTATAAACATAATGAATGTACAAAACATAAGTTTATACACTCGCTAACAGCAACATTTAAAGACTTGCACATCGAAAACAGCAAAAATTACAAAAATTGATATTGCCTGCATCACACTGACTGTGTGTCAAGGTGCTGCTGAATAATATCACCTTGTTAGTATAGTGTGAAAATAATGTAGATTTGTAAAAGTCGGAAATGGCGTCGGCAAGGCTAAACAGATCTCGAATGGTTAGCTGCTATCCGGTTTCGCCTAGTGACTTCTGCTTTTAAGCGCCGTGCATAAATCCGCTTTATTATTATTATTATTTTATAATAGATGTTAGAGCACATAAAAACATAAGTACTTTGAGCTCTCCGCCGAACGCCGTGCCGACCTCTCCGAGGTCGCGGAGCACACTGCTGACAGTATCCATCAAACGTTTCTTCTGCATCACGTTGCTTTCTCTCAGCTGTGTTATTTCACCCTCAATCACGTGAAGCTCACCCTACGACATAACCGCTTGATAGCAACAGTGACTTACAAAAGTGATCGGAGCTCTCAAACTTCCACCGACAGCGGTGCTGCCATAGGGCGAAAACAACAAAATCTCAGCTAATGATACAAAACCCTGGATGATCCAGAGTCCACAAAAGAATCCAGATTGCCACCAAAATTTAATTGCTTCCTCGCTGGGTGACGCCCAACCCCTGCAAAATTCATAAAAATTCGTTCATAATTTTTAGAGTTACGTTGGATGCAAACGAATTGACCTAGAATATAAACACATTAGGCTGCGTTCACATAAACACAAGTACGAGTCCGGCACTATACGGGTTCCGGTATACGAGTTCCAGCAAACACGAGTTTGCATGTATTTCAATAGCAACCGTAAATATACACAAGTACGGGTTACCTGTAAATTTCACTCGTATAAGTAGTTTCTGCGCAGGTCGTGTTTTTATCCAACTCGTAAAAGGTAAACTACTCGTAAATAGCATTAATATACTTTCTAAAAACCATGGCACATATTTGACGTCAGAACTGTTGTCATTGTAAAATTTTTCATCGTTAGAGATGTGCAGTTTGTAAAAATAGTAACTTTGTAGTGGAATATTGTTGTTTTAATGGCGAAGCATTTCCTCAATTTGATATCACTGCAAATTTTCAATATGGCCGACATGCGTTGAGTTAAGTGCTTGTACAAGTGACCGTGAACGCTCTACTCATACGAGTGAAGCTTCTACGGGCCATAAACAGAAACCCGGACACATACACGTACTCATACTCATGCCTATGTGAACGCAGCCTTAGTGGAGGTGATAATAACCATAACAATAAAACAACAATCATCATAATTCTAAATCTGTATCTCTTACGATCATTTTATAATCAAACTATTACCATCTTTGTGTTATTAGCAGCTGTTTCAACCGGTGAGTTTATTCAAAGTTCAAGTTACCGTCTTCCTGGTGAGTTCTTCAGTGAGAGCCTCGTTTTCTCGTTCCTTGGCAAGCAAATCCTGTGTCTTCTGATCGTAGTTCATCGCGAGCTCCTCGAGCGCCGTTAGAACCTCCTTCACCTCGCTGGATGAAGCCTCACTAAGCGACTGCTGGCGCTGCGCCTCGGCCAGCGCCTGCTCGTACTCACGCTGGGTGGCTGATATCAGTTCTTCCTGCTCCGTGATCTGCTCCTGCAGCTTCTGCGCCATCTCAGTCGTGCTACTGATCTCATCTTCCTGAACAACGCAGCAGCTTCACACAGTCAAACACTCAGCTCTTAGTAGTGCAATATGCGTGAAAACTGACCAGCCTACAAGGGCATGAATTGGTTACCTGACAACGGCAGACGCAGACCAGGAAGACCGACGAAGACCTGGCGGGCAACATTCAAAGAAAACCTTCAAGATATGGGGTTTACCTGGATGGGTGCAAAGAGATCTACCAGCGACAGACCGAAATGGAGAAAGCTCGTCGCCCAATGTTCCGGCAGGAACAGGAGGAACTAAGGTCTAAGGTAAGGTATCTGCTAAGTGCAGCCATCATGATTTCACATAAACGTAAACAGAAATAACTTAGCCATGTGCTAAGGCACAGCAGAATGCTGCATAATATTTCAGAGGGAATGATTATTGGGGTGGGGAAAAGACAAAAGAAAAAGACAGATGCAGATGGCAGATGACTTGGCATAAAATAGCATTTAGACAGATCTGAAAAAAAGCTCAAGATAGAAGCGTTTGATGAGCATTAAGAGTCCGTCATAAACCCGATGATAGCCGAATGAGCAGATGACTGAAAAAAAGAAAAATAACTCAACATAAATATATGACAAAACATAAACTAACATCAATAATAACTGAAAGAGAACAAAAATACAAGACCATCTTAAGTGTAAGTGCAAAACACAAATATCTTGGAGATATCTCTTACAGAATCCGAATTATAGCCTTTTTTCCTGGTACTACGATATCACTACAACATTAGTATTTTTTCTGCCTGCTTGGGCAATAAGAAAAACATTGCAAATATTGCAAAACACAGAATACACTTAGACAAGCTGAGATGCCACCACACCACTGACATGAGATGTGGCCATCGAGCTAGCTATCCATCACTTAGGTCCGGTTTTTCCGTCTCCAATCAAATCAAATTTGATCTCCGCTTTACTGATCTCCGATTAACTTGATGTTCAGAACTGATCGTCGATCAACTGTGTTTCGTTTTACCATGCATTTTCGATCTCCAATTACGTGATCGACGATTAGCTGAACGGCCATCAACCGAGCCTACTTTATGCCAATCTGATTGGCTGAGAGTGACCTCAATTTGCGGTGTTGTGCTAATGGGCATGCGCTGCGAGTGGACGCTATAGGCAGTAAACGTCGTCATAGCAACGAT
>Ga0209454_1004019_pt1 | contig 10809 bp, 8 predicted proteins | sample WorMetHERISLAND1_2_FD_187400 | JGI IMG/M metagenome (GOLD analysis project Ga0209454, IMG submission 187400) | Marine gutless worms symbiont microbial communities from Max Planck institute for Marine Microbiology, Germany - Olavius geniculatus... | ecosystem: Host-associated > Annelida >...
ATGGAGGGCAGCCAGGAGGGAAAGGAGCCCAGAAGGGGGGACTTTAAGCTGAAAGTGTGGAGGGACTTGCGCCAGATTTCTATTCCAGATTTGGAGGGGGGGATAGAAACCACTTAGCCACTGCATTCTTTATGCATCAAATAAATAAAAGGAATGCACGTGGCGCCGGTGTCGTCCAGGTGAACCTAATGAAGCTCACGTTTATAAACCAGTTCGGTTTCGGCGTGTTCTACGCCTACGTCAAGCTTCGTGAACAGGAGGCGCGCAACATCGTCTGGATAGCGGAATGCGTGTCGCAGCGCCGGCGTGCCAAGATTGACAACTACATACCCATCTTCTAGTTGAAACAGGCCGCATTACGTGTGCTGCCCGTCCGTCCCACGTGGGCACTATCCAACTTCAAAGCAAAAAGACGCAGCAGAAAAAACCAAAGTTGGTGTGAAAGTTTCTGAAGAAGAGAAACTGATTTGCCATTATATTATTTTCAGCTTAAAAATTGGGGTATGGGTTACGGTTATGCCAGTGGCGTAGCCAGAGAGAGGTTCAAATCCCAGCCCCTACTGAAAAATGTGTGTATTTGCTGCGTTTGTAAAATATAGAAAATAAGGCAAATTTGCCAGTTCCATATGAAATGCCAAAATGCTAAAAGGCTTTTAGCTTCAGGGAGGCTTCACCATTTGTCCTTCCGTCCATGGGGGCTCTGCTCCTCGACCCTGTTGGGGGCTCCACCACTAGACCCCTGTTAATAGGGTTATGCAGTGCAGTGGATGAGATTGGCGGATGGACGGCCGAACGTCGCGTCGACACTGGGCTGACATATTCACCCGTTTCTTGCCTTTCAGCATGTTTGCGTTGTTCTTACTGGAAAAAAGGACAGTTATTTCAAGTAATTTAGCATAATTATCATCTGATTCAGCCTTCATACACTAGGCCTAGGTATTTGTGAGTGTTGTGTTATAAATGTGAATAGTTGAAACTGTTTGTTAGAAATTGTTACCGAGGACTTTTTATGACAAAACTTGGAACGAATATACTTGACTCTGTATGTTATCTTTAGGTTAGGATGTCATGCTTTATTTAGGTTAGTGCCAATTCACAGTGAGTATTGGTACACTAGTATATAACAGTTGTTGTTACTCACTTAAAGCCGGTTTCTGGATCTTTTAGTTAACTGATCAGTTAGTAAACCATCTGTTGTAACTTTCTAGTTAAGTTTGTGCGCGTTTCTGAACAAAACCTCGACTGTCTGTCAGCTAACTGAGCGGTAAACTATAGTTGCTTAGCAACGATGCACACGACATTTATCACTTCCGCCTAGTGCAGGTGAGCGTCATGAATATTAATGAGCGCAAGCGCACGTCAGCCAGCCCATGAGCCAGCCAACCGATTGCAGACGGCCATTTTGTCCGTTCATGAATGGGTTTTGTAGTGAAATTTGTAGCAGCAAACGTCTCCTCGAGTGGTTTGAAGACATTGCTATTTGGTAAAATCATTGTATAGTATCGCATTCGTCAATAAACTGTTTGCAAAATGGTACAAAAGTTGTGTTAAATACGATAAATACGATCGACGGTTAGCTAACTGGCCGACTTGGGCCAGTTAAATTTTTTGGCCATTTTGACCGTTGGTTATTGCAATGGGAAACGCAAGTTATGCAGATCTGTCAGTTAACACTAACTTGACCGGCCAGTTAAGATCCAGAAACCGGCCCTTAAGGTTTCACTAAAGTTTCTAGTGTTGCACTGACAAACATCTGTGCAAGTGGAGTAGTGTGTTCATGCATGTTTTATGTAGTTTGGTAGCAGACTTTGTGTTCAGTTGCGGTACCACAAAAAGCAAAAAAAATGAATTATGTAAAATATTTCTTGTATTTAGCAGCACAAACTTAATATGTTAATCTTCTACAGTATACCAGAACTGTTCGGTTATAATGGCAGCTGCACAAACGTTGCGCTTCTGTTCAATACGTCATCGTATCATACAAACTGCAATTAGAAATGACAATTCTCCCTGGTGGGATTCCCCCCTCCTGCCAGACTTTTGACAGAGCTGTTGAAATCTCTGAAATTTCCAGGTTTTCCAAACAAATGGTCACCCAGATCATGGGCATAATAATCAGGGACTGCACTTCTCCATGGCAATTTCAGGCAAGCAGCAGAATTTGCCAGTTTTCTGTGCAATTTTGCAGAATTTGGTACTGGCTGGTGAATACTTTTATTTCCTTTTATTTTCAAATTTAAAGCCAAACTCCGCTGCAACACATTAAAATATTCCCGCTGTAGATGAGTCGTAAGTTAAATAATCCAAAAAGCCACAATTCACGTGACAAACAAGACACTGCAGAATGAGTAGGAAATGTTGCCATGGCGACGCATGAAATCTGTGGAAAAATCTGCTTCAGAAAAGTGAGAAAACTGCAGTTGCTAGCCAATCTCAGCATCAGCAATCGCTATCATAATAAAAGTAAATTGTTGTGCAACTTTCATTTGAGTTCATTTCAATTCTGTCGCTTCGTATGCTCCCCAAGAAGTCCGTCAAGCAGGGCTGGAAAATTGGTCTGAAAAACCAAAGTTTTTCAGGTTTTTTAGAAAACTTAAAAATCCTAAGAAGAACAATTTTTAGGTTGTTTTTGGTTTGTTGTGAAATTTATTATATATCAGTTTCTCATATTTTAATCACAATTTTTAAGTTATGACGTCAATCACAGAAGTATGTAGTTCACTCATAAAAAGAGTGCATTTAAGACGTTTTTTCTGGATCATAAATTTGTGTACGGTGTTCACTGACACTAAACCAGAATAAAACCTTAAAAAACCTAAAAATTTTCCTTAAAAAACTAGGTCTTTGCCAGCCCTGCCATCAAGCAGTAAACTGTGCAGAGCACAGTGACAGAAGGCGGCACACTGTCTGACAACAAATGAGAAGTAGCATCAATAGATGCTACTTCTCAATCAATCACTTATCAATCACTCGATTTCACCGAGGTAGATTCTCTTGTCGCTCGACCCCGACGCAACTGTACAATGTCAAACACAACCAACAGCTTGTTAGCCACAGTTTCACTGCCAGAATTACTCTAATAACCACAGTTTTTAACAGTTAAAAAAACAACTTTTAAAATTTTAAAATCTGAAAATTGCATTCTTGTCATACACTGTATCACGCTCTAGAAGCTCGTCAACTGAAAACTACTACAGTAATAATGGAACTGCAACATTATAGTAATTAACTGAATGTTAATCAATCCCAACCGCAAATAACCGTAGTTTATTTGAATAATGGAACTCCTGATTCATAGAATTTATGTATGTGCATGTCCCAGATGTATGTGCATTAATTTTTTTTTGCAAATTGGCATTAATTTTTTAAACTGCAACTCATTCTTGAACACGCTAATTCAACAGCACTAGTCAGAAGCAGTATGATACATACTGATTGGTTCAAATGGGTGGAAGTCGACCTCGTTGACCGAGCCTGCATGACCAGGCAGTTTATAGAGAATCCGTCGTGATGTCGTGTCCCAGATGTAGACGAATCGGTCACCGGAACCAGCAGACACTTGTCCACCGTCCGGACTCCACGCAACCCGCAACAGGTTCTGCAGAGGACAGGCCAAGTACCATAAAACTTCAAATAGAAGCCCTGGCATTTATCTGCAGACCTGGCTTCTACAAAGTTGTCTTGAGCCCTGAAACTTACTGGTACTTTACCATATTTTAAAAAGAATCCGAAAACGTTCATCTCTTATGGCAAATGTAGATTTATATGGTGCATTATCATAAAAACCTCTGAAGCGCTGGACATGCTAATACCGCATGAATGAGACAGTCTTCAACAACTAAGTGTTTGCGGAACACTCCGGATGCATATAGTGTATCCTAGTCACACCGGCCTGTATCTGGGACTTAGGTCAAAACCAGGACCCAGCTTCTAACAGTACAAGTGATCTTGACCCCCGGCAGGTATTCAGGACTCGGCGTTCATTTGGGACACTGTCAGGCTGACATAACAAGATCGTGTTTTTTTCCTTATATACAGGGTTAATAAGAACAAAGGATAATAACAAAAAATAAAACATAGAGAGAACAGTTTGCCACACCATGCATGCTCAAGTCCGACTGCCGGCCTACAGATCACACGTGATACCAACAATAAAGCTAACGTTTCATCATTCAGTCAATGGGGCATCACAGACATGGATTCTGTATAGAGTATATGCAGTAACACTCATTAGTCCCACACACTTTCAATGAACTCGCACATAATGTTATCTTATTCAGGCTCAGAGCCAAACTTTTTCAAATGGCAGTTCTACTGATCCGTGGTCCTGTATTAATTTAGCTACGGAGACCAAGAGTAATATTATGCTCCCCGAGTGGGGTCTGGGCAAAACCACAGCGGGAAATGAATTTGTGTGTCATTCAAGCTAGAAAAAAATCATATCTGGTGGTGACGTTTTGGGTTTCCATGTAGTGCTTCCTGGTTCAGGCTCAAGGGAGGATCAAATACATCAAACCTTGATGTTGTCCCAAATATCCAGTTCACAATAAACAGTTTTCAACAACCCGATTTTTACCCGTGAGAATTCCCTCACCTCTGTCATTTTTTCCTGAAATTTCCATTTTCGCCGGACGTTTTTACCAGAAATCTTCTGCAAGCTATCTGCTAGAACAGCCCATGTATTCAAACATCAACATGTTTAATGACAAAGAACAACAAGCGACAAAAAAGTGGAAACCTTTTCGTACGTATGCTGATTTCCCTGGAATATTTTGACACATCGTTCAGGGGGCGCAAACGGCCGGACATCCCAGATGCGAACTGCAAATTAACACAAATAAATTGATCACAAAAATTATTCAGTACCACTTTGTACAAACTTACACTGAAATCCATTACTAGTACAGCACAGTACTTTCAACCAATCTTTCTACGATTATATACATTGTACATTATGCCACTGTATCTTAGGATGGCGACAATTCCGTGGGGAAAATTCAAGGACATTCAAGTACGTTTTCCATACCTATTCCAGCAACACTTTGCTAACTTACCACACTAGGAACAAATTTAAAAGTGAAGGTAAAAAATAATCTGCAAGCAAAGCGAGCAGAAAAAAATTGAACTGATGTATACAGAATTGTCACATTAATTTTAAAAACTTAAAAACACTTCAGGGGGGAAGAGGCAACTGGATAATTTTCGGTCTGTGACAATTTGAATTTCAAGGACTTTCAAAGATCTGTTACAAATGCCAAATTCCAAAACTTTCAAGGTCTTATAATCTTTTCATGCATTCTGTATACAAAATACTGTACTATCCACTCTACAAAGACTAAGCCTATATACAAGTAGTCTGCAGTCATGCCTGTGTTGTCCATGGCAGTAGTGAGGAGATATGATCCATCAGGACTCAGTTCGGTGCCTGTCACTGTATCCGCATGACCCTGCATTCTGTAGAGCACGTCGTTCTTACGTAGGTCCCACACCTAACAGCCATGCAACGTATTTAATTACTGCTAGTAATAAAAATAGCAACAAGACAAAACTTAAGCCCAAATTCCATTACGCAGACTTTTAACGACACTTCCCAGCGGAGAATGTCACAAACACAAATCATGAAAGTCATGGACACAAACAGTGATAAATCATGAAATCATGAAAGTTGCAGACAAAAACAATCTCGACATGTCGAGATGTTTGCGACAAAGTCCGTGACAAGTCTGCGACAAACCCGTTTGTGTCGCTCTAATGGAATTTAGTTCGTTACAATGCACAGGGAAAGTCGGCAACAAAGTCCACAACAAAGTCTGTGGACTTTGTTGCGGATACAAATCACAAAAGACCATGACACAAATCATGAAAGTCGGCGATGTGATTTGTGTCGCGGATTTTCGTGATTTGTGTACGAAACTTTGTTGCAAAGTCGGCGTAATGGAATTTGGGCTTTACCAGGCAATCTGTTGTACTGATTCTGGCAACAAAAAATCAACAGCAAAATGCAATCTTACAAACACACAAAAACCTAAATAAATAATAATCATAAACTGCAGAAACACAGATGAAACGCAAAATTATTAAACAAACTATTCAAATGCACGCAATGTAGCGACAGCAATAAAACACTATAAACCTGTTTCAACTTTTTGGTGCCTTTAATGCCATCTGGACAATAAACAGATCTGACCATACACATGTCTGCCCCCAGAATAACCCCAGTTATGATGCGGCTTATAGCATGCCTCTGGTAAAGAACCCACAATTTTATTTATCAAACAAATTCAATGAAATTTGATTAGTTTTTAAGCATGTTTTAACTTAATTCAATGAATCTCAAAAACATAATTTGGCCAATTTAATTCAACTTAATAAAGAGCCTAAGCAGTAAACCTTAATGTCATTGTCGATGCCTCCTGAGATAACTTGCTCTGCCGTGTCGGAGAAGCAGACGGAAGTGACTTGGTACATGTTCTGTAGAGTTTGAATTGACAGTTTGCGCCGGGAGTCCCATATCTACATGATACCAGCAACAAGACTTGACGCAAGCCATCGCCAACTATTATATTATTATTGTTATTGACTTCATCCTCAAATATGCTTGGAGCAGAGGCCAAATTCATAGCAAAATGCGACACTGGGAATAAGCATGCAATGTAAATGCTATTATGTTAGTCTACGCCGGTGTGATTCAGGGTGCATTAAAACACGAAATAATTCACATGACAAGCCAAGAATGGTTTTTATTACTTTTTAGCCGTTAACAGTGTACATGCACTGGTAATGCCGAAAATTGCAGATATGTAAATCTCACAAACAGGAATAAAGAAATTATGGACTGGAATTGCATATAGCCAGGCCAGATTTCGCACAAACTGCTGAATGCTGTCAACTAATGTTGTGAGATGCAAAACTGATTTCTCTCTGTAACCAGTCATCAGTGGGTTGTAGTTATAAATTGATCACATTTTGCATCACAAACTGAAAATCTTTCCAGTGCCAATGCCTGGTTGGGGTAATGGATAGTTAGCCACTGTCAAATACCACATATGACTGAATGTTGATCCTAGGTTTTACAATCAATCACCAGTTGACTCACAAACTTACAGCCAATCTGCAAATATTGATGACAAAATCTTCAGCAAATAGACAAAATCTTTAGTAAATAGACACTAAGTAAATATATTTAAAAATAAAATTAACCTTTATTTGTGTTGCACAATGCAATACATATAACATAAAATGTCACATACAATATAGGTGAGTAAATAAGGTTGCGAGTAATGTCCTGACATACCCGTAGTGTTCCATCATCGCTGCCACTACACAACAGCTGAGGTCCACGTCGTACGATGTCACATGTGTTGACAAACGTCTGATGACCGCGGTATTTGCGAATACGTACACCAACTTGCACGTCCCACATGGACAGGTTTTTATCAGTTGCACATGTCACGATATAACTGCAATGTGCAAACAAGCCACATGGGAAATGACTTGGTCTGCAGTTGCAGTAGCACTAGCAGTAATAGTACATCAACAACAACAAAAACTAGTTTGTTCAAAGTGTTCCTCAGACACTTTTAGACAGTCGCTGAAGATGTTGTTCTCACATCATTAGTGTGTCCAGTGCATTAGAAGTTCATACGATATTAATGCGCCATACAAATCGACTTTGACATTAACATTTAACCAAAACTTACACAAACAAGTTTTCGTCAGTTAGCATATGATCTAACTGCAAACCAAATAGACAACGAACCACTAGGATTAGAATAATATAGGTACTGGGTATTGCCCAATATTTGACAGTACTGGGAGATATTTTTGTCGGTCATACTCAATACCCAGACATCATGATAGCAGTACAGCAGCACTTGCCAGCAAATGATAATTTAGTAGCCATACTACGACTACGCTAGTGCTGCATATATGAAAATCAATACGGATACAGTTCTTTACTGGTATCAGTATTGGTAACAGATATTGGTATTGGAAGGATCCAACAGTATAAGGTAGCTTTTTTGGTATCGTTCTAACCATACGGATGACTGCTAGAACTACAGTAAAACAACTACTTCCAAACTCCAACACTACTAAGCTTACTACTACTACTACCATTACTAATGCTACTAAACATCCCACAATTTTCAATTTTGTCAGTAGCACATGTCACAATCACTGCACTGCATAACAAGTGACAGTTGTGGGGCTGCAGTGAAGCAAAAAATGTAGATTTACATGGGACAGAGCCAGTAGCAATTTCACATGTACACTGGTGTCAAATGCTCATAGACAGCAACAGGGAAGGTTTTTAAATAAACAATGTTTGAAAATGCCTAAAACACAACCCAGCAAGTTGTTCAAGTGTGACACATGAGGCCTGTAGCAAGTAATCAACAAAAATCGGCCTTTGATACACAAACAGTCCAGAATTTAAAATGAATGACTGAACGTTTTTTTTGTTGCAGCCAAAAGACTGGATTGAGACAATACATACACTGCAATACATGAATACAATGGTCATAAAAAGTCAGATAAAACGCGGTTGATAAATGACGATCGCTACATAAAATACTAGATAAATTTTTTTACTGAGGCCAACCGATTATTAATAGAGAATGAAATAAAAGATTTTCTAAGAGACCAACCCTCCATCGGTGCTGAAATGTAGGTCCATGATAGCTCCGCTGTGACCCTTCATGACAGCAATGTTGTCACTGTCTCCAAAAGTGTTCCACAAAACTAAACACATATAAAACTCACATAGTTTGCATCCTAAAATATGACTAACTGTTGTGGGAGGACATAGAATGCAGGACGTTACGTCTTTGACTGAGTAAAGCAACCAAAGATCAGAAATGCTTACAAATGATCTATGCTTACAATAAAACAGCTGACAGTGTGACAAAATTGATTACTGAAGTGTCATCTAGAAATAAACAAGTGAGTACATAGTTTGACTAGTTTCACTGCTTTTACATGTGAAAGCAGCTAGACTGCTTTAGCGCATCTTAGCCATCGCAATTCTGTCTGTCTGTCTGTCGATCTGTCACATGGGTGGATCAGTCAACAACAGTGCAAGCTAGGATCACCAAATTTTCACCGATGGCTGACTGGAAGACTCTAGTTTCAGGGCCCGTAAAGCTTTCCCATAAATTTGAATGGAATCACACCAAGTAGGGGTGCTAAATGAGAAGGGGGTAGGGAAAATTTTTTGATTTTTAGCCAATAAGTCACCGTATCTCAGAAACGGAGCAAGATAGGGCCTAGGTTACTATTAATCACTAATAGAATGTCATACACTGGCTCTCAATTGCCACCAAATTCAATGACCTTGGATGACCTTAAACACCAAAATAGGGGTTTTATGGATTTTTGGCAATTTCAGGCTGTGAGACACATTTCAAGAGCGAATTGTGCCGAAATCAATTGAGATAGGCAGGGATAAGCTACATATGAAATTTTCAGCATTCAATGTAGATTTCAATGGTACAAGTCTCGATTTTCTAGGTTCAAAGAAACCTGCGCACGAGGGCATCAAACAGTGATACATCCGCTAAATTCGTTATTTTACTGTTGTTGGCCAGTCTTTCGTGAAAACGGGTGCAAATAGGCATAGGCAGGCTGCCTATCACAACAAGCACTATTGACGAGCTTTTCAGTCGAATCAACATCGATGACTTTGAAAGATCTTGCACTTCCAAAATAAGAAGTTTTTATGGATTTTTGCGATTTTCGGATGCAGCGCACACTACAAGAATGAACTGCGATGAAATGGCTAGAGACAGAATGACAGTTTGCGAACAGGAACTGCTATAGGCTTTCACGCATCTCGTGAGCACTAGCTCAAATTTCTTGTAGACCCTGCTAAACAAATTATAGAGAGCTTTGGAGATAATTCTTTTCAGGTTGCTGATAGCAAAAAACAATCCACAGCTCAGATACATACTAAACAACACAAAAATCAAACTGAATTTCAAACTTTAGATTCCAAAGATCTTTGGGTAATGAGTTCTGAACAGTCAGGCCAGCAACAGAAAAGGTGTGATGACCGTGCACGCTGTCACAATAGCACATATGGCCATTACACTATTTCTGTTGTTTGGCACTCACTGCCCGAAAACCTTCATGATCCAGAGTGTTCTGCTGACACTTTCAAACAGTCAACGAAGATATTATTGCTATTCTCACATTACTGGTGTGTCTGTCCAGTGCATTGAAAATCACTTATAAAAAAGCAGTATAAAAATTGACATGTAGCATCTGATTACAAGTTCTACGTACATATAAGTCTGTCGAATCCAGCAGAGGCAAGGAATTGTCCACTTGGTGCAAACTTTGTGCAGTACACGTCTCCCTCATGACCGGACAATAGCATGATCGGTGCCTGCAGATGAGATGTCCGCCTTACACCCTGCACAGATACACGCATTTTCAGCACATGTAATTCATTGCTGCTGGCATTATCATTACATCAAGAAAAACTCTGACTGTCAATGTCAATTATGCAAAAATCATCACAGAAGTTATTACACTATTGACAAAAACTCTGCTGTTAATGCCAGCTAAGACAAAACAGTTTTATGTAGAAAAATGCATATTGAGAAGACCGATGCTATGATCACGGCAGCTGTGATCGCATCCGCCGATTGCCTATGATCACGGCTGCTGTAAGAGGCTGCCTACGGCAGGGAGTATGCCTCACGATCATTAGGCAGCCTCTTACGGCAGCCGTGATCACGGCAGCTAGCAACTGATGAGATCAACCTTAGCAAGGTACAATGCCAAGGTATCACACCTTCATACCAG
>Ga0209454_1004021_pt1 | contig 10808 bp, 5 predicted proteins | sample WorMetHERISLAND1_2_FD_187400 | JGI IMG/M metagenome (GOLD analysis project Ga0209454, IMG submission 187400) | Marine gutless worms symbiont microbial communities from Max Planck institute for Marine Microbiology, Germany - Olavius geniculatus... | ecosystem: Host-associated > Annelida >...
TTTGCTTACATTTATATTTCACAAGGTAGTGTAGAAACGCATTTACCATGTGATGAAATATATGATAATCGTATTATTGCAAATTGTCTGCAGAGGGTGCCAATGAAAGAATTTTGAAAATTGGTAAATAATCAGTGAAGGTATTGACAAATAAAGTGCCACGTTGTTTTATGGCCCATGGTGTACTTACCTCATACTAAGATACTGTAGTTCCAAAACTGTGATGATGCTTTGTTGCTGTCACGTTTAATTTTTCTTGTAGCTTTTGTTCTACTGACCCCACTTTTTCAAAGTGACCGGTTCTAAAACTCACTTTTCCTGGAATTGTTAGAAACTGGATGCCCTTCCTGTCAGTCAGACTAACATCATCTGAGCACTAAGGGAACATTATATGTATGTGTTTCTGTAATTATGGTTGTTTGTGTCATTGGCCAAGTGTTATTGTTAGTGGTTTGGTTTGATTTATTCCATTGTGTGAAAGAGGATGTTTTCTAAGTGAAACATGTTAAATGCTGAAAAGATCAAAACATTAGTAACAAAAACTAGTCATTGGGAATAGGATATTTATTTTTGTGGACACTGTCGATGATTTTTGACATTATTCTCATTTTTTGCAGCATTCTTACATTTCAACAGATGGTTGTGATGCGATCATTTTGATATAATATTGTCCATTCCATTATTTCCAACTATTTATGTGCACATATCCTGTTTAATATTCCACTTATATATAGTCACTGCTGGCATGGAGAAGTGTTTCGAGTAATGCCTTCATGAGTGTAGTAGTAGCCATGCAGTGTTTATAGGTTACAGTAACTTATAGCCATTGTTTTGTGCTGCATTTGTATGAGATCTGATGGCTTAGCAAGAAGGTGCTAAACACTTATAGTTCTTACTGTTGTGATCTCGATGTTTCTGTGGTCAGTCCTTGTTTTGCAAGTTTTTGATAAGTGAAGAAGGGATCTTACATTTAGACTGATATCCTTCCTTACCTCACCTTTGGGGTGGGCATGCTGTACACCTGCCCAGCGCCGAGGCCGTATCAGTTCGGCCCAATGCGCATCCCCAGAAAGTTACAGTAAACAAAGGTTACGTAAACGACTGTGAAGCCGAAATTGGCATTAAAGCCAAAAGTTGACCAGTAGATAAGCACTGGTAAAGTGTACGATAACTGTTCATAGTTGGTTGGCTCTTGGTTGGCTCCATGCTTACGGATTTTAGAAATCTTTCAAGTCATCGGAGTACTAAGCCCCACCACCACAACAAGGTGGCCGACCACACTGGGGTAGACTGATGTCATTTGTTATTCTTTTTGAGCAGTTGCACTGATTTCTACTAGTAGTCAAAATTCAGCAAAGTCATAACTATGTCATTCTTAAATTTAGTTTTATGTTGATGAGATCCCTCCACAGAGTTGCAGGTATTTCTACATGGTAAACGTTTTTAGAAAATATAAAATGAAAATATAAAAATATAAAAAAATACAATACAAAAAAATAATAATAATTTTTTTTAAACTAGAAATTTGTGGCAAAGCCCAAGATGAGTCCCTTCGGCATCATAAGTCCGATTGGGGGGAAATTTGGAGGTTGAAATTCCCCTCATAGCAAAGTCATGTGGCTTGAACTCAAATGCCTTAGCATACGCAGAATGCGCATTGTCAACTTAGAATGGGTCAACATGCACATCTATAACTTTTTTGTCAGTGGGCCAAGGTTCACTAATTTTTTGTTTAACCCCTGAGGGACAGTAGTTGATAACGCCATTTACCACTTGTCAATACCTCAATCCATTACAGAGATATTCGCAGTCAAAGTCAAAGTTGTTTTTAATCGCACCAAATTTTGGAAGTTTTTAGCTTTCCCAAATTTTAAGGGGGCAGTGCCCCTCAAAATTTATACCCGCGTTATTACCCCCACCTAAAGTCACGTTAGGTAGCAAAGTTTCTTGGGGCTGCTCCCACTACCTCCGACGTTAGAGACGTGCATTTGTTAAATTTTAAGTCAATTTTCTACTCTTATTGTAAAAAATGTAAGGGACCCCCGTCTCTGGTGGAGTGTGCGTTAGTAAGACTTGGTCATTCTCTAGCGCATGTAAAAATTTGGGGCGCAGCACCCTTCAGGGGCCAAAATATGGTCTTTCGAAAATAGTTGATTTCACTGGGTATGATTTGGCCTCTAGACCTCTTAGTTGGTGGTCCAAAGTTTACCGGACTTTTTTTTGCTGAACACGGGAGGAAACGCGGTAGATCCAGTACTTGTTTGATTGTGAATATCTTCATTCGTTTCGGAGACGTTTGCCGTCATATTTCAATGTGGCTCGAAATCGCGCCAAATTTCGCATGTTTTGGTTCCTAAATTTTTTTTGGGAGGGCCCCCTGAAATTTTGAACCGGGATTATAGAATCGAACACACTTCCCATCATGGTGCAAAGTTTCATGGTGATCAGCCGACGGAGCTCTGAGATCTCGTGGCGAGAAAACAAAGAAAAGAACAGCAAAATATAAGTCCGCTCTGAAAACTAATGTTTCCGGGCGGACTAACATGATGTACACCATGTTTACAAAAACAGTCAGCATTGTTTTTCCTCATAACTTTGTTAAATTTTTACCAACTTTGATAATTTTTGGCACAAAGATGGCCAAGACGATAGAATTATGTAAGGTGGACTTATTTTTCACCTCACCTAATTTATGTCAGCGCACTACCATGTGAAACGCAGATGTGCCAAATTGTTACATTTTGCGGTGATTATTTGTATCCGATTGCTCACCTTTGCATCATCAATTGGACAGAGGGCGCCATGTGATTTATTAATTTTGTGGTATTAAATCTTTTAAGGTGAAAATAGCAGACAACAAAGTCGCTGATTGATGAGCTTAAAACATGTTCAATCGATGAGTGAATGCAGTTTGATAAGTCAGTCTTTGATTCCGCTATCAGCTAATGGCGTTGCATCTAAGCCACTGTGTCCGTGTATGCTGGGCACACTTTGGGCATAAACTCTGATAATTTGCAAGTGATAACTTGCAATTCTGCCAAATAATTATTGTGTGATTAATTAAGTCGTTACAACATTTACTAGAGACAACAGCTCAGCGTTATGCAAAATTGGAGCATCTGTGTTTCACACGGTAGTGCGTTGACATAAATTAGGTGAAATGGAAAATAAGTACATCTTACATAATTCTGTCGTCTTGGCCATTTTCTTGCCAAAAATTATCAAAATCGGTGAAAATTTGACATAATTATGACAAAAACAATTTTGACTTTTTTTAAACACAGTGTATATTGACTGTCTTTTCTTCAGACTTCAAACAGCATCAGCAACCTCTAAGGAGACCTGTCGTAATTTTTTTCTTTAAAACTTTGTTGAATAAGGACTGACCATCAGCTGTATAAGTACGGTAGTTGTTGTTGGTGTTATTCGTTGAAATGATAATGCTTCACTCAGATGTTATGTATGATGTTCTGTGTGTCTGTCGTTGATGCTTAAATGTCCGAGCATTGCGTATACATCTCTTCAGTCTCTAACTGCTGACGTGGCTGCTGATGTAGCTTAGCAGTAATATTTGTTATCGTTTGTGTAGTTAAAGCCATGTAGAATATCACTGATGATTTGTTTTGGTCTCTTATGCGTGAAAGAGGTTTCTGTACCAGCATGATCTTCCTCATTACTCATGTTGGCCGTGAGATATGTAAACTCGGTGGATTTGTGTAATTTTTACTCTCTGAAGTCCTGCTCTTAATCGAGGTCGTGTGACATTTCCTATGAGGACGTGTCATTAGCGGGAAAACGTCCAAGTTGATGAAGAAATTTTATTCGGTTCACTGTAGCCGAGAATGCAGATGGCCGGTCACAGGTCAAGTTTGACTCACTACTTCACGAAGCACCATATGCTCACCAACGCATAATACTTTAGTTACAGGAAGGACAGCATTGCAAATTGAGCATTAAGCAGTACTTGATTTATATTGCAGAGACGAGTGTATTGATGAAATGTATTGCCCTAACCATTGTCATCGTACTGTTATGTAGTGCGTCCCTTTGTTTTGGGCACTGTGACTAATATGTCTTGATATGATATTTATGTATTAAATGAATTACTAAAAATGTTGAAATACTTAATTAATCATGGTGTGTATGTCTGTACAACATTACAATGCAGCAGAACAAGAATGCACAAAGTGCACTAAGTACAACTGCTGTGATCGAAAGCAAGCTGTCGCTAAGGGAAGCTGACCACACTAGTAGACAGTAGATGTCTACTATTTTTACCCTGCTTGTCGCATGCCTGTCGTTACATTTGATGTTTTATATGCTTAATTGATATTCATAATAATCTTTAATCGCAATAAGATGCAGCATACAGTAAAAAAATGCAATACAATTCAGAAGCTAATTACTAAAAAAACTAAGCTAAAAGACAGTATTAAAAAGAAAACAGAGACGACCATGTGTATGTCACAGCATACTTCTGAACAAACTTGTGAAGCCTACGAGCAATGCATAAATCAACACTCGGCAGATCAATAACTGTTCTAATAAACTTATTCGATATTCGAGATCGTGTTACTTTCGACTACACTAAATAGCCAAGAAACTGTTTCCACGAACAGGTGCTTGCTGAAACTGCTTTGATATTGCGGCCAAACCGCTGCAGATTGATTACTATCAACAGCTTGAGGGAAACTAACAGTTTTTAACGGTTACCATCGCCAAGTTCTTAGGAAGTTTAGCCACAGTACAAAACGTTACAGACGGACGACACATCATACCGTAAGCACGACCGTTAGTAGTCCTACGATCGGCTAAAAACGACATGGAAAAAATGTCAGAACCTAACATAAAATTGCGTGTTTGTTAGCGCAGAGTCATAAGATCGACATCAACAGCTTTGATAACACGTTCGCTAAAAAGAAGATCGAACAGCTGAAGGTTTTTGGATCAATAACTTGTATTGATAGGCCCCTATGTAATTTTACTCGAAAATTGTCAAGCAGTTTAACCTAGCACATGCAACTAAAATAGCAAAAAAAACATTACAAACTGAACTGAAATGAAAGAAATGCAAGGATTGTGCTGGGATGCACAGCGTAGAAAATCAAATATCAAGAAACAATTGACTGCTGCGGTCATTCGCTGGCGGTCAGTTGTCAACTCAACCGCGCATAATTTGACCTCGCTTTTTAGTCACATGCCAAGGCCTCGTAGCCGTTGATAGTAAACAACAAGTTGTGCGTCATGGTTTCTCGAGGCCTGACAGCAGGTCTACCGTTAACGGTTCACGGACGAATCAATTATTGTTTGCTCCTCGCGCGTGCACGCACTAAGTCTTGTTGGCCGAGTTGCCGCTCGCGCTTTAGCTGTCTATACACTGTGTCCCAAAAAACGTCCCACCTTGTCATTTTCCATATCTTCGCCATATATTAACCGATTTTTATTTTTTTCATTAGCACATACTGTGATCAAAAAAGCAATAACACGGTTGTTAAATATCTCACCACACTTTAATTGTGTCGCTACTCGCTACACTACCATGTGAAAATAAATTTTCAAATATCACTAAAATCACTATAATACACATGCAAAAAAAATTATCTTCTGAAGCAGTTTTTATTCATTTTTATACGAAAATTAAAATATGTTTAGTTTTACATATTACATTTCTGACGTTTGTAAACAAAAGCACACTATATTATAGTAAATAATAATTTTTAATGCAGCGACGATATACCGCCGATGTAATTCGCCATTGAGCAGTGGAGACAAGGCACTGATTAATAACTTGTACCGGTTAAAAAGTACAGTTATCGGGGCATACCGGCAGCATTTTTGAAGATAAACTGCAACGGGTAAAAAGTCGGAATGTTACTAACATTCTTGACTTGGGGAACATGCAGCACCAAACAAAGGCATGAGACCGGCAGAGTGAAGCATGCAGGTACCGAAGAGAACGTGACCACTGTGTGTGAAACGGTAGACCACAAGTGCGGTAAACCACAAAGACCAGAAGCAAACGTAGGCCTATAGTTTAACACGCCAGATATCCAAAGAAACGGATCTAACAAAGCGTAGCATCGTACAGATTATTTACTGCATTTTTGGTCGGAGGCATATTTTGTTTACCAACATGCTTGCTGTCTGTTATTGTTAGTTTTTCTTGCATTTAGCCTATATTTCACAAAGTAGTGTAACGACAAAATTAACATGTGGTGGGATAATCGCTTTGTTGCTAATTGTCTAGAATGCATCAGTGAAATAATTTGAAAATTTTGCGAAGATGTGGTTAATAAAAAGTGGGACGTTTTGGGGGGCACAGTCTATATTTATACGAAGCAAGGCCAATGAACAGCTAGGTCTACGCATTAGAAGGTCTACTAGGGCTGTTCGCTCATACATCAAATCTGGGGGGGTACTGCATCGGTGCATCCACGTGCGTTGGCTAAGGGAGGTTGGGAATTATAACAACAGTATTGTGAAGTTGTTGGCTGACAGTTAGGTCTAGTTTTCATTGTTTGTCTCTGTTATGCATCTTGTCTGTTCGTGTGCCTGTCTGTCTCTGTCTGTTTGTTACCGAAGTGTTCTTTAATTGGTGAATAAAGGTTGATATATTATTCAACTGCGTCAAGACGAAGTGTGAGGTCATTGTTCTACGCTCTATGTAAGGATCATGCTGATACACGGGAGCTCTTTGGGGACAGACGCTCTCTATAGACACACTGTAGTGAGAAAATAGATAAATCATGCGTGCACGCGCGCGTATCGCTGTGCACAATAAAAATGCGTCGTGTGTACCTAGACTATAGACCCTAATATTGCATCGTTACTTGTTAGGCCTATCTCTATCTGTAGGTTATGCATACTTAGCCCACCTATAGGCCTAGCCTATAGAGTGTAACTGTGTAAGACTACTTGTGTTTTGTGCTCAGTACGCCAAACGAGATTCTTGCACGGAAATGGGCCTACATGTAAGTAAACTATCACACAGGTATACACGTATATGCTTATCTTTTTTCGATTTTTTGGGCTTTACTGCAAATTACAGCAGAAGACTGTAGTGAAGCATTTTCGTTGACGCGATTGTTTGAACGGTGATATAGAAAGAGTCAAGGCGCGTACAGTGCGACGTAACTGAACGGAACTGAACTGAACTCGGCCGTTGGTCATTTCAGTTCAGTTAAGTTACGTCGCACTACGTACGCGTCTTTAAAAATCGCGTGCGCCAGCTGCTCGCGTGCAGAAGCCTAGCGAAGGCAAGTGATAAGTATGACACGGTAAGAAACACTAGCGATGACAGACGGAAAAGTCCCGTATACCTCGTGTTCTTGACCAGCCACCGCCAGCTGACGAATGCCGAAGTCTGAGTTAGTATAACGTGTACATTTTAACAATCTGGTAAATTTCCGCACAGATACAATATGTTTCGCCGCGAATGAGCTGGTATTAGTATTGTAGTTACAGCGACTATGCAGTACGGGGTTATACCACTCCAGACAGTGATGTGACATACTTAAACCACGCTCAGATTGCCTAGACTTAAGTCACTAAACCGTCGATTGCTTCGTGACACACGACTGCAGCCGAAAGTTGTGAAAACAGAAGGCAACCGGCGCGAGCTCAGTGTGGCTTGACGTCGTACACTGCATGCAGGTGTTTCGTCGATTGTGTTTGGTTATAGCGGCGGATTTTCTGTAATTAGCTTAATGCCACGGTGAGTGTAAGTTTACGCTTTACAGTAGTCTGATAGGTTTAAAATCTACGATCGCCTGCTTGTATCATCTTGTCGGCGGATTGGGTGACTACACTGGATAACATTTATGTTAGCATTACACGAGCTAATTACGCTGGTATTATTATCAGACTGTGTGTGCATTTATTAGTCATTATAATGGATGCAAAAATAACGATGCATATTTGTCTCACCTTAAACACAACGTGACTGAAGCCAAAGGATAGGTCGTTGGTATAGACAGCGACCCAGAAACAGATTGTCATTCGTTACTTTCTCGGGTCAACTTTCTATCCTTAGAGCAGCATGCTGTTTGGCCAGTGCATATTTTATGGTTTAGATGACCTAGTTTAGCAGCAGGGACACATGCACGCGTGTGAACAACCTGTTCTAAGTCGTTATGGCAGTAAAACAAATGTAAGATTGTAATAGTCAGTCCGACGCCAACCATATTTGGCTTAGGTCCTAAACAAAAAAAATGCGATCTCATAAAGATGTCTTAAACATACGATATTAAGACTGCGATATCGGACGACAAAAACCTCGCAAAAATAACGTATGTTTCGCGTAATAATGGTTTGTGCTATGAGGCAGTTTAAGGCTAACACCCGAGATTCTTGATCGGAAACTGGACGGACAGCCGCGTGTCACGTCGGCATTCGACGCTGGCGGGTTTTCTTGTCGGTAATATTGATTGACGTTTGCGTTATACAGGAGGCGCGTTTAACGTCGAATAGTGACTAACGTCACCGCACGTCACCTGCAGACCCATGGCACACCTGTGATAAGTATATACTGGGAACCGAAACCGCGAGACGATGAGTTTGGTGATAGTACGATCATTCCGGGGCGCCGTGGCGCGCTGCTGGCGCTACTATTTGGCGATACTCGAACGCTACCCGGCACGGACCATCTCCATCAACACGGCCGTGCTCATGACGTCCGGTGACGTCATCGCTCAGCTGGTACTCGAGAAGCGTCGCGCCGGTGACTATGACGTGGTTCGTACGCTGAGGTTCTTCGGCGTCGGCCTGCTGCTGGCCGGGCCGACGATGCACGTCTGGTACAGCACGTTGGACCGCGTCGTTAAGGGCCAAGGCATCGCGACCGCCGTTCGCAAGATGTTCGCCGACCAGGGCTTCTTCATGCCCGTCTACCTGGTCGTTTTCGTCGGCGTTATGGGTGCTCTGAGGGGAGACAGACTGACCGACATCAGGTCCAAGCTGAAGCGGGACATGGCGCCTATGATGAAGGTGAGTTACAGCATCTGGCCGGCCGTTCAGCTGGCTAATTTCCAGTTCGTGCCGTCACGACATCGCGTTTTTGTCATCAACATCGTCTGTCTGTTCTGGAACACGTACATTGGCTGGCGTGCTGAGATGGCGCTGCGGCATGTCGAGTTTCCCGACAAAATCGTCTCATCCGATACCTAGCAGCTCGCTCACAGCTGGACTCACCTCATAGCTGCAGTGGATGTAGTTTATGCTACGGTATGTTTATAAAAAAAGTTTAAAACGTGTTTTACTTTTAAAAACAAACAATATGCGGTACATTTGCAGAACATATATACATATATATGTATAGCGCTGAACAGCGGCGTCAATCCATATTTGTTTTCTGAAGAGGGAAGTGTAAGATAGCAAAATTTTATCTGGAGGCAAAGTCACAGGTGATGGCTGATATCTCGCCCCTGTATTACGCGCGAAAGCAGCTACTGCTTTCAGCGCGTCTCAGCCATCGCAATTCTGTCTATCTGTCCGTCTGTCACACGGGTGCACGCTAGGATCACCAAATCTTTACCGTCGGCTGCCCGGAAGACTCTAGTTTCAGGAACCGTAAAGCTTTCCCAAAAATTCGAAGGGAGTCACCTTGAACGAGGGCGCTAAATAAGAGCGGGTGGGAAAAATTGCGATTTTTAGCCAATAAGTCGCTGCATTTTAATAACGGTGCGAGATAGGGCCTAAGTTACTATTAATCACTAATGGGAAGTCGTATATACGCTGGTCGATTGCCACCAAATTCATTGACCTTGAATGACCTTGAATGATCTTGAACGCGAAAATAGAAGTTTTGTGCACTTTTTTGGCGATTTTGGGCTACGAGACACATTTCAAGAGCGAACTGTGCCAAAATCAACCAGAAATTTGAGCCAATGCTCAAGAGACGCACGAAAGCCTGTAGCAGTTCCAGTTCAGTAGTTCAGCTGAAAATTGGGTTGTTCACGTTAAGTTAATATACAAATACCATATTCTCTATCTGGATCGCATAACGATAGTAGCGTGGCGCCACCTTGTGAATGATATAGACTTGTGTCGCAGCTCAAAATCGCCAAAAATCCATAAAACCCCCTATTTTGGCGTTTAAGGTCATTCAAGGTCATTTAATTCGGCGCCAATCGAGAGCCAGTGTACGACTTCCTATGATGACCTTAAGCAAAATTTCGTACAAATTTGATTCGGACTTTTAAAGTAATTTGAGGCAGACACTGTGACATTTTGTCAAATGATTATCTTTTTTCCAAGGAAGTAATGATGATGACAGTAACAACGACAGTTATGTTAATTTTTATTGTGTTTTGTCATTAATTGTGCAACCGAGCAAATAAGCCGCAATACGAGTTTTGCTTGTCTATCTGCACGTCCGTTCTCCCTTTGTCCTGTTAGTGTGAGATTTTTTAGGGCAGTAGCAAACAGTTTACCAGTTTTTGGCTAAAATAAAGTTAAAGATGAGGGTTTGGGTTAAGGTCACGCAATGCAGTGTATAGCCTATACTTGTAGAGATAGGCGGACGGCCGCACAATATGTTGGCACTGGATCGAGATATTTTTCTACAGGGTGCGGAAAAAAGTAGCCCCCTAAAGTTTTTCGCTGTTTTCTCAGCAACCGCTTGGAATTTTAATTTGAAATTTTAAACATTTATTTGCTAAAACCCGTTACATCTAACTGCCAAATAAAATTTGATTCTGTTGAAAAGTGACGAAGTTATAGACTTTTTAACATGACCGCCTACCGATTTTTCAGCATTCAAAAATGTTCTGGCTTCAACGTTAATTTAATAACATCGTTGAAACAACACA
>Ga0209454_1004022_pt1 | contig 10807 bp, 5 predicted proteins | sample WorMetHERISLAND1_2_FD_187400 | JGI IMG/M metagenome (GOLD analysis project Ga0209454, IMG submission 187400) | Marine gutless worms symbiont microbial communities from Max Planck institute for Marine Microbiology, Germany - Olavius geniculatus... | ecosystem: Host-associated > Annelida >...
ATCTATTGCTATTGAACCAGGACTGTTGGAGTTATTGCAAAAGGTAGCAGGGGTCCGGTTTTTTTGAGACACAGTGTAGTATATAGGCAATACAATACAATACAGTAGGATACAGAATTTGCACTCAAAAAACTGACAGAAAAACTGTCAGTTTAATCTAGCACATAAACTAAAAAAGTGAAATGTTTTTAAAGAAAAATGAAATGAGAGATACTGAGAATAAAAATACTGTTAAATTAAAACTTTTAAAAAATCAGAAAATTAGCCAACGCACAACAATTGCCTACACCTGATTGGCCGACACGTAACTTGGCAGCAACCAATCACAAACTTTGCTACGCTTCGCTGGTCGCTCCCTACCCCGCCACGTCTCCCGGTAACACAAACGTCACTTCGTGCCTTAGGCAGGGTAACACTAATGTCGCATAATCCGCCTCGCTGTCGACTCAACACGTACGGCCGTCGAGCTTTTCCGGTCGCTGGTCCGACGGTCTGGAACTCACTGCCAGATGAACTCAGATATCACCGGCGTGTGATATTGACAGTTTCAAACAATTCTTCAAAAACAATCCTGTCTAGTCAGTGCTAGTGTGACGAGCGCATTAGAAGCTAATTTTATTCATATAAATTCACGTTTCACTTACTTATTTACAAAGATCAAGCACAGCCGACAAACTTATACGCGCTTCTGGTCTCTAATATTCCATTGTCATTCATCATAGTTGTAATTATCATAGGTGGCCAAGCTGTGATGGATTCTTTCTTTCTGGCAGCGTGGTGTTGCTTGAATCTGTGATTGCATTAGGTGTTGCTTGAGTAATGTGGCACATGGACTTCTCTCTGTGTTGTTGTAGTTGTTGTATTTGTCGTTGTCGAGTATAGCGGCTGTATCGTCGTGTCGCGTTGACGAGTGGCAGTGTCCTGGCACAACGGATCACTGCATCAACCGAAGTCAGATCTGCGACGAGATCCCCGACTGTCCCAACGGCAACGACGAATCGCCACTCTGCAGTCAGCATTCTTCACTTACTCTTTTCGCTCGCTCACTCACTGATATTATTGTGATCAGTAATTATTTAAACCGGGATTTAACGGGTACCAACGACTGACGTTTTGTGACTTATGCAATCACATTTTCCACTGGGCGCTCTTGCCGTTTCGCAGCACCCAGAGTGTGTTTAAGGTTGTTTATGTATGCTTAGGGGTACGAGACCATCTGGTTTATGGTTTAGAGTAAAAAACGGGGTTATGGTCAGGGTCAGGGTTATGATGGTAACCCTGACCGTAACTTTATTCCAAACCCTAAACATACTCTGCGGTGCTGCAAAACTGTAAAAGCACCTTACTCCTGTACCAGTAGAGTACTGTGCTGTATCAGTAAAATTTATAATCCATTAATGAGCAACATCAATAGATCGATCATGACGCCGAAACAGTCAGTTAGAAAGTATTGCAACTGCAGTTAAAGAATGTGTTTATCGCTTTATGGGAAGCCCGTCGCAGAGCTACGAAATGCCACTTGCTATCTATGCACCACATGCCTCGCCTTAACCCCAGCCAGACTGGCCGGTGTTCATTTTACATATCTCGGAGGGATGGAAGACTGAGTTGACTGAGTTGGTGGTTGGTTGGTTATATATCGAGGTTGTTTACCTGTTTGCAAACAATCACCCATCCAAGAGGTACTGGAGTTGAACTCGTGAGCTTTTGATCCTGAGTTTGGCGTCCTAACCCTGTACGCCGCCAGGCCACTAAGCTGTCTAATAATAAAACGTACAAAAGCAAGCAGTTCGTTTATATCGTGTATTCGATCTGGTAGATGAGGAGCTGTGTTCTGATGTCGAAGGCCGGCAGCAGTTTGGCTGCAGTCATTTCTGCATGCAGACGCCGTTTGGTGCCGTCTGTGTCTGTCCGCCAGGCATGGAACTCAATGACAGCAAAACCTGCGTCGGTACGTCAGCCGCCGCCGTCCAGTTACTTATTCTATATGTATTTATTTGTTTATTGCTGTTATTGTCATTTTGTGCATGAAACAGAAGCAGCGGAATTATGCTGTATTCATCGCTGAATTACGCTAGGCTATGCTGTGAATGCGTGACTGAGCTTAGCTTGTCGATACCAGCATACGGACGTCGGGCTTTCTCTGTTGTCGGCCCGATGACATGGAACTCACTGCCGAGACATCTGCGTGATCCTATTTACACCATATCTGTTTTTGAAGGATTACTTAAGATATTTTTTCAGAGTACTAATGTATGCAGCGCATTAGAGGCTTTTGGCGTTGATGCGGTATATAAATTTACTTACTTTTTTACTTACAGCAGATTTGCCGCGCTCGCTGGTGGCGGTTTAGCTTAGTATTAACATCGTATTTTGGTCGTCGGCGTCTTGCTGTTGCAGACGCGTCGACTTGGAATTCGCTGCCTGACAGTCTTCGTGACCTAGAACTGAGTTCTGACACTTTCAGACGTCAACTATAGACATGTTTTTGCGAGATATTGACTACAAAACGTATACAAAGCGTGTTAAGAGTTTCTCTGGAATGCATGTATGTGGTATATTATTTATATTTCACGTACTTGTTTACTATAACGTCAAAAGCCTCTAATGCGCTGTTATGTGTTGGCATGTTTTGTTGTGTCAGATAAAGACGAGTGCAGCGAAGAGGTTGGAATTTGCAGTCAGTTGTGTGTCAACGAAAAGCACTCGTACAAGTGTCTTTGTGACGCCGGTTACACGCTGAGGCCTGACCACCGTTCATGCCGCGTCAACAGTTAGTCAACAGTACATTGCGCGCTTCACGCAGAAAATTACGGAAAATATACCAGGAATAGCCTAAAAATAGCCCGCTGTACGCTTTTGCTGTTAAACTCAAAGTCCCCCAGACTTGTGATTTTTTAGTGAACTTGCGGTACGAGTCGTTGCTGATTTGTTATACAACGTGCTGTGCAACAAAAACACAAAAAAAATCAAAGCAGTTGGACTGTTTTGGCTTTTTTATTTGACTTTGACTTGCTTACTTCAATACAGTACTTTCTTACGTACAGTGATGAGAATAGCGTGTATGAGTCAGTTTTGAATATTTATATCGATACTTGTTGAGAAAAGGTTAAAAGTCGTGAAGTGCTTTAAGGTTACTGAAAACCCACTACGGAACTACGGAGAGCCACCTGCCATATGGGATCACGCAGTGTTACCTGCCACCCGACACTGGTGAACGCGCCCCGCCTTAACTTCAGCCAGACAGGCCGGTACATGTACTCGATTTACCTACTGCTGAAGGATGGAAGGCTGAGTTAATCTTGGTATTGGTTATATACCTAAATAGTTTACCTATCTGCAAACAGTAGTAACTACTTGATAAAGACCCAACTGCGAGTCACTGTGAAATTCTGTTTGGTGACAAAGTTGATCTGATATGTTGTAAGATGACGTTTTCTATGGCCAGTGGGATTCTGGCGAAAAGTTTACCATCTTTCGGAAACCCTTGCCCGCTCAAGCGCTGCTTCTGTGATATTACGGTCTGCAGTGCAGAGTTGTTCAAGTGTAATTGCGATGCGTCGTCGCGTGTTGTTGATTAGGTTCCGTGAGACCTTTCCTGATCGTCTCAAGAGGAAACAGCTTGTTGAAGGTGAACACGGACAGCATGGATATTGAGGAGTCTTTGGTGTCAGTCGCTGGTCCCGGAGTTGGGGACGATTACGTCAGTGCTGGAGTATACTTATCCTCGTTCACAGTGGACGTCCAGCGGCAAACGATGTACTGGGTCGACACTGGGTCCAGAATCCGAAGTTGGGAACTGTCCGATGTCAACAGTAGCCTGGTCAGTTATTGGCCTACATGCTTTGCTCGGTTGTCTCGCAGTTGAATACACGTCACTCCAGAGATCCAGTAAAACACTGCTAAGCAGCATCGTTCAGCCGGCAGCGCGAGCCTTTCTGAAACGAAATGAAATACGAAAATACGGGAATCAAAATATGGGGGAAATGTAAAGCGGGTCGTGCCCCAATTGGAGCTTAGATGGGTTGCTTATCTCCCAGTCGAGACTGTTGAGCACGTAGGTGGATAGAGACCACTTTGTGACGCGTGTGTTGCCAATCACCCGGTAGTCGAACTCGTGACCTTTCGATCGCATTCGCATATTCGATATTCTAACCACTGAGCCACCAAGCTACCGAAAATATAGGAAGCAAGGAAGGTCGAAAACAAGGATACGGGGATTAACTTCTTCGGGAGGCAGACTCTATTCCGACAGATTCTATTCTGACAGCGACAAATGGTATCTCGAATTTCCAACTGAAATTCACGTTGACAGACACGTCATTACGCTTTACATTTACATTTACCGGGGGGGCCACAATTTCATGTGTAATAGAGTAAAATTTTGCACTTAATGTTAAAATTATGGTTTTTGCTTACAGTTACGGTTAGGGTTGGAGTTAGGGTTTGGATTAGGGTTAGCGTTTTTCATACTTTTATGTGACAATAATGCACACCACAAGTTGGCGTGCAATATACACGGTGTTTCATAAAAAACGCAGGGACACATCGGCTGTCGAAGTAAAGTACTGTACCCAAGTTCCCTCGTCTTTCATTTGTCGCCACCCCTATATGTCCGTCAAATCAGTCAACCTAACACAATCATCGGGTGTTGTAGCTTCTGTGCCAACAGCTGGACCGACTTTTGATGGCGGTTTTTAGCCGACCCACGAGTACATAACGGTTGAGCTTATGGTACGAGTTGTCGTCTGTCTGTCTGTCTGTCGTCTGTTACGGATGTATTGTGGCTGAACTTTTGGTTGTAAGGGAAAATTTTAAACGAGTATTTAGTCTTTTATTTTAAACCTAGGCATGCAAAATTACATCGGTTTAGTTTTAGGGGAACTTTTTCAAATTCGGGGTTCAAAGGAAGTGGGGTAGGAAAAATGTGTGTTTTTAATGAAATAATGGCCATATCTCGGAAACGGTTAGAGATACGGCCAAGGTTACTATTGATCACTAATAGAAAGTGGCATACTGGCTTTTAAATGGCATGAAAATGATCGACTTTAGACGACCTTAAAGATCACTGACAACCAGTTAGGTCATCTATTCTAGCGACAGCTGAGCTTTTTGTGGAGTTGCTATCCATTTTCAGACGTACGTAGAAATCCTAAGCCAGAAGAGATACGCTTGTCTGATGCCCGGTTTTTGAATTGTTGTATTATACGGAATATTATCATTATTGTTGTTGTTTATATATTGTTGGGCTTTTACTAATATTACTAGTATTATTTGTTGATGCTATATGAATTAGCGCTGTGCATATTTTGTTTAGCTGCTGGATGTCGGCGTTGGCCGTGTGGGTAGCATGACTCTGGACTGGATAACAAACAACATTTACTGGATCAACGAAAGACTCGGCAGGATTGAAGTCGCTTCCGTCGATGGTCAGCACCATGCGCCGCTCATCACGGAAAATATCACCTACCCATTCTCAATAGTCCTGGACCCACGGCCAGGGTATAGGCCTACGTTACCTTACTTATTATAGCTCTGCCAGCTGAGCATCTCGAGTATGCTTTTAGTTGCTGTGGTCTCGTATTTGATCAAATTACCATGGCATACAAATGTATACCGTATCCACAAAACACAGTTCCACGTTAAATTTCAGAATTTTCGTGTGAAAGTGAAAGATGGCTGTGTAGAAGGAGCCAATAGAAGATGCAGGACATTACCCAATAGTTTCCCAATACACAACATTGCTAAACTCTGACGATTTGTACATTATTGGAAAAGAAGAAGAAGAGGAAGACGATTTTATGAGTTGAAAATTTTTTTTACCAGCGCTTATATTATGATTTCAACTATGCACTTGGCCTAGATGGGACGAGTGTAGGCCCTATATGCCTATAGGCCCTAACATGTGGTCTGATTCGCAGTTAACATCGTGACAATGGCGCTTATATTAAATGTTTTTTCTTACGATTGAGATTAGAGTATCGGACTTATAACTTTCAGGTTGCAGCTTGAATTATCTGCAAGCAACTTTCAGCAAGTTGCTGATCTATTGTGCGCCTACGATTCGAACTCTGTTTTGACATATGGCATGCTAAAAATGCAGCCTACTTACTTACTTACTTTCACGTCAACTCACCCTTCTACCCTCAGCTGGATGAAAACGGGTAAAGGCCTAATGTGGCTGATTGGGACAGTAGTATGTCTGCTGGCTACGCTGCGGATGCAATTATTTGCTGGTGCGAGCAGTGGATGGCCGCATAGTGCACTATGGTATCATTAGCTCATGAAAACCAGCTGACTTCTGTAAGCAGCACTGCATCAAGTTAAGGCAAAGGTAAAGGTGGTGTATAGCTCTTAAGGAGAGTAAACCCTTTACAGAGCTACGGAGCGTCACCTGCCATATGGGATCACACAGTGTTACCTGCCATTCGACACAGGTGAACGCGCCCACTTTAACCCCAGCCAGACAGACCGCTACTCGATTTACCTATTCCGGAGGGATGGAAGACTGAGTTGACCCCCTTGGTGCTGGTTATATACCAAGATGGTTGACCTGTCCTCAGTCACCAATCCAAGTGGTAACCAGCTGATAGTGTAACGACTGGGAATCGAATCTGCGACCATTTGACTGTAAGTCCGACACCCTACCATTAGGCCTACACCACCAAACCACCTATAAAGCTACCAGGCCACCTTCTAAGTACCGGAGCTTTGCGTGTTTGTACGGTACTTTGCAGAGTGCGTCGTCTGTTCTGGTGCAACGCGGGCAGTCATTCGGCGGACGTTCAGACCGCGCTACTGGACGGATCCAATCAGCGAAAACTGGCCATTGACAAGGTCTACAGGCCTCATGCTCTGGCCGTCGACTTGCCCGTCAAGCGGCTGTACATCTACGACGCACACATGAAGACAATGCAGTTTTGCACGTACGAAGGTCTCGAGTGTCATCAGGTCATAACTGATGCTCAGGTATAGTCCATCTGATGCTGCTGGTTTTTACGCGCGAGAGCTAGCTGAAATAGCTATAGCGGCGTATTAACTATGACAATTCTCTCTGTCTCTCCGTCTTGGTGTTCGTCCAGGTGTCACGTCCTGTTACCGATCGGTCGTTCCAAGCCCAGGTTAGATAGAGACTTATGGTTTTCACCATATGATAGCCTAATGTCTCTAGTATTTCCTGAGAGATTTTCATGACGTTGGGTTAAGGGGGTCCTTTGAAACGAGGAGAGAAAGAGGGCACCCCTAAAACGTTATTTTACCGCTATTGGCTTGTCCAGTGTGAAAATGGTTGCAGATGGGCACAGATATGCTGCTTATTATAACAAACACTGGCGACGAGTTTTTTATGTGTGTCAACATCGATGATCTTCAATGACCTTGAACCCCCAAAATAAGGGTTTTAGTGAATTTTTCGGGATTGCGGACGGCGACACACATTTCAAAAGTAAATTGCGCCGAAACGGCTAGGGATAGACCACGACGACAACCTGCATATGAAATTTTCAGCATTGAGTGTAGATTTTAGCAGTCAAAGTCCCGACCACTTAGATTCAACAAGGCTTGCTCACGCGAGTGTCAAAGAGGTGTATCTTTCTAAAAAGTGATTATTTTTCACTATTGGCTTGTCTAGTGTGAGACCGGTTGGAGATGGGCACATAACGAGCACTTTCGACGAGCTTTTTAGAGTTGTCAACATCAATGACCTTGAAGTCCCAAAATAAGGGCTTTTAGTGATTTTTTTGCAATTTTCGGTTGCAGAAGAGTGAATTGCGACGAAATGAATGGAGATAGACTAAGACAACCTGCAAACGGAAACTGCTAAAGGCTATCGCGCGTCTCATGAGCATTAGCTCAGATTTCTTGTTGTTCTATTGATGCTTTCAAACGCGATGTGCAAAGCGCATCATCAAACAACAAAAATAATTTTTCTTCATGCAGAGAGCATACACATAACTCACTGAATCAGTTTGAAACATTATTGTCAGGTGTCAGGTTGAGATTATGAAACGAAACGTGTTAACTGGCTGCTTATCTTACTGGTCACCCGAACTTCATGATCAAGGTCTCTGGCCTAGCATCAAATAAACCTAGTAAACTAGATACTGGTACGTCATATTTACTGAGTGACTACAACACGATTACTGACTTGATCGTGGTCGTCGTCGATACAGTGTCTGGCTGATGCCGTAGTGAAAATCAGTGACGTCGTAGCTGGGAGGACAGGGAGGCGAGGAAATGGGGGGGGAGCAAACTCTCTACCCCTCTTCCAAAAATGGGGGGCTGTCGGACAGAGGTCGGAAAATTTTTGTTCAAAAATGCGAAATTTGTGGCAGAAAATTTCTATTATGGGGATATTTATGGGCAAAATTGAAATTTTAGCATTCCTGGTATTTTTGATCGGAAAATTGCAACTTTCTGTTCTGCCTACTTTTTTAGTTCACGACTTCGCTGGTGGAAAGCAAAATATTGTGACGGTGTTTGTGTTGCAGCAGACTGATTGGCGTGTTCGTGACGTCGCTCTATTTGACGACTTTATGTACTGGACGGACGGATACCCACATCCCGGCACACTACACAGATGCTCCAAGTTCAGCTGTGTCAATCAGACCACCCTGACTGCTCCGGGCACACGCATAAAACACGTGTTTTTATATCACGCTGTAATGCAGCCACCGTGTGAGTGAAATCGAAATTCTATCAGCGCCATTCTGATTACCTTAGCTTTGTAGTTCTGACAGTACAGTTTAAAGTGATTAACGTGCTCTTCAGTGTTGCTTCTGTTTTTATGTTAAAAGTATAATAGCAGCAAAAAGTCAGTCTCATTTGTACGAAAAGTTAAGCATCTATTTTGTGTATTTCACAGCTTTAATTTGCGTTGTGCAATTGTCTTATGAATTTTTAAAGCTGCCCTTACGTTCAGCTGTGCCAATCAAATCTTTTTAACGGCAGTGAGTTTTAGGCCTACTGCTGATGTTTTTAGGCTGCCTGAAACGGTAGTTCCTAGAGGTCTTATGTTTTACTGATGTTATTTTCTTTTCTTAAATTTATTCTCACCGTGACACGTTTTAGCTTCGTCGACCGATCGCCGTGAAACTTTGAGTAAGTTTGACACGTGATTAGAAATATGTCTAGCTTTGTAATCTTTGTTGCAAAATTTGTGAGACCATTCCCAAAAAAGTCTGAAGCCAAAAAAATTGCTAAATCCGAGCTGAATTTGCACAACTTCAGACTTTGACCGCGAATATCTCCGAATCGGGTAGAGATTTTCACAATCGGAAAACCAAGTGATCGACAGCGCATCATCCCGTTTTTCAATTTTGTGTCCAATTACTTTAGCATTAGGTCTAGGTTAGTAGGTTAGGCCTAACTCTAAATTAAGTTTAGCGGTAGGCCTAGGATCAAACCCACCAAGACAACGTCATAGGCGTGATCAACTACAATCCCTTTCACGTTTGACGAATAAGATTTATTGAACTTTGGTCCACTAACCACAAAGTTTGGTTGTCTCGTTTTGACACACCCAAGATCGCCACTGCGCGTGCATGCGATAGCGTTCAGGCGACTTGTCGTTACCCTTATCAGAAATGGAATTTCAACCGATTAAGTACTCCCCACTCGGCGTCGCATATTGGGCTCTGCCTGAAATTTTTACTTTTGTGTACGTCGCTGCTTGGAAAATTTTAAGTTAACTTGACTAAAGTTAGCGATCGAAACTACAAATTAGCAATAACTGAAAGTGCTTGGGGTGACTAGGTAAAAGACGACATTTTTCAGATAATTGTTTGTGCATGGTTTTTGTCAGCTGAGAATCCGTGTGCGTCGAATCAATGTTCACATGTGTGCGTCGCTACTTTGGAGCATTACCGCTGTTTGTGTCCGGTCGGGCTACAGCTGGACTCCGATGGTCACACGTGTAATATTGGTGAGTCCGATGTTTTATTATATGCTGCAGTTAGCTTTTGAACAGGATATCTGTTGAAAACAAAGCTGGAGCGCTCGCGCATGCTGAAATAAGATACGTTACAATATATCTGCATAATCTTCAATAAGAAGCCCAGCTGCCGCTAGAGAAGACGCGCTACAGTCTATAGGCTTACAGTTTCTGTTGCAGTATTAATCTTCAAGGTCATTCAAAGTCAATGATTTTCATCTCATTTGATAGGGCTTATGCAGTTTCTTATTAGTGATTAATAACAACTTTGGCTGTATCTCTGACCATTTAGCTACAGTAATGTCTACTGACCTTCAAAGTCATCTAAGGTCAATGATTTTTATGTCACTTGAAAGCCAATATGCGGCTTCCTACTAGTGAACAAAAAGTGTGCATTATTTGCACTAACCGATAGCGGAGAAGTTGTCTGATTTGAAGTTGTGACTGCAATGAAAAGCTATTGTTTGCATTATATTGATGTAAGCAGGGTATTTTAGATATGTTAGAATAGAATGCAATAAAGCATGCACGTTGCCTTTAATCGGTATTGGTGTGTTTTGTGTCTGCAGCTAATGTACCGTTTCTTCTCTTAGCGCTGAGGCGTAAAATAGTTGGTCTAGACTTAAACGAAAGCGTGTCCACGGCCAGTCACGCGAGCTCATTTCGACTTAATATGATATATGGAAAAGTCATCTCAATGGACTTTGACAGCAAAGACGGCATTGTGTATTGGGTGCAGCAGTCAAGTTTAAGTTCAAGTTCCGAATCATTACCGGACAAGGTTTGAAGTGATTCCTATACCGTGCAAACTTACACATAATCTGCGTTTTGGATGACCTAACAAGTCAGTCGTACCATAGATAAATATACATGTAT